>LXOW01229557.1_pt1 | contig 18980 bp, 17 predicted proteins | sample 1368591 | NCBI WGS metagenome assembly LXOW01 (sample SAMN04884650, study PRJNA319009) | bovine gut metagenome | isolation source: Cow rumen | host: Bos taurus | place: Italy: Legnaro (PD) | collected 2014-07-09
GTAGTTCACCTTGTCGTTGAGCATCTCAGGCTGCTCCATGTGGATGAAGTATCGGCAAGTAGTCTGTTCCGTATCTTAACGACCCTGAAACGTTCCCTTGGTAAGCATTTCGGGATGGCTTATCTGATAAAGTTCATAAACTGGGGACGTTCGTCGCGCTTGGGAGCAGAATCGCCGTCGGCATGAATCTTCTGCAGCAAGAAGGCCATATTGGTAGCCAGGGTGCGCATGGTCTGCATGCCCTCAGTATCGAGTTTTACCTCGCCTTTGCCAGCACCGTAGGCAATGTTCCAGTATTGTGAAGTGACTACGGGCATGTTCATCATCTCGAACATCATGTTCATTGTCTGAAGCGTGGCCGTAGCACCGCCTCTGCGACATACTGCCAAAGCAGCAGCAGGTTTGTTCTGTACCAGATGGCCTGCGGAGAAAAATAGGCGCTGCATCAGAGAGAGGATTCCACCGTTAGGCTGACCATAGTAGACGGGAGTACCCACGATGAGCGCATCTGCAGTCGCCATTTTCTCAGTGATGACACCGCATAGGTCATCGTCGAACACGCAACCCTTGCTGCCGGGCTGATGACAACCACCACAGTTGATGCACATACGGACAGGCTTTCGGCCTATCTGAACGATTTCTGTTTCGATACCGTGCTTCTGCAAGGTTGCCTCTATCTCTTGCAGGCAGCAGAATGTGTTCCCGTCGGTTCTTGGGCTACCGTTGATCAGGAGTACTTTGCACTGCTTGCCAGATACAGAATTGAACATGGCTGATACTGGAGAAACAACAGCTGTTGCTGCAGCTGCCATAGTTGCTTTCTTGATAAAATCTCTTCTGTCCATAGTGTGATTATCTATTCTTTGTACTCTCCTATGTTCTTGAAACCAAATATACGATAAACAACATACATCAAACAACCGCTTATGACACTAGCTAATATATCTATCCAGTCCATCCTCTTAGCGAGTAGTCCATCAACTAATTCCCATGCAAAAAACATCAGCACAGCATAGATGATGTTTCTAGGGATGCTCCATTTCTCGCCCTCTTCCCGATAGAAAGCCTGTGTTAAACATACTATAATTGGTACTCCAAAGAAACTGGTGTAGCAGTCTGCCAGATGAAAGTCGTTCAGATGATGTGAGTAGGCGTATGGCCGATAAAAATAACTCAACACGAAGCACAGGGCAGTAAGTCCTAAGCCAACATTCCTGTATATGACCTTTGCTTTCTTCTTATTCATATCAATTCATCTTTGTCATGTGATAGCTCATCCTATTCAGCTGCATGTCGGCTCCCATTAGATAGAGCTAGTGCAGCCTGTCTTCGCAAATTCATTTGCAAAATTACAACATATTGTCGAATTATTGCTAAGTTTGAGCCGATTATTAGGATTGTTTATGAACTCACGGATGGTTTAGCGCACGCATCACGAAAAATCCCCGACGTTCACAGAGAGAATGTCGGGGAAGTTCGTTCGGTTGTTTGGGAGATTCTACTCCGGCGTCAGCCACTCCCCTCCCATCAAGGGGAGGGGCAGGGGTGGGGTCTGTATTGTCTACGGAATCTTTGGACTCTGCGGACTTTTTTCTAAGGAGTCAAGGAGTAAAGGAGTTGCTGGGGACAAAAATAAAAAAGAAATGCGAACCTTTTCAGGCTAACATCACTTTATCCACTGGAAACAGCAGAATTAGGTTCGCATTTTTGGCTTGTTCGCATTTTTTTCGTAACTTTGCCATCAAGATGGCGAACTTACTCCGTCTCGACAAAAAAAGAAACGAGTTTCTTTGTTTTGTGCTCGACTTTTCGTAACTTTGCACCCGCAATGAGCAATAGTTTGCACCCGCTAAGAGAAAAATGAACGCAAAACCCAAAAAACGCCGTTGGCACTGCCTGAAAGGACAGGAGCCTACGGAATTTGACAAACGAATCATGTTCTGGGAGAACAAAGGAAAGCTGGTGCCCACGCGCGAGCTGATTAAGACTCCCGAGCAGATAGAGGGCATACGCCGTGCCGGTGTGGTGAACACTGGTGTGCTCGATGCCGTGGCAGCAGCCATCCACGAGGGGATGAACACACTGGAGATAGACCAGATTTGCCGCAGGTACTGCGAGGAGCACAACGCCACGCCCGCCTGCCTCGATTACGAAGGCTTCCCCATGAGCGTTTGCACCAGTATCAACGAGGTGGTGTGTCACGGCATACCGAAAGTGACCGACGTGCTGGAAGAGGGCGACATCATCAACGTTGACTTCACCACCATCCTCGACGGCTTTTATGCCGATGCCTCGCGCATGTTTATCATCGGCAAGACCACCCCTGAGAAGGAGCAGCTGGTGCGCGTGGCACGCGAGTGTCTGGAGATAGGCATGGAGGCCGCCAAGCCTTGGGGCTTCGTGGGCGACATTGGCCATGCTATCGAAAAACATTGCAAGAAATATGGCTATGGCATCGTGCGCGACCTGGCAGGACATGGCGTGGGATTGAAGTTCCACGAAGAGCCCGACGTGAACCACTACGGCCATCGCGGCACGGGCATGCTGCTGGTGCCGGGCATGGTGTTTACCATCGAGCCAATGATAAACATGGGTACATGGAAAGTGTTCGTCGATGCCGACGACCCCTACGGGTGGGAAGTCATCACCGAGGACGAGAAACCCAGTGCCCAGTGGGAGCACACCCTGCTGATGACCGAACACGGCGTGGAGGTGCTGACGTATTAGTTCATAGTTCATAAGTTCATAAGTTCATAAGTTCATAAGTTCATAGTTCATAGTTGACAGTTTATAATGACAGCACAAAAGGATGTATATATCCTAGGCATTGAGTCGAGTTGCGATGACACGTCGGCGGCAGTAATGAAGAACGAGCTGCTGCTATCAAATGTGACGGCATCGCAAGCAGTACACGAAGCCTACGGCGGCGTGGTGCCCGAGTTGGCATCTCGCGCCCACCAGCAAAACATCGTACCCGTTGTGCACGAAGCTATCCGGCGTGCCGGCATCCAAAAAGAGCAGTTGTCGGCAGTGGCATTCACGCGTGGTCCCGGCCTGATGGGCTCGCTGCTCGTTGGTGTGAACTTCGCAAAGGGCTTCGCCCGTTCTCTGGGCATCCCCCTCATTGAAGTGAACCATTTGCAAGGACATGTCATGGCGCACTTCATCAAAGAGTTGAGTGATGAGAGTTCAGGGTTAACTCTCAACACTCAACACTCAACTCTCAACACTCCCCCCCCCTACCCGTTCCTCTGTCTGCTCGTCTCGGGCGGCAACTCTCAAATTGTCCTCGTGCGTGCGTATAATAATATGGAGGTGCTGGGGCAGACTATCGACGATGCTGCTGGCGAGGCCATCGACAAGTGCTCGAAGGTGATGGGGCTTGGTTATCCTGGAGGCCCCATTATCGACCGTCTGGCCAGACAGGGCAACCCAAAGGCATACCAGTTTTCCGAACCCCACATTCCAGGTCTTGACTACAGCTTTTCAGGATTAAAGACCTCATTCCTCTACAGCCTTCGGAAGTGGCTGCAAGACGACACCGACTTCATTGAGCATCACAAGGAAGACCTGGCAGCTTCGTTGGAGTGGACGATTGTAGACATCCTGATGAAGAAACTGAAAATGGCTGCCAGGCAGACTGGCATCAAGCATGTGGCCGTGGCTGGTGGCGTCAGTGCAAACAACGGCTTGCGCAATGCCTTCCACGACTATGCCCGTCGCTATGGTTGGACCATTTATATTCCCAAGTTCAGCTATACCACCGACAATGCTGCCATGATAGGTATCGTGGGCTACTACAAGTTCCTCGACAAGGAATTCTGCCCCATAGAAGCACCTGCGTTCTCGAAGGTTACATTCAATTAACATGATATCGAAATATCGAAAAACCGAAATAAGAAAACATAAAGACATGGATTTTGAAGGAAAGATTATCAGCAGAGAAGTGAGCGAACTGCTGTGGGAAAAAGAGAAGACCCTGTCAACAGCCGAGAGCTGCACGGGCGGACGCATAGCTGAGGCCATCATCGCCGTACCCGGCGCATCGAAGTATTTCAAGGGTGGCATCATCAGCTATGTCAACGAGATAAAAGAGCGCCTGCTGGGTGTAAGCCATGAGGTGCTGGAGGAGAAGACCGCCGTTTGCGAAGAGGTTGCCATCGCCATGGTGCAGGGAGCCTGCAAGACGCTGGACACCGACTATGCCGTAGCAGCTACGGGTATCGCCGGTCCTACTGGAGGGACGAAAGAAATCCCTGTGGGCACCATTTGGCTGGCATGTGGTTCTACCAACAACGTGATGACGTGCAAAGTGGAAGAAGACCATGGCCGCGACATCAATCTCGCTATCGCCACAAACAAGGCCATGGCCTTGTTACGCGACTTTCTGAAGGCCGAAGAAGGCCCAAAAGGAGAGACAGATAGTTAAAAAAAATTAAGAATGAAATGATTCTTCATTCTTCATTCTTCATTCTTCTTTAAAAGTTGTACCTTTGCACCCTGTTTGGAGTAAGTTACTAAAAAGTACACAATTAATTAGAGTAGATAGCAATGTCGAAAGTTTGTCAAATCACAGGAAAGAAGGCACAAATTGGTAATTATGTGTCTCACTCAAAGCATCATACAAAGAGAAGCTTTGACGTAAACCTGTTCAGCAAGAAGTTCTACTATGTAGAGGAGGACTGCTGGATTCAGTTGAAGATTAGTGCCGCCGGCCTCCGTCTGATCAACAAGGTAGGTCTGGACGCTGCACTGAAGCAGGCTGTTGCCAAGGGCTTCGTCGATTGGAAGGACATTAAAGTAATAGGAGACTAAAGAACCATGGCAAGCAAGAAAGCAAAAGGCAATCGCGTACAGGTCGTACTGGAGTGCACCGAGATGAAGAACAGCGGTCTTCCTGGCACCAGCCGTTACATTACGACCAAGAATCGTAAGAACACGCCTGAGCGCATGGAGCTGATGAAGTATAACCCCATCCTGAAGAAGATGACTCTTCACAAGGAGATAAAGTAAGAGAAAGGCTAAAGAACTATGGCAAAGAAAGTAGTTGCTACCCTCCACGAGGGTTCAAAGGATGGCCGTGCTTATTCAAAGGTCATCAAGATGGTGCGCAGCCCCAAGACTGGTGCCTATATCTTTGACGAGCAGATGGTTCCCAATGAAGCCGTGAAGGACTTCTTCAAGAACTAATCTCACTATACACCTCTTCATACTGAGCCGCTACCTTGAGATAATCATGGTGGCGGTTCACGTATTCTATGCTCTCCTGTTTCAGCCGTGGCAGGCACTCAGGATGCAGCACCAGTTTCTCCAGTTCTTCATAGACACTCTCGAAGGTCGGTAGTACATTGACAATAGGCCTCAAGTCTGTCTCGTTCAGGATGGCATAGTTTTCCGGTTCCCCCCCTCCTATACACACAATGCCCTTCGACATGGCCAAAAGGGGATTCATAGAGGGCGTGTAACTATAGAGCTGGTCGAGGATGGCATCGCTGCCATCCATCAGATGTTGGTATTGCTCAAAGGGCACTCCCTCAGCTTTTAGAATCTCGACGCGGTCGGGATATTTTGCTTTTACAGCCTCAACTGCACGCAGCATGATATCGGTGCCCTTGTAGGCACTTCTTCCCCGGCTAATGCCAATGAAAAGGGCCACGGGTCTTCCTGGCTCTGCTTTGAACACGGTTCTACTCGGTTCTACGCGGATTGGAAGGGGGATGAAGTGGGTCTTGCCGGGGAAATGGGGACGGTAGCACACATCATACTCATACAAGCCGGTGACAATGGCATCGCAGTCATCGGCTATCATCCGGTTCAGTCGCTCCTTGGCTGTTCCCAGCCAATCCTGGCGGGCTTCAAGAGCGGGAGAGTCGGTGCGCAAATGACGGCCGATGTTGAAGTCACTGTAGCGCAAGGGCATGTCGGTAATGCACTCATGCATCCAATAGTAGTCCATTCCCATGGCGCAGAGCACCACCTTGTGGTTGTGATGTCGCAGATAGCGATAGATGGCATACAGCCGACCGGCTTTCAGTTCCAGAAACATGGGATTGATGAGTTGCACCACGTCATAGCCCTTCAGACGCGGCAGGATGCTCCACACTTTCAACAACAGGCGCAGTCCGCCGAACCTTCCGACTGGACGACTGACATCGATGTCGCGGGGATAGTTCTTCCAGAAGTCTCCATTCGACACGACTGTGACCTCATGCCCATGCTGTCGCAATCCTTCGGCTAGCGTGGCATGCACGTTACTGTATTCTCCCAATAGCAATATCCTCATTTCTCTTGTTTCATCAAGGGAATGACCCGCAGCAGCACCGACAAGCCGATGCTGGAGTTGGCCATACGGCGGAACCATTGGTATTTGCAGGTATATTGGCGGTCAGGGAGAGGATAGATACTCTTGCGTCGAAGCTCCTCTAATTTCCTGTTCAGATAGTGTCGGCTCTTCGTGAGCAGGATGACGTTGTAGATGTAGTCCATCGTTAGCTGGTGGACGCGTCGTTTCAGTGACGCTCGACCCTCACTTGGTAGTGTGTCGGCTATACGGAGCAGCCGGAAGAGAATCTGCTGGAAGTCGTCGAGCCTTTTCAGACGATGACGCATGGAAGAGGTGGTCATGATTGAATCACAGCGGCGACTGTAGAAATAGGCGTGTGCCGAGGTGCAGACCACCGTGTCGGCACGCAGCAGGAGTAGCGGTGTGAACTCCTCGTCCTCATGGAAGATGCCTGGCGTGAAGCGCAACTCGCTCAGTGCCGTGCGTCGGAAAAGATAACTGCAAGCAGATCCCCTGACGTTGTGATGACGCATAAACTCGCAGCCGCTCATCAACGGCGAGTCATCGTAGACGGCTGTTGTCGGCAGGGCTTTGTCGGTCAGCTGGAAGAGCACCATGTCGGGCTTTTGATAGCGCACGATGTCGAGACAATGCTCGTAGGGCACGGTGAGCAGTGTATCGTCGGCATCAATGAATTGCAGGTACTGCCCCGAAGAAGCGCGTATGCCCAGATTACGTGCAGCGCTAAGTCCGCCATTGCACTGTCTCACATAGATGATGTCGTCCATGAGGTCGCCTATTTGCACCAGCGGCGACGGGGTAGAGCCGTCGTCAACAACGATGATCTCCCGCTCATTGACACGCAGCGACAGTTTCCTGACGCTCTCAATGCAGCTGCGCAGCATGTCGGCAGGCAAGTTGTAGTAGGTGATGATGAAACTCACCAGCGGCATAGTTACCTCTTGCTTGTTATTCTGTTGATTAAGCATAGTGTACTAATTCCTGTCAAATCAAGTAATAATGCTTTCATGCGCAGTCGCATGTTCAGTCCCTTACCCAGCGGGTTCACGCATCGTGAGGACAGTCGTGGCGGCTGTGCGGTAAGTCGTGTCACATCCAACTGGATGTTAAGCACGTGCATATAGTAGCGGTCATCCATCCACTGCCCCATTACCGCAAGGTGTGACTCCAGAAGCATTCCAAGTTCGTGTCCAGTGGCATTGCGCGTGATGCCCTGCGCGTTATCCTCATAGTAGTAGCAGCCATAGTTTGTGGTCATCACGGAGGAGGCACGCTGCAGGAGCAGGGGCAGGGTGGCCATATCCTCGAAGACTCGCCCTACAGGGAAGCGCACATCGCGGAACAGTTGCCTCCGGTAAACCTTGTTGCATGAATAGGCGTGCTCGTATGCACGGCCGCGCAACCAGTAGTCACCCATGCTGTCGTAGCGTTCTTCGCCCGGTTTCAGCAGGTACTGACGTCTGGAGCCGTGGTGACAGTAAATGGGATACTCCACCAGGTCACAGTGCCCTGCCAGTGGCATCACCTTTTCATAAGTATCGGCAGCAATCCAGTCATCGGAATCAACGAAGGTGACAAAATCCCCTTTTGCCACGTCCAATGCAGCATTACGGGCATCGCTCAACCCGCCGTTCTGCTTGTGTATCACGGTGATCCGGCTGTCTTTCTGCGCCCATTTGTCACAGAGCTGCGGACTGTAGTCGGGCGAACCGTCGTCAACGAGTATCACCTCGAAATCGGCGAAGGTCTGCCCCACGACGCTGCTAACACAGCGGTCGAGCGTTGCCTCAGTGAGATAGACGGGAATGACGATACTAAGCTTCATACTTGCAAAATTACAATAAAATAACGGAAAATCAAAATATTTGTTGTAATTTTGCGTTTTGAAAATAATTACAGTGGAAGGAAAACGCAACGACAGCTACGGCCACGTATTGAAATACACGGGCATTTTCGGTGGCGTGCAGGGCCTTAACATTCTGATAGGTCTTGTGCGCAATAAGATTGTAGCCTCGCTGCTAGGACCGGCGGGCATGGGATTGTCGGCGTTGTTCAATAGCGTTGTCAACTTCGTGTCGCAAGCCACAAACCTTGGTATTTCGTTCAGCGCAGTGCGCCATGTTTCGGAGCTTTTCGACCGTGGCGACGAGGCGGCCATCAGTCACTTTGTGAAGGTAGTGCGTGCCTGGAGTCTGCTGACGGCACTGTTGGGCATGTTGATTTGCGTTCTGGCGGGTCCGCTGCTCAGCAGCCACACCTTCGCCTGGGGCGATCACACGCTTCACTTTGTGTTGCTGGCACCTGCTGTAGGACTGACTGCCATCGGCGGCGGCGAGCTGGCCATCCTGAAAGGTGCCCGCCGCCTGCGTGCCCTGGCTGTCATTCAGCTCTACACCGTCTTCCTGGCACTGCTCATATCCGTACCCCTCTACTATTTCTTCTCGCAAGCTGCCATCGTGCCGGTTATCGTATTGATGGCTCTTGTTTCGGCTCTGCTCACCATCCGCCATTCCTATCGTCTCTATCCCCTGCAGCTGCATGGTGCACAAGGCATCCTCGGCGAGGGTATGGATATGGTGCGCCTGGGCGTGGCCTTCGTGTTGGCGGGCATCTTCGGCAGTGGAGCCGAAATGTTAATCCGCTCCTACCTAAACATCACAGGCGATCTCGACGCAGTAGGTCTCTATAATGCTGGTTTCATGCTCACCGTGACTTATGCCGGCATGGTGTTCTCGGCTATGGAGACCGACTATTTCCCTCGCCTGTCGGGCGTAGCAGACAACAACGTGAAGATGTCGGAAACGGTGAACCGACAGATTGAGGTATCATTCCTGCTGGTTGCTCCAATGCTGGCTACACTCATCGTGGCGCTGCCGGTGCTTGTACCCCTGATGTTCAGAAGCGACTTCACACCCGTCGTGCCTATGGCACAGGTGACAGTGTTCTCCATGTATCTAAGAGCCATTACTCTGCCCATCTCCTACATGGTATTGGCACGTGGCGACTCCTTGGCCTTCCTGGCCATAGAGGGGTTCGACTCGCTGCTCATGGTGGGGCTTATCATCGTCGGCTACGAACACTGGGGGCTGGTGGGCACGGGAGTAGCCCTCGATGCGACATACGTCGTCGACCTGCTCATCGTCTATCTCTACACCCGCTTGCGCTATGGCTATCGTGGCACTATAGCCGTAGCCAACATCGTATGCATACAGCTGCCACTGGGCATCGCCGTCTACATGCTATCGCTACTGGCCGACGGTCTGCTCTACTGGACACTGGGGCTTGTGCTCTGCTTAGTCAGCCTCTCCATATCCGTTTATATCCTCCATCAGAAGTCGTCACTGTGGGTAGCACTCACGACGAAGTTCAAATCACGTTTCACCAGCCATGCCTAGGGTCACCATCCTTGTCGCCGTATACAATGCAGAGCCGTTCCTGCGACAGTGCCTCGACTCGCTCATCGGCCAAACACTGGCCGACGTGCAGGTGGTGTGCATAGACGACGGCTCCACCGACGGCTCACTGACTGTGCTGCGCAGTTATTCCCTCCGCGACACCCGCGTGGAGGTAATTCACCTCGACAAGAACCAGGGTCAGGCTCACGCCCGCAACGAGGGACTGCTCAGGGCACGCGGTGACATGGTATGCTTCGTCGATGCCGACGACTGGCTCTCGCCCGATGCGCTGCAACTGGCCGTGAACGAGGCTGACAACCACCCCGATGCCGACAGCGTGCTCTTCGACGTACACTATGAGTATGCCGACGGACGCAGCGAACCCTACCCCATGCAGCCCTTCGAGCAGCTGACAGGCGAAGAAGCCTTCCGCCGAAGCCTCGACTGGAGCATCCACGGTGTCTATCTGGTGCGCACTTCCCTGCACCGACAATATCCCTACGACGAGACCTGCCGCGCCTACAGCGACGACAACACCTCGCGGCTCCACTTCTTAGCATCGCGCAACGTGCGCTGCTGTCGGGGTGTCTACCACTACCGGCAGCACAATGCCTCCACCACCCATGCCGTCAGCGTGCGACGCTTTGACTTCCTGCGTGCCAATGAGAGCATGAAGCAACAGCTTACAACCATAGGAGCCTCGGAAGCCGTGATGCAACAGTGGGAAACCGTGCGCCTGCTCACCCTCGTCGACCTCTATATGTTCTATCACTGCCACGGTGGCCAACTGCCGCCAGCCGACCGCAGCCTTGGCCTAAAGGAGCTGCACCGCGTGTGGGGTACCCTAGAGCGAAGACTGCTCAACAAGTGCACCAGCCACAAGTTCGGCTACCGCCCTATGCCCTGCTGGCTGCTGTTCCGCGTGCAGGAGTGGCTCTATTTCACCATGCGCGACCTGACAGGTAAAAACCATTGAACATTGAACATTAACTTTTGACCATTGAACATCTCACAACCTCACATGACCGACTTACTCGACCAACTGAACGACAAACAGCGCGAGGCCGTTCTCTATTGCGAAGGTGCCTCACTGGTCATCGCCGGAGCCGGCTCCGGCAAGACCCGTGTACTGACTTACAAGATAGCCTATCTGCTGCAAGAGAAGCAGCTTGCCCCCTGGAACATCCTAGCCCTGACCTTCACCAACAAGGCCGCCCGCGAGATGAAAGAGCGCATTGCACACCTCGTGGGCGACGATCGCGCCCGCTACCTGCAGATGGGCACCTTCCACAGCATCTTTGCTCGTATCCTGCGTAGCGAGGCAGCAGCCATCGGTTATCAGTCGAACTTCACCATCTACGACCAGGCCGACTCGCGCTCGCTGGTGAAGACCATAATCCAAGAGGCAGGACTCGAAGACAAAGTCTACAAGCCATCGTCTGTGGCCGACCATATCTCGATGGCAAAGAACCACCTCATCATGCCCGACGCTTTCGGCAGCAGCTCGCTCTTCGATGCCAAGCATCCCCAAGTAGGAGCGATATACAAAACTTATATGGCACGCTGCCGACAAGCCAACGCTATGGACTTCGACGATCTGCTGATGCAGACCTACTTGCTCTTTGAGGAACACGACGACATCAGGCGCAAATACACGGAGAAGTTTCTCTATGTGCTCGTCGATGAGTATCAAGACACCAACTACGCCCAGCAGCAAATCGTATTGCAGCTCACCCGCGAACGGCAGCAGGTATGTGTCGTAGGCGACGATGCGCAGAGCATTTACAGCTTCCGGGGAGCCGACATCGACAACATCCTCAACTTCCGCGAGGCCTACACCAACGCACAGCTATTCAAGCTTGAGCAGAACTACCGCTCTACTCAGCTCATCGTGCAAGCGGCCAACAGCCTGATACGCAAGAACGAGTGGCAGATACAGAAAGACGTCTACAGTCAGAACGAGCACGGTGAGAAGCTGATGCTGAAGCCCGCCATGAGCGACCGCGAGGAAGCGGCTATCGTCTGCAACGACATCAAGCGGCTACACCGCAAGGAGGGAGGCACCTATGGCGACTTCGCCATCCTCTATCGCACCAACTCGCAGAGCCGCTCTTTTGAGGACCAAATGCGCAAGGACGGAATCCCCTACCGCATTTACGGAGGGCTTAGCTTCTATCAGCGCAAGGAGATAAAGGATGTCATCGCCTACTTCCGCACCGTGGTCAACCCCGACGACGAAGAGGCCCTGCGACGCATCATCAACTATCCCGCACGCGGCATCGGCGACGCCACTCTGCAGAAGGTGGCACAGGCGGCTACGCTGCACGGTGTTTCGCTCTTCACCATTATCTCACAGCCGACGCTCTTCCAGCTTGATGTCACACGCGGAACGGCTTCAAAGCTGACAGCCTTCCGACTACTCATCGATGGATGGCACTCACGCCTGCAGCAAGAGGATGCCTACCAGCTGGGAAAAGCCATTATCCAGGAGAGCGGCATTGCAAAGGAAATCTATGCCAGCCGTAACCCTGAAGACCTGTCGCGCCAGCAGAATATAGAGGAGTTTTGCGCCGGAATGCGCGACTTCGTAGACAGCAGCACTGAAGCTGGCGACCCCGCTACGCTGACGGCTTTCCTGCAAGAAGTGGCTTTGCTGACCGACCTCGACAGCGACAAGGACAGTGACGAACCGAAGGTATCGCTCATGACCATTCACTCAGCCAAAGGACTGGAGTTTCCCACTGTGTTCGTCGTAGGGCTGGAAGAAAACATCTTCCCCTCGCCCCTGTGCATCGGCTCCAAGCGCGAATTGGAAGAGGAGCGCCGTCTGCTCTACGTGGCCATTACCCGTGCCGAGCGCCACTGCATCCTCACGTGCGCCCAGAACCGCTTCCGCTTCGGCCGTATGGAGTACGACACACCTTCGCGCTTCATCCGCGACATCGATCCACGGCTACTACAAACAGTAAGTGCCACCGAGTATAGCACGCCCTTTCCCGCCGACGCGACTGGCCGTATCTTTTCGCCTCGGACTTCACAGAATCCCCGCCCCGTGGCCACACAGTTTATGGCCGACCCAAAGCCTCGTGCCGTGCCAACACACCGTGAGGAGCCGCACGTAGACCCCTTCTCCAACGATTTCAAAAAACTGCTCCACACAGCCAGCGGAGGCCGCTTTAAGCCTGTTGCTGCAACCAAGAGTCAGCCGACCATTTCTCCTGCCGCCACACCGTCACAAGGCACCCTTCGCGTGGGAATGATCATCGAGCACCAGCGCTTTGGCATTGGCACCGTCGTCCACGTAGAGGGCAATGGTGACAACGAGAAGGCCACCGTCAGCTTCCGCAACACGGGCACCAAGCAACTGCTTCTGAAGTTCGCCCGGTTCAAGGTAGTTAGGCCCTGATTGTTCTCGCATGAGGCAGAAACGGCATATCATCGCCTCTTTTTTTGCACTTTTTATTTCGCTGAAGCGCTATAATTCAAAATTATTTCGTAACTTTGCCACGACGAACCATAAATCCAAGGAGAATATGCCAGAAACAAGCCGATGCTGTACCGCAACTTCAATAATATGGCTTATTAACAAACTGTTTCTTGCCGCAGCACTTTCCATCTTGTGGATACCTGTCTCATTCCCGAGCGCAGCTCAAGTACCCGTTGCCCTTTCTGCACGCGACAGCATCAGATATGCCTATACCGATAAGCGTCCCCTGATCTACGAAGGCGCATGGGATCTTTGGCCATATTCCTTTCTCAGCGATACCGGTGAGCCTGTGGGCTACAACATCGACCTTCTGGAACTCATCTTCCAAGAACTGGCCATTCCCTACAGAATCAAGCTCAAGCCCAAACAAGAAGCTCTGAACGACTTGAAGGCCGGGCGCGCCGACCTAATGTGTACGATGGGCGCACACTACCATGACGAGTATGCACAATGCAGCAAGAGCGTCATCCAGATCTTCACCCCCAGCATTGTCCACCACAAGGACGAGCCAGTCGTCATTAAAAACCTTGACGACCTGGCCACACAGCAAGTCATCGTTCACCTCAACAGCTTCACCCACCATCTTATGATTGACCGCGGATGGGAAAAGAATGCCATTATCTACGATGACATGCAGGAGGCCATACAGTACGTACACAACCATAAGGGCAGGCAGATAGTGTGGAACACGGAGTCGCTGGAATGGCTGCTCCACAAATTCAACTACGATGACCTGGAACTGACATCTGTCAATATTCCATACGGCGAGTACAAGTTCCTGTCGAACGACAGAATCCTGCTGGAGCAGATTGACAGCGTCTTTACTCTGCTGAACTCCACCGGCCGCCTGCAATCCATCCAGAACAAGTGGTTCTATCCTGAGAATAAGGACACGGGCGTCCCCTCATGGGTGTGGTATGTGGTTGCCGCTCTGCTGGTGATTGTCGTCACAATCATCATATATTATGTCAGCTACCGCCTCTATGAGCGGAAGATGACGAAAAACCTGCAACGCTCAAATAATCGTTTGTCACTCATCCTCAATACGAGCAAGGTGCATCTATGGCTGTTTGACATCGCCAGACGGATGGTCACCAACATCGCCCCCGATGGCAGACGTATTACCAATCCCTTCTCACCGAATTTTATTAAGTACTATGTGCTTCCCGAAGACTACGAGCGGCTGTGCAGCCTGCTCGATGAGATGGCTGCAGAAAAAGAGGAAGAACACAAGACTCTGGAGGTGCATGCTGTCAGGATAAAAAGCAAAGAGCATACCCACATCTTCTCCGTCGACCTTTCGGTGATGAAACGCGACAGCAGTGGACGTCCCACTGTCATCATAGGTGCGACCACCGACATCACGTCCGACAGACAGCGCCGACAGCAGCAAAAGGACACCATGCTGCGCTATCAGCATATTTTCAACTCGGCACTCGTTGACACCGTGTCATACGATGAAAACGGCATCATCGACGACATGAACGAGAAGGCAGCAAAGAGCATCGGAGGCGACATCAGACGTATTATCGATGCCCATGTCACAGTGCAGAGCGTGCTGGGCGACCCTGACATGAAGCTCGATGACCTGGACTACATATACCTTACGCAACTATACAAGTCGCCTGACGACGAAAGACCGCTGAACCGGATTTTAAAGCGCAATGAGCTGTTCTATGAGCTACAGATAGTATCCGTTCGCGACGATGACGGCCGGCTACTGGGCATTTACGGCTCTGGACGCGATGTTACGGAAATTGCCAAGTCATACTCACGCCTGCGGAAGAACAGCGCAGAACTGCAAGCTGCAACCGACCAACTTCAGGAGAATATCCGCAACATCGACTATGTAATGAAGAACGGCGGCCTGCGTGTGGTCATCTATTCCCCAGCAACGCATACACTGACCTTCTACATTGAGGTTAAGCGCATACAGCAACAGCTGACACAGACACGTCTGCTGTCGCTGACTGCAGAGGAGTCGAAAAAGACCGCTCAGCGCATCTTGAACAGCATGGACAACCTCACCCGGCAGCCTGTCAAGGCTGTTGTGAAATCCATCCTGCGAACCAAGGACAACATGCGCCTCTGCCTGTATTTCTCGTTCGTGCCAGTTTTCGATGCCGACGGACAAGTCACAGAATACATCGGTATGTGCCGAGATGTCAGCGAAATCAAGGCCACCGAGGAGCAACTGGCCCTTGAGACCAAGAAAGCACAGGAGGTGGAAAAGGTTAAGAACGCCTTCCTCCATAACATGTGCCACGAAATACGCACACCACTTAACTCTGTAGTGGGCTTTGCCGAACTCATTGAGACAGAAAGCCCTGATGCCGACGACGAGAAAATATTCATCGAGGAGATCAAGAAAAACTCAACCAGCCTGCTCAACCTGGTCAACAACATCCTCTTATTGTCGCGCCTCGACGCAGGCATGATAGAATGCAAGCCTACACTCACCGACTTCGCGGCATTCTTCGAGGGACGCTGCCAGTTGGCATGGACAAACTGCCGTCAGCCCGGTGTCGACTACATTGTTGAAAAAACCTTCGAGCATCTCACAATCAACATTGACCAGACCTACCTGGGCATCGTCATCGACCATATACTGACCAATGCTGTCCAGCATACAACGTCGGGATACGTCCGTGCACGCTTCGACTATAACGGCGAAGACCTCACCGTGGCTATTCAGGATACCGGCTGTGGCATTCCTGCCGACCAACTCGATAGAATCTTCGAGCGCTTTGTCACCACCGACAGTGATAGCAGCGGACTGGGCCTTGCCATTTGCCAGGAGCTAGCAAAGCTGATGGACGGCAGGATTCGACTGAAGTCCGAGCCTGGCAAAGGAACCATTTTCTGGATTATCATTCCCTGTACTGCCGGCTAGGTGGTGAGGAAGTGAATAGTGATAAGTGAATTATTGGCTACCGCTTGAACGATAAAAGTTAACATGGTATGACACAAGATATATTCCGAAACGGGAAGAGGTCCATAGTTTTACTCTTATGTCTGTTTACCCTCTGTACCAAAGGATTCTTAATCCCCTTGAATGCAGCCAACGATTTTGGCTACACTGAGAAGCACCCGCTGGTCATCGCCGGTGACTGGGACTTCCGCCCCTTTGAGTTCATCAACATTGAAGGACAGCCTGCCGGATACAACGTCGAGGTGCTAANNAAATGTTCAAGCAACATGACGCCGACTTGATACATGCCCTGTACTTTTTCTTCAAGGACTATCCATACGTGTCTACACACAAGTACATCAACTATTACAACCTGAAGGTGGCGCGGCGCACCGACAGGATGCCACTCCATCGGATCGGTGACCTACAGACTACCGATACGCTTCTGATCAAGGAAGACGACTATGCTGCCATGACACTTGCCAACATGGGCGAATTGCCGTTTGCCCTAGAGTATCACTCACCGAAGGAAGGTCTGTCCGGCATCAGGCAGGGCAGATACAAGTACTATATCTGGGGAGAGATACCCCTCAGCCATAAAATCCAGGAACTAGGACTAGACAGCATTAGCCTTGACGAGATAGACATACCGGCAGGCGAACTGCGGATTATCGGCTACAACAAAGACCTGATAAAAATCATCGACGAACAGTACACACGACTGGAACAGGCTGGCGAAATACAGATCGTCTACGACCGCTGGTTCCATCCTGAGCGCAAACACGACGATGCATCGCCCGTAGCGCTTTTTATCCTCGGAGCACTACTCTTGGTAACCATCATTGTGCTGCTGCTTATTGGGCTCGTCCGTAAAAGAGTCAATAGGACCGTCAGACAGCGTTCCGACCTGATGCAGATGATGGATCAGGTGCTCAACAGGGGCAACTACTTCGTTGTGGAGTGGGACTTCCAGAGCAACATGCTCCACAACAAGTACGGGAACATGCTTCCTAACGGCGACATGAAGCCCGATGAATTCCTGACACGTATGCCGCCGGAACAGGCAAAGCTACTCCACAAGCTCAATACGCAGCTAGCCACCGGCATCATCAGCCACTTCGACATGAGCATCAACTTCAACCAAGGAACTCCCGAAAAACCCATCTGGAAAACCTTCTATGGCAATGCCATCGTCGAAATGACGGAGTTCAAACCGCAATATATCCTCTATACAACGAAAGACATCACCGATGAGTTGAACGAGGAACGCGACATTAGGACTATGGCCAGCAAATACAAGAAAATATTCGACACCAACCTCATAGCCATGTCCTTCTACGATGCCGATGGAGTTCTACTCGACTTCAACAGGAAGATGTCGGAACAGATAGGAGAAAAGAGTGGACAACCCTTCCTGAAAATCCCGCTCTTCAGCCTGCCCCTTCTCCAGGGTGACTATCCCCCCGGCTCACGCGAGACCATGCACGTTTGCCAGCATCTGAACGAGCCGCAGTTGGGACTTGACAAATTTATTGAGGTCCGTATCCATCCCGTCATGAACGATGACGGCAACATTGTCTACTATATCGCCACCAGCCGCGATGTAACCGCTGAGCGCAACATGTATCTGGAGCAGCGCGAGCACGACCGGCAGCTACATGCAATCAACGAAGATGTCAAGCGATATGAGCAGCAATTCGGATTCCTGCTGGAAGAGAGCCAGATGTATATCTGGAACTATCGGCCGGCAGAGAATACCGTGAACATGACACGCACGCCAGGACAAACGGAGTTCACTGAAACGATAGAGGAATACGTGCTGTCAATCAGGCCCGATGCCCGACAGCAGGCCACGGCAGAGATAGAACGTGCTATGAAGCAAGGCAAAGCCTACAACACAATATTGCCCTTCAACTACACGCCACTCGACGACCACCCCACGTGGTACGCTGTTTCGGGCATACCCCTGTTCAACAAGAACGGACAACTGACTGAATACTTCGGACTGTCGCGCAACATCACCGACTTCATAGAGGCTCAGGAGAAACTGCGCATCGAGACGGAACAAGCCGAGGACTCCGGACGCCTCAAGGCTGCCTTCCTCGCCAACATGACCCACGAGATACGCACGCCACTCAACGCCATCGTAGGATTCTCAGACCTGCTGCCCATGATCAGCGATGCACATGAGAAAAAGGATATCATACGAATCATTCGCAACAACTGCGATATGCTTCTCCGGCTCATCAGCGACATTCTCGAAGCATCAAATATCGACTCACGCCCAATGACAGTCGAACCAACCGACATTGACTTCTCAATGGCTTTCGACGATATCTGCCAGACGCTGGAACAACGGGTACAGACACCTGGCGTAGCCTTCATCAAGGACAATCCCTACAAGACTTTCCACACCTACCTCGACAAGGGACGCATACAGCAGGTCATCACCAACTTCGTCACAAATGCCATCAAGTACACTAAACAAGGACATATAAAAGTGGGATACCGGGAAGAGAAAAGAGATGACAATACAGGACTGTATATATATTGTGAAGACACGGGTGCAGGCATCCCCAAGGAGAAACAGCCCTCTGTCTTCGAGCGTTTTGTCAAGCTAAACGAGTTCATCCAGGGTACTGGGCTTGGACTGAATATCTGCAAGTCGATTGCCGACTGCTGCGGCGGACGTATCGGTGTCGAAAGCGAAGGCGAAGGACACGGTTCCACCTTCTGGATATGGGTGCCCTGCCCCAAAAACTGACAGAAATCTTTGGCTATATCAAATTATTGTCGTACTTTTGCGGTAAAATCTTAAATAACAGAAAAAAACACGCTATGGCAACAGTAAAACCATTCCGGGGCATCAGGCCACCGAAAGAG
>LXOW01390668.1_pt1 | contig 18978 bp, 14 predicted proteins | sample 1368591 | NCBI WGS metagenome assembly LXOW01 (sample SAMN04884650, study PRJNA319009) | bovine gut metagenome | isolation source: Cow rumen | host: Bos taurus | place: Italy: Legnaro (PD) | collected 2014-07-09
CTGCAACGACTGGCAGAGCGCGCTCGTGCCGATCTACATCCACGACGAGGCGGTGCGCGACGAGTTCTACAAGAGCATCCACGCCGTCATCACCGTCCACAACATTGAGTATCAGGGACGCTACGGCCGCGAACTGCTGGAGGATCTGCTCGGCCTCGCGCCGGGCTGGTACGAGGGCGGTACGCTGGCGTACGGCGACGACATTAACCTGCTCAAGGGCGCCATCATCAACTCCGACGCGGTGACGGCGGTCAGCCCGACCTACGCGCAGGAGCTCAAGTACGCCTACTTCGCGCACGGGCTGGAGAACGTCATATCCCAGTGCGGCGACAAGCTCTACGGCGTGCTCAACGGCATCGACGTCAATGGCTACGATCCGCGCAAGGATAAGAGCATCGCCGCGACCTACAGCCCGGCCAGGCTTGCAGGCAAGGCAAAGTGCAAGGAGCAGCTGCAGCAGACGCTCGGCCTTGAGCTGCGGCCCGACACGCCCATCGTCGCCATGGTCACGCGCCTCGTGTCACACAAGGGCCTCGACCTCGTGTGCGAGACGCTGGACGCCATCATGGAAAAAGACGTTCAGTTTGCGATCCTCGGCAAGGGCGACGCGCAGTACGAGGCGTTCTTCAACTACGCCGCCGCGCGCTATCCCGGCCGCGTGGCCGTCTGGCTCGGCTACTCCGACGCGCTGGCGCGCCAGATCTATGCCGGCGCCGATCTGTTCCTGATGCCCTCGAAGAGCGAACCCTGCGGTCTCTCCCAGATGATCGCCATGCGTTACGGCACGGTGCCCATCGTGCGCGAGACCGGCGGCCTGAAGGACACCGTGCACGCCTATCAGGCGTGGAACGGCGAGGGCAACGGCTTCAGCTTCGCCGACTACAACGCCGGCGATATGTGCCATGTCGTCTGCGAGGCGATCGATCTGTATCACGACGATCCCAAGGCGTTCAAGACGCTGCAGAAGCGCGGCATGACCGAAGACTTCAGCTGGAAGCGCAGCGCGGAGGAATACCGCAGCATCTATGAAACAATCTGCAAATAAGGACTGGAAAAGAAATCAATGACCTCGATCAATACCGTTGAAAAAATGAAACAGGCGATCCGCGACAAGCTCAAGCTGAGATTCGGCTGCACCGTTGAGGACGCTGACGAGAGGCAGATGCTTCTTGCCAGCGCCCTTGCGCTGCGTGAGATCATGGCGGATCGCGAGATCGCGACCAGACGCGAGCTGCGCGAACAAAAGGCGCGTCAGGTGCATTACCTTTCCATGGAGTTCCTCATGGGGCGCAGCCTGATGAAAAACGCCTACAACCTCGGCGTGGCGGACGTGCTGACCAAGGCGCTCGAGGAACTCGGCTTCAAGGCGGCCGACGTCTTTGAGTCGGAGCCGGACGCCGCGCTCGGCAACGGCGGCCTCGGCCGTCTCGCCGCCTGCTATCTGGACTCCATGAGCACGCTGGAGATCCCCGCCACCGGTTATTCCATCTGCTATGAGCTGGGCATCTTCAAGCAGAAGATCGTGGACGGCCAGCAGGTGGAGCTGCCGGACGACTGGAAGGAGCTCGGCGGCGCGTGGCTCGTCACCAAGCCGCAGGAGACCGAGACCGTTTGCTTCGGCGGAACGCTGCGCCGCTTCCTCGACAACGGGCGTCTGCACGTCGTCAACGAAGGCGCGACGCAGGTGCTCGCCGTTCCCTGCGACATGGAGATCGCGGGCTACAAGACGCAGCACGTGAACGTCCTTCGCCTGTGGGACGCCAAGTCCCCAACGCTGATGGACATGTCGCTGTTCGCCAAGGGCGAGTATCTGCGCGCGGTCGAGCAGCACGCGATGGTCGAAACCATCGCCAAGGTGCTCTATCCCGAGGACAACCATGTAGAAGGCAAGCTGCTCCGTCTGAAGCAGCAGTACTTCTTCGTCTCCGCCACGATGCAGTCCATCGTGCGCAAGCACATCGAGACGTGCGGCTCGGTGATGAACTTCCACGAGAAGAACGTCATCCAGATCAACGACACGCATCCCGCGCTCGTCATCCCGGAGCTGATGCGCATCTTCATGGACGACGCGGGCTTGGAATGGGACGAGGCGTGGGAGATCACGAAGCAGTCCGTCGCCTACACCAACCACACCGTGTTGGCCGAGGCGCTGGAACGCTGGCCGCAGAACCTGATCCAGACGCTGCTGCCGCGCGTCTGGGAGATCATCGACGAGATCGCCCGCCGCTGGCAGAGCAAGGTGGAAGAGTACTATCACGATCCTGCCAAGACTGCCGAGATGGCGATCGTCTGGGGCGGGCAGGTGCGCATGGCGAACCTCTGCGTCGCCGTCTGTACCGCAGTCAACGGCGTCAGCGCGCTGCACTCTGAGATCCTGCGCAAGGATCTCTTCCGCGACGCCTGCGCTATGGCGCCGGATAAGTTCAAGAACGTCACGAACGGCATTGATCACCGCCGCTGGCTCTCGGAGATCAACCCCGGCCTCGACAGCCTGATCAAGGAACTCGCGGGCAGCGGTTATCTCATGCACCCGCTCGAGCTCAAAAAGCTCGAGGCGTACGCGGACGACGCTGCGGTGCTTGCACGCCTCGGCGAGATCAAGCACGCGAACAAGGAGAACCTTTCCCGGCACATCAAGAAGGCGTCTGGCATCGTGCTCAATCCTGACGCGATCTTCGATGTGCAGTCCAAGCGCCTGCACGAGTACAAGCGCCAGCTCCTGAACGTGCTGCACATCATCACGCTCTACCACCAGCTGCAGGACGATCCGAACCGGGAGATGCAGCCGCATACCTTCCTCTTCGGCGCGAAGGCCGCACCCGGATACGCCGTGGCAAAGCGCATCATCCGCCTCATCAACTCACTGGCGGATCAGGTCAACAACGATCCGATCTGCAAGGATAAGCTGCAGGTCGCCTTCCTGGAGAACTACCGCGTGTCGCTGGCCGAGATTCTGATGCCTGCCTCCGAGGTGAGCCAGCAGATCTCACTTGCCGGCAAGGAGGCCTCCGGCACAGGCAACATGAAGTTTATGATGAACGGCGCGCTGACCGTCGGCACGCTGGACGGCGCCAACGTCGAGATGCACGAGGTGCTCGGCGACGAAAACATGTTCCTCTTCGGCCTCCATGCCGACGAGGTGGCGCAGCTCCGGCAGCAGGGGTACACGCCCTCGCTCATCTACGCGCAGGACTGGAAGCTGCGCCGCGTGATCGACCAGCTTCGCCGCGGCTTCCGCGACGGCGTCGGCTATGACGATCTGGTCAACCGCCTGCTGACGAACGACGAGTACATGCTGCTGCGTGACTTCGACTCCTACTGCGAGGCGGAGCGCCGCATGACGGAGGCGTATGCCGACCGAAGCGCGTGGAACCGTATGTCTCTCATCAACATTGCGCGCAGCGGCATCTTCGCCGCCGACCGCTCGGTGGCGGAGTATGCGGACAACATCTGGCACGTTCCGCACAGATGAGGATTCTCAAAAGGGGGAGTATATCCCCCTTTTGGATCGCCGCGCGGCGGCAACATTGAAAAGAAACTGAGGAAACACAGCAACTATGGAATTCACACAGGGCGTGCGCTTTGACGAGCTGGGCCTGATGCCCGAAATGCAGCGCGCGCTGGAAAAGAAGGGAATTGAAATCTCCACGCCGATCCAGGCGGGCTGCATCCCGCTGATGCGGACGTGGAAGGACGTCATTGCCAAGGCGCCGACCGGCACGGGCAAGACCTTTGCCTTTGGCATCCCCATCATTGAGCATATCGACCCCGAGGGAGAGGAGACGCAGGCCGTCATTCTCGCGCCCACGCGCGAGCTTGCCCTGCAGATCACGGACGAGCTGCGGCTGCTGTGCACCTTTCTGCCCGGCATTCGCACCGTCTGCCTTTACGGCGGCGCGCCGATCGGAAGGCAGATCGAGCAGCTCAAGAAGAAACCCCAGATCATCGTCGCCACGCCGGGGCGGCTGGGCGACCATCTGAAACGGCGCACAGCGAAGCTGGATCACGTGGATACCGTTATTCTGGACGAGGCGGACCGCATGCTCGATATGGGCTTCGTCCACGACGTAACGCGCCTGCTCGATAAGATGAAGAGCCGCAAAAACCTCGGCATGTTCTCCGCGACCATCTCCCGCGAGGTGCTGGACATCAGCTGGATGTATCAGCGCGATCCGGAGGAGATCACGGTGCCCGCCGAGGAGGAGAACAAGCCCGATATCCTCCAGTACCGCATCGACGTCGACCAGAACGACAAGGTCGCAGCCGTGGCGCGCATTATCCGCCAGGGCGAGCTGGAGCGCGTGATCGTGTTCTGCAACACGAAGGGCATGGTCGAGCGGCTCAAGAAGTATCTTGAGTTGGAGGGGCTTGACGTGGACTGCATCCATGGCGATATCCCGCAGAAGAAACGCGAGGAGGTCATGGCGCGGTTCCGCCGCGGCGAACTGCCGGTGTTCATTGCGACGGACGTCGCCGCCCGCGGCATCGATGTGGACGACGTGGACGCCGTGTTCAACTACGACGTGCCGCAGGAGAACGAGTACTACGTTCACCGCATCGGACGGACAGGGCGCGCTAAGCGCCGCGGCATCGCATTCACTCTGGTCGCGGACTATCCGTCCAAGATGAAGCTGGACGAGATTGCAAAGGTTACGGGCAACACGCTGCTGACCGCGCATTTTGACGAGAATCAGCAGCTTGTTGAGGGTGAACGCTCCCGCTGAAACCGAAGAAAGAGAAACGAAGACGTTGCGTAACAAGAGAAGGATCATCTGCATTATGCTCAGCGCGCTCATGCTGATGGGCACGCTTTCCGGCTGCGGCGGCGGCGCGGACGACGGCACGGGACGTTTTTCCGTGCGCGCCTGCGTCTGCTCGCCGGTCACGTCGCTCGATCCCGCGCTGAACACCGACGCGAAGGCGGAAGCGGTTTTCCAGGCAATCTACGAGAACCTGATGCGCATCAGCGCGGACGCGGAGGGCAATGCTATCGTCGTGCCGGGCGTTGCCCGGGAGTATAAGGTTGTCGAGAACTATGACGGGACGGTAGACTACGTCTTTACGCTGCGTTCCTCCGCCCGCTGGTCGGACGGGACGCGCGTCAAGGCGAAAGACTTTGCCTACGCTTGGTATCGCCTGGTCAACCCGGCGACAGATTCGCCCAACCATGCACTGCTGTCCATGGTCAAGGGCTATGACGCCGCACGCGAGTCGGGGGACGCCTCACAGCTTGCCGTCCATGCGGACGGAGACTCCACGCTGCGCGTCACACTGTCGTGGCCCTGCCCGTACTTCATCAGTGAGATCTGCACCGCCGCGGCGACGATGCCGCTGCGCAGCGACGTCGTGGGCAAGAACCCGGATTGGGCGAGCACAAGCACGCTGCCGTGCAACGGACCGTTCAAGGTCAGCGTCTGGTCAAAGCGTGACTCGCTGTATCTTCAGCAAAATAACAACTATCACGACCGACGTTCGGTAACGCCGGATTCGCTCCGCTTCGTTTTTTCCTCCGGCATGGATCAGACCATGCGCTTTTTTGCCGACGGTCTTGTCGATTACGTGGCGGATCCTGCGCCGGAGACGGAGGGAACGGCTGCGCTGCCTGAGCGCAGCACGGTTTGCGTGCTGTACAACCACATGAGCGACGCTTTCTCTAACGGGCAGGTTCGCCGTGCCTTTGATCTTGCGATCGATCGCGCCGCCATTGCTGCCGCCAATCCCGTCATGACGCCGGCGACCGGGCTTGTGCCCTTCGGTATTGCAGACGTTGAGGGAGATTTCCGCACTGTGGGCGGAACGTTGATCGCTTTGGACGAGGGCGACCACTCCTGGAGCCTCGCCGAGGCCGAGAAGGAACTGCGCCTCAGTGGGTTCTGGGGCCGTGATGCGCTGCCGGAAACGAGTCTTCTCTGTGTGGAGGAGGATGGCATGCTGCCGCTGGCTGAGGCGCTTGCCGCCGGCTGGCAAAATGCGCTGAAAGTCTCCGTTGCTGTGGAAAGCTTGCCGCGCGAGGAGTTCGATATGCGCATCGCCTCCGGCGAATACGATCTGGCTGTTGACACGCTGCGGCTGGAGTACGGCGACGCGATGACCTTCCTGGAACCCTTTGCCGGGCTGGACGCGAACAACGCGCTGCACTATGTCAGTAAGCCATACGATCTGCTGATCGCCGTCGCTGCCTCTTCGCCTGACGGTGAGGCGCGCGCTGCTATGCTGCACGATGCGGAGGCGCTGCTTCTGGAGGATACGGCGCTTTCGCCGGTCTGTTTCGGCGGCAGGACCTATCTGCTGCGCAGCAGCCTTGCAGGTGTTGTACACGACACGCGCGGGAACCCACAGTTCGCCGCCGTGTACGAGACGGAGCAGCCGGGCGCATAAAGTGACAAAAACCGCTTTCGCGATATGCGAAAGCGGTTTTGCCATTTGTAATTGCATTCAGGAGCGACGTCGGCGCATGGCCTCGCGCTTCTGCGCCATCTCCTTTTTCGGGGCGGCGGCAAGCGCTCGTGCCCGGCGTTCGACGATCTCCTTCGGCTTTTCGCTGATTTCGCCGGCAGCTTTGAGCGCCTCCTTGGTCATTAACGGGCCGACCAGCTCGTAGATCAGAACAGAAAAGAGGATAATGTTGCGCACCAGCGTGCCGTCTGTTCCGCCAAGCTGCTGCGCTGTGACGCACATGCCCAGCGCGACGCCCGCCTGCGGCAGCAGCGTGACGCCGAGGTAGCGCACGACCTTCGGGCTGCAGCCGACGCTGCTCGCGGAGAAGAACGCGCCAAAATACTTGCCCAGCGAGCGAGTGGCGATATAGACCACGCCGATGAGCACCAGCATCGGATGGGAAAAGACCTCCAGTTGCAGCTCGGCGCCGCTGATGACGAAGAACACGGCCAGCAGCGGCTGTGACCAGCGGTCTGCGCGGCCCATCAGATCGTCCGAAAGCGGGGAGAGGTTGCAGAATACCGTGCCGAGCATCATGCACACCAGCAATGGGGAGAAACCGAAGCGAACGCCGCCGATCTCGAGCTTGAGCGAGGCGAGGCCAACCGTGAGAAACACGAAGGCGATGGTCATGGAGGTGCGGTTGGTGTTCGAGTGGAACATACGCTCCAGCTCCGTAAGCACAAAGCCGGCTGCCGCGCCCAGCAGCAGCGAGAGCAGGATCTCCAGCAGCGGCTCGACCAGCACCGAAATCAGGCTGACGGCGCCGGTCTGCAGCGCCCGTGCAATGCCGAAGGAGACGGCGAACACAACCAGACCAACCGCATCGTCCAGCGCGACGATGGGGAGCAGCAGACTGGTCAGCTCGCCCTTTGCCTTGTACTGGCGCACGACCATCAGCGTGGCGGCCGGCGCAGTCGCCGTGGCGATGGCGCCGAGCGTGATCGCGGCGGAGGCAGAAAGCAGGTCGGGCCGCGCCAGATGGAACAGCAGCAGCGACGCGTCTACGAGCAGGCAGGCAGCCAGCGCCTGCACCACGCCGATGACCAACGCCTGCCGCCCGGTTTTGCGCAGTGCCTCCAGGCGGAATTCGTTGCCGATAGAGAAGGCGATGAAGCCCATCGCCACGTTGGACAGCACGCCAAGCACGGCGACGTCGTCATAGCTGGGGAAGCCAAGGCCGGGAATGCCCAGCCGGCCGAGCGCAAACGGGCCGATCAGTACGCCTGCGACGAGAAAAGCTGTTACGTCAGGGAGATGCCACCTGCTGAACAGGCGCGTCATCATAAGCCCTGCCAGCAGGGCGAGGGCAACGTTGAGAAGCGGGATCATGGAAAGACTTCCTTTGACAGATAATAAAGCGGAGCGGTCGCTCCGAGTTCAACAGTTTAGTTCACTTGTTTTCAAAAAGCAATGGCAAAAGCAAACAATTAACGCAATGTTGACGGTGCCGGTCTTCGTCATTGCAGGCAGCCGCCGGATGTGGTATACTGTTTCTGCGGTGAAGAAAGCCTGCGCGGAAAATCAGACCATACGAACAAGGAGGCGGAGGATATGAGGATCGCAATCCCGGTTGCTGACGGACGGGTTGGAAGAGTCCTTGCAGATTGCACGGTGGTCAGGCTCTATGAGGACGATCACGGAAAGGTGGTGCGGCAGAGCGCAGTCCCGGTGGAAGCGGGGGACACGGCGCGCGCAGTGGTCGAGCGCAGCGGCGCGGATGTGCTGCTCTGCGGCCCGCTTGCACAGGAGGAGCGGCGGGAGCTGGCACTGTCCGGCCTGCTGCCGGCGGAAGCCGCGTCGGACGATCCGGACGAGGCAGTGCGCGCCTGGCTCGGCACGACGATCGCCTGCGATCCGAGCAACAACTGCAACTACTGCGGATTCAGGGAGGAATGCGCGCTCCCGCGCCAATGATACGATCATAAAAAAGCAGACGGCGGCTGCCGTCTGCTTTTTATTTGATACGGGCTCACGGCCTCCGCAGGCTACCGGAAGTCGCCTCCGTGGAGGACGAGGTCGACTGCTGCGGCTGCGTTGTGGAGAGATAGTCCGAACTGATCCAGCCATAGCTGTCGCTGCCGATCCGGGCAAAGGACCAGCCGTTTTCGCGCGCGGCCACCTCGACCTTTGCACCGGTCGACACGCTTGCGATGCGGTCGTAATTGGTGCCGGGACCGCTGCGGACGTTGACGTTCGCAGTTGCGTAATAGGTGGTGTAGGTGTTGATCGGCTGAGAGGGCATGACCTTGACTTCGCTGTCTCCCGGGAGTGTGCTGCTCGCGTTGGGAGTGGGCGAGACGGGCGTCGGAGACGGGGTGCTTTCACTGGGCGCGGGCTCCGGCGTGGTGGTCTCCGCGGGGATGGTGCGGCTTTGTGCGGCGGCCAGATCGTCCTCAAGCTGCGCGATATTCTGCTTGAGCTCCTCTACCTGCGTTTCGGCGGTCTTGAGTTTCTTGTTCGTTTTTGAAAGCTTTGTGCCGAGCGTGATCGAAATGATCAGCATGACAATCACGGCGGCGATCATACACAGAAACAGAATAAAGAGCGGATTGTATCTCTGCGCTCTGCGACTGACGCGGCGTCCTTCCATAATATAGTCCTCCTTGCGGTTGTTTTCGCCCCTATTCTACAAGATGTTGAGACGTTATGTCAAGTGCTTCTGCCCCTTTGGACGACAATATTTGCAAAAAGTTCCCGTATCGCTTATAATATTCTCATCTGCTGAAAGAAGGTGCCGTCATGATCCGCATCGCCCGCTCAGACGCTTCGGCGCAGCACGTATCGTATCTGTACGCTTGCGCGCTGACGGTCGTGCTGTATCTGTTCCTGCCTTACGGCGGCTACGAGCGGATGATGGAGGGCAAGTACGTCTGCTTCCTTGCGCTGACGCTGGGCTGTCTCGCGGCGTTGTGCGCCGTCGCGCCTGCGCGGCGGCTGCGAGGCGACGCGCTTGCGTACTGCGCGGCGGCATATTTCGGTTTTTCTGCCGTTTCGGCGCTCTGCTCGCCCTACGGTGCGGCGACGCTTCTCGGCGGCTCGCGCTATGACGGAGCGCTGACGCTCGCGCTCTATGCGGCGCTGTCCGTCGCGTTCTCGCGCTTCCTGCGCGCTGATCTGCGGCTCATTGCGCTTGCGGCGGGCGCGGTCACGCTCTGCGACCTGCTGACGCTGGTCCAGCTCGCGGGAGGGAATCCGCTGGGTCTCTATCCCGCGGGACTGAACTATTACGACGGCGACGGCGCGTATCTCGGCTTCTACGCCGGCACCTCCGGCAATGTGGACTTTACGGCGTTCCTGCTGGCGCTGGCGGTCTGTGTGCTTGCGCTCGCCGCCCTGCGGCTGCGGCTTTGGGCGCTGGCGCCGACGGTCGCGCTGACGCTCTGGGTGCTCTTTCGTCTCGGCGTGTCCGCCGCATGGGTCGGCCTTGCGTTCGCGGTGGTTTGGGGACTTGCGCTGGCGTTTCCGTCCCGTCGGCGGGCGATGCTGATCCTGTCCGCGGCACTGACGCTGCTGACGCTGGCGTTCGTGTTTTGCTATAACGGCGGCAGCAGGACGTTGACGGAGGCGTCGCGTCTGCTGCACGGCGAGTTCGATCCGTCCTTCGGCGCGGAGCGTCTGCGTATCTGGCGCGACTGCCTGACGCTCGTACGGGAGCGTCCGCTCCTCGGCGGCGGACCGGGCACGTTCTGGCTGCGGGGAGTGGAGCCGTTCGCGTGGTACCTGCCCGATCACGTCATCCCCTCCGAGGTCACGGCGGCGCACAACGAGTATCTCAACATCCTCGTCGATCAGGGCGCCCTCGCGCTGGCGGCGTATCTCGCGCTGCTGGGCACCGCGATCCTGCGCTGCTTCCGGCGCGCGGAGGAGCCCCGCTTCGCGATCTGCGGCGCGGGACTGCTGTGCTACGCGGCGATGGCGTGCTTTTCGATCTCAACCTGCATCACGGCGCCCTACGTCTGGCTGCTGCTGGCGCTGTGCGCGGGGGAGAACGCGCGGAGCGCGTGAGCGCGGCGTCTGCCGTTTTCTCTGCTGCCCGGCGCAATCCGCGCTTGCAAAGCGCCCCGCGCTATGATAAAATATAGCAAATCTGTCGGAAAGGACGACTTGACTATGGAATTCCTTTCGAATAAGCCTCTGCTGATCACCGACACCATCCTGCGCGACGCGCATCAGTCGCAGGCGGCGACCCGCATGACGCTGGAGGATATGCTTCCTGCCTGCGAGGTGCTGGACTCCATCGGCTACTACTCGCTCGAATGCTGGGGCGGCGCGACCTTCGACTCCTGCATGCGCTTCCTCGACGAGGATCCGTGGGAGCGTCTGCGCGAACTGCGCAGGCACCTGCCGAACACCAAGCTGCAGATGCTTTTCCGCGGCCAGAACATTCTCGGCTACAAGCACTACGCTGACGACGTGGTGGATATGTTCTGCGCCAAGTCCATTGAAAACGGCATCGACATCATCCGCATTTTTGACGCGCTCAACGACGTCCGCAACCTGGAGCAGGCGATCAAGTCCACAAAGAAGTACGGCGGCCAGGTCGAGGCGACGCTTTCCTATACGATCTCCCCGATCCACAGCGAGGACTATTTTGTCTCCCTTGCCAAGCAGCTTGAGCAGATGGGCGCGGACGCGATCTGCATCAAGGACATGGCGAACCTGCTGCTGCCGATGGACGCCTACTCCCTCGTCAAGCGCCTGAAGGAGACGGTCAACGTGCCCATCCATCTGCACACGCACAACACCACCGGCACGGGCGACATGGTCAACCTCATGGCGGCATGCGCCGGCGTGGACATCGTGGACTGCGCGCTCTCTCCGCTCGCCAACGGCACGGCGCAGCCCGCCACCGAGTCGCTGGTCGCCACGCTGAAGGGCACCGTGCGCGACACCGGGCTTGACCTCAACAAGATGAGCGAGGCGGCAAAGCACTTCCGCAAGGTCGCCGAGCGGCTCAAAAGCACCGGCGCGCTGGATCCCAAGGTGCTCAACGTCGACACGAACACGCTGCTCTATCAGGTGCCGGGCGGCATGCTCTCCAACCTGATCTCCCAGCTCAAGCAGGCAAGGGCGGAGGACAAGTATTACGACGTGCTGGCGGAGATCCCCCGCGTGCGCGAGGACTTCGGCTATCCGCCGCTGGTCACGCCCTCGTCCCAGATCGTCGGTACGCAGGCGGTGCTGAACGTCGTCATGGGCGAGCGCTACAAGATGTTTCCCAAGGAGTCCCGTGCCATGCTCAAGGGCGAGTACGGCAAGCTCCCCGGCGTCGTGAACGAGGAGGTCCGTGCCAAAGCGGGCATCAAGCCGGAGGAGGTCATCACCTGCCGTCCCGCCGATCTGCTGGAGCCGGAGCTGCCCAAGTACAGCGCTGAGTACGCCGACATCGCCAAGAGCACGGAGGATGTGCTGTCGCTGGCGCTGTTCCCGCAGGTCGCGCCGAACTTCATCAAGAAGCGCAATCTCCGCAACCCGCCGCCGGCGCGCCGCGTGGAGCCGCTGGAGCACCGCGAGCCGCAGGAGCGCAGCGTCGCGCGCGTCAGCCGCTGAATCACAGAATGAAAAGAAGAACGCCGGGAGGCGTTCTTCTTTTCCGGACAAACAATAGCGCTGCAGGCGCAGAAGAAAGCGTGACTTGCCGGTATGGAACAGAAACACACGAAAACAGAGTGGTACCGCAGGCGCATCGCCCGCATCATCGAGATCGGCTCGTCGGACGATGGGCTCAGCCGCAGCTATGATTTCCTGCTGACGGGGCTGATCCTCATCAATCTGGTTGTGTCCGTGCTGGACACCTTCGACACGCTGAACGCCGGTTACGGCGCCCTGTTCGACGGGATCGAGGCGTTCACGGTCGCGTGTTTTGCGGTGGATTTCGCGCTGCGCGTATTCACGGCGCGCTTCATCAACGACCGGGGGTCGGAGGCACGGTCGATCCTGCACTATCTCTTCTCATTTTCCGGTATCATCGACCTGCTGAGCTTCCTGCCGTACTATCTGCCGGTGTTTTTCCCGGCGGGGGCGGTGGCGTTCCGGATGTTCCGCGTGGTGCGCATCTTCCGCCTGTTCCGCATCAACGCGTATTACGACTCGCTCAACGCCATCACGGAGGTCCTCGCGAGCAAGAAGCAGCAGCTGCTCTCCTCGGTGTTCATCATCCTCGTGCTGATGCTGGGCTCCAGCCTGTGCATGTACAGCGTGGAGCATGAGGCGCAGCCGGAGGTGTTCCGGAACGCCTTTTCCGGCATCTGGTGGTGCGTTTCGACGCTGCTGACCGTCGGCTACGGCGACATTTATCCCATCACGACGCTGGGCAAGCTTTTGGCGACGGTCATTACCTTCCTCGGCGTTTTGATGGTCGCCATCCCGACCGGTATTATCAGCGCCGGCTTCGTCGAGCAGTATAATCGTATCCAGTCCAACGCGACCGTTGCCCGGGAGGAGGATATCCGCTTCATCAAGTTCCGCCTCGGCGCGAATGACGCCTGGGTGGGGAAGCGGATCATGGATCTCCGCCTGCCGCACGGGGTGATCCTGGCGGCGATCCACCGCGACGGCGAGGTACAGGTTCCGCGGGGCGATATGTCGCTGCTCGACGGCGACACCGTCGTCCTCGGCGCGGAGCCGGTGCGCGACCGCACGAAGATCAATCTCAAGGAAATCGTCCTGCTGGAAAAGAGCCCATGGAACGGGCAGCTCGTGCGCGATATCGACCTCTCCCGCCAGACGATGATCGTCATGATCAAGCGCGGCAACAGCGTGATCATCCCCAGAGGCTCCACGCGGCTCCATACGGGAGACATGCTGGTGCTGCACACGAAGCAGAACATCACGGGCAGCACGGATCTTGAGGTATAACGGATCAGAAGACGGAAAAAGGGCTCCGCGCAAAAGCGCGGAGCCCTTGTGTATGGTCGGGCGTTTAGCAGCCGCAGCCGCCGTTGCCGCCGCAGCCGCAGCCGTTGTTCCCGTTTCCGCCGAAACCGAAACCACAGCCGCCGCAGCTGAACAGGATCAGGATCAGAATGAGGATCCAGCAGCAGTTATTGTTGTTGTACATGAGACAACCTCCTATGAAGATGTGGGCGAACGCCCCGAGACAGCCGTCGGCGGTCTCAGTTCATAGTATGCGTCTCGCGGAAAAGGTGCGCCTACAGCCGCGCGGAGGTCACGAGAGTCTTGGCGGCGCGGTACTCTGCGGCGGTGAACACGCCCATGCCCTCCAGCTTCCGGTGGAGGGACTGCATGTTCTGCGCCACGGGGACGTCCAGCGCGTACCAGGAGAGATACACAATATCGGCGCGCAGGAACGCGGTCGACTCCAGCACGGCCTTCTCGCCCGATGTCAGGACGCTGAGCCACACAGCGCGATCCACGGAGTCGGAGATGTCAGTATGCGTCGTGTCGCTGTAGCCCAGTGAGCGCAGGATGAACTCGACGTACATCGCCGAACTGGCGGGACGGTCTCCGCCGAACAGCCCGCCGCCGACGCCGTTGGTGTATCCCATTTCGTAGGCGTAGGCGACGTAGGGACGCCCCCAGTAGTCGGGAGCGATATCCGTGAAGGGAACAGGGGAGGTGCACGACAGAGCGGCCTCTTCCTCGCCGAGCATACGGATGAGCATGACAAGCGCCTCGATACGCGTAGGGACAAGCTCCAGATCAAAACCGCTGCCGAAGCTCGTATCCGTGCCCCGGAAGAGGTGCAGCGTCTTGAGCGCCTCCGCCATGGCGTTGTAGTCCGGCGACGAGGCGGAGAGAGAGAAATGATAGTCGCCGCAGTACTCCACGACCGCCGTGCGCGAGACCGTGGTGAACAGCGCAGTCGTGTCTTCGGCAACCAGATAGCGGTGCCGCGCTTTCAGTTCACCGCCGGAGAGGAGCTCCGTCCCGTCGGTTACGTCGATCACATGGCCGGAGGAGAACTGCGCCGAAACGCTGCCGGCGAGCGTCATGACCTGCGTGCCCGTCAGGCCGGAGAGAAGATCGCCGTGCTTGAGCCGTGTTTCGCGCCAGACGTCTGTCCGTTCCGCACCAGCGACGGCCTCCACCGCGGCGACCGTGCCGCGCCAGGATTCCTCCGCCGCAGCATAGACGGTCTCGCCCGCGGCGTCGATCCTGTCCTGCGCGGCTTGCTCCGCTGCCGGTGCAAAGATGTTGTTCAGATAGTCCAGAGAGATCAGTGGATCGCCCGCGTCTCCGCCTGCAGCGGCAACGGTGCCGGCCAGCAGCGCCGCAAGCAGCAGGATGGACAATAAGGTTTTTTTCTTCATGACCGATCCTTTTCCAAGTTGTTCTGTTTCAGGATACGATAGCTCAGCGTGAGCAGACTGTCTGCAAAGTGGACGTTTTCCACAAAAACGCTTTCGTCCGTTTTCAGTTCCACATTGGTGAAGTTCCAAAGCCCCTGAACACCGAGGCGGACCAGCCGGTCGGCGGTCTCCTGCGCCGCGGACTTCGGTACGGTCAGAACAGCGACGGCGGGGTGTCGGGCGGCGCAGTAGGCGTCCAACTCGTTCATTGAGCGGACGGCCACGCCGTTGATCTCCGAGCCGACGACAGCCTGCGACACGTCGAATGCGGTGTCGAGCAGGAAACCGCCCTGGGCGAAGTCGAAGTTTTGCAGCAGCGCGTGGCCGAGATGTCCGGCGCCCACGATGATCAGGCAACGCGGCTCGTCCACGCCGAGGATGCGGCCGATCTCGGCGCGCAGCTCCATGATGTTGTAGCCGTAGCCCTGCTGGCCGAACTCGCCGAAGCAGCTCAGATCCTGCCGGATCTGCGAGGCGGTGACGCCCATGCGCTTGCCCAGCGCGCCGGAGGAAATGCTGGAGATGCCGCGCGAGTGCAGCTCGTCCAGATAGCGGTAGTAGCGCGGCAGACGACGGATGACCGCGTCGGAAATGTGTTGCTTCTTCATACGCAGCGTCTCTCTCTCGTGTGCGGTTTCTATCATTGTACTGAATGGCAGGAGACTTGTCAACTTTTTTAACAATCTTTCGACGGTAAATTCTGCTTTACATCTGAAGAAAGATTTGTTATACTATGCAGGCTGAACATCTGCGGCTGTAGCTCAGTTGGATAGAGTGCCAGACTCCGACTCTGGAGGTCGTGGGTTCGAATCCCGTCAGCCGTACCAANNGTTTCGGCAGTAAGGGCGCGGCTGCGGACTGCCCGGAAAACTATGAGCGGAAATGCTCGTTCCGCAGAGGTTTCTCCGGCAAGAAAACAACGATAGCCCTCTCCATCGTTTTGCATCGTTTAAGAAGAAGCAAAAGAAAGATGCCCGGAAACGCTGACCTTTCGACACTTCCGGGCTATCATGATATGTGTTCGTTCACGGCTGTCCGGGCAGCCTCGTGCATTCCGCTCCTGCGGCCATCTGCGGCCGACCTGCCCGCCGTCGTTGACGCGGCACAAGCGGTGTGGTATAATTACTGATTGCGGGACGCTATGCGCCGCAGCAAAACAAACGACGGGCGCGTCAGAAGAACGGAGAGAGAGTATGGGCATTTTATCCGGGTTGGAACCGAAAAACGTATTCCACTATTTTGAGCACATCAGCTCTGTGCCGCACGGCAGCGGCAACACAAAGCAGATCAGCGACCTGTGCGCCGCCTTCGCGCGCGAGCACGGACTGAGATACCGTCAGGACGAGGCGAACAACGTCGTCATCTGGAAGGACGCCTCGCCGGGCTACGAAGCGGCGGAGCCGGTCATCCTGCAGGGGCACATCGACATGGTTTGCGCCAAGACCGGCGACTGCGCGAAGGACATGGCGGCGGAGCCGATCGACCTCATGACCGACGGCGCGTTCGTCTGGGCGGACAAGACCTCCCTCGGCGGAGACGACGGCGTCGCCGTCGCGATGGCGATGGCGATCCTCGCGGACGACACGCTGCCGCACCCGCCGCTCGAGGCGGTGTTCACCGTGGACGAGGAGGTCGGCATGGACGGCGCGTTCGCGCTGGATTGTTCCGATTTGAAGGGCCGCCGTCTGCTGAACATCGACTCCGAGGACGAGGGCGTGTTCACGGTCTCCTGCGCGGGCGGCATGCGGCTGGACAGCGTTTTGCCCGGCGAGCAGAAGCCGCTGGCGGGCGAGACGGTCTATGCGCTGACGCTTACCGGACTCCTCGGCGGGCACTCCGGCGTGGAGATCGACAAGGGCCGCGCCAACGCCAACCATCTGATGGGGCGCGTGCTGTACATGGCGCGCAGGGCCTGCCCGGGCCTGCGCCTTGCCGACCTGCGCGGCGGGGAGTTTGACAACGTCATCTGCCGCGAGTGCACGGCGAAGGTCGCCATTCCCGCCGGCGAGGCGGCTGCGTTCGAGACGTTCATCCGCGACTTTGCCGCGACGCTGCGCAACGAGTTCGCCGCGGCCGACCCGGAGCTGACGCTCACCTGCGAACGCGCGGCAGCGGACGGTGCGCTCGATGCGGAAACGACGGCGCGCCTGCTGCATGTGCTCTTCCTGCTGCCGCAGGGCGTGCAGGAGATGAGCCGCGACTTCCCGGGGCTGGTGCAGACCTCACTGAATCTCGGCGTGATCTCGCTGGAGGCTGACGGACTGCACTATACGCACTCCATCCGATCCAGCATCGCCTCGCAGAAGGAATTGCTGCGCCGCAAGCTCCACGCCGCCGCGGAAGCAGCGGGCGGCAGCGTCGGCGAGCGCGGCGACTATCCGAACTGGCAGTACCGCAAGGACTCCGCCCTGCGTGAGACGGTGCTGGACGTCTGGCGCGACCTCACCGGCAGGGAGGGCAGGGTGGACGCCACCCACGGCGGCCTCGAATGCGGCCTGTTCATCGCCAAGCTGCCCGGTCTCGACGCGGTCTCCCTCGGGCCGGACTTGACGGACGTGCACTCGCCGCGCGAGCGGCTGAGCGTCGCGTCCACCGCGCGCGTCTATGCGCTGGTCTGCGAGATCCTGCGCCGCTGCCGCTGAAAACAGAAAAAAGTTCCCGGAGCGACCTGCGCTCCGGGAACTTTTTTGCGCGGATTTCGTCTGAACGGACGGAGCCAAACAAAAGGCTTGAAAATGCATCACATCCGGTGTATCATACTCACCTGTGTGAAGAAACGGACTTCAAACAAACGCAACAAGAAAGGATCAGAAAAACGATGAAAAAGATTGCTTTGAGCCTCCTGCTCGCCGCGGCAATGCTCGTGTCGTTGGCGGGCTGCGCGAAGAAGGAAACCACGGAGGAACCGACCGTTCCCTCCGAAACCGAACAAACTCAACAGACGGAACAGCCTGAGCAGACCGAGCCGACGGCCGCCGTTTACGAAAACGACGGTATGAAGCTGACCGTCCCCGCGGAATACGCCGGCCTCGTGCTGGTGGACGTGCCGCAGAACGACCCGGACGGCGACCTGTTCCGCGTCAGCGAGAAGGCTTCCGTCGAGGCGGGGCGGCTCGACCATCCCGGCGAGGATTGGGGCGACGGTTTTCTGTTCGGCATCTGCCGCGTCAGCGAGGCGGATCTGCATGAGTTGCTCTGCTGGGATATGTCCGGCGTAGAGGTGTTCGCAAAGGGTGCGGACGGCAGCTATTACCTCTATATCCATCCCACCGACGTGCGCTTCTACCGCCAGGGCGACGCGTATCAGAATGAAGACGGCTGGAAGGACTGGGAGGCGCTCAACGCGTGGGCGTGGAACGACGTGCGCGAGGCGTTCCTTGCGGAGAACGCCGGCCTTGCGCCCTTCACGCGCGGCAATTCGATGCTCGACATGTATCTTGCCCGCGCGGCGTATCAGGCCGACGCAAACTACAACCTGATTACGTTTACGTCCGACGCGCTTGCGCCGAACGGCGTGGACGCCGCGCTCTACGCCGAGCGGCTGATGAGCGGCAACGGCGTCGTCTACGAGGAGGCGGACGCCTCCGAGACACCGGCCGGAGCGTACATCGTGCTGGACTTCCCGGACGACGAGATGCGCCTTGATTTCTTCCTGAGCGAGGGCGCGGAGAACTACGTCCGTCAAACGGACTACAACGGCGAGTCGCTGCTGAAGATCACGTTCCCCGACGACACGAAAGCGAGCGCCGTCGTGCAGGAGTGGTTCGACGCAGTAGCGGCGGCGAACGGCATCGACAGCTCGCTGCTTGGCCAATGGGCGGAGCAGATCGCCGGCCGCGGTGTGATCACGATCACCGCATCGGCGGACGGCAAATACACTGTTCTGGTCGAGTGGTCGAGCAGCGCGTTCGAGCATGACGTCTGGGAGATGACGGCGACGGCCGACGCGGACGGCGCGCTCCGCTATGAGAACGGGACGCGGAAGACCGTCACCTATACCTCCGAGACCGAGTACACCGAGGAGCTGCACTACGAAAACGGCACCGGCGTCCTTTCGCGCAACGCCGAAGGCCAGCTTGTCTGGCAGGACGACGTAGATCACGCGGCGGACGATACCGTGTTCATCCGCGCGGACTGAGATAAAGGAGAACGGATCTTGAAAAACAAGAAGAGAGTCATTTTGATCGCCGTGCTGGTGCTCGCCTTTGCGGCGGTGGGCTACGTG
>LXOW01151115.1_pt2 | contig 18976 bp, 16 predicted proteins | sample 1368591 | NCBI WGS metagenome assembly LXOW01 (sample SAMN04884650, study PRJNA319009) | bovine gut metagenome | isolation source: Cow rumen | host: Bos taurus | place: Italy: Legnaro (PD) | collected 2014-07-09
CTTTATACAATACGAGAGGCAGAACAAAAACTAGCTTTTAAACATTTAGTATTGACTTTTTTGAGTCATTTTATTTTGTATTTTATGTTTGTAAATATAATGGCTGGAGTTTTTGTTTTAGTTGTTAGACAGATGGAAAAACCTTTATATGNNTTTTTGCTGTAGTATACGCTTTGTATTTTTCTTTTAAACATAAAATTTCAAATCATAAATGGCTTGCTGTTATTGATGATTGCAACGAAGCTGGCGGCGTAATAGTTTCTTCCGCTGAAACAGGCGATGATTCATGGATAGATGAAAATAAAAAATTATATAAATTACCAGAATTAGTTTATAAAAATAAGATTAATAAATATATTGTAATCTTTTCATTTGTGTTTTTTATTTCCTGTTTTTTTATTCCTTTTTCGAACTCAAAAAAAATTGATAAACGTCTATCTTTTAAGGAAATAACTTTAAAAGATACAGAAAAGATTAAAACTTTGCGTGAGATAGAAGCTATAAGCGAAAAAGAAGCTTTACAAATGCAACAAATACTTGACAATATTTCAAACAATGCAGAAAAAAATGGCGTAAACAGAACCTTAGAAGCTCTTGATAAATTCAGAGACAATACAAATCGAACAGTTGGGGAAGCTGTTGCAAAAATGGTAAATGAAAAGAATTATTTAAATAAACTTCAACAATTAATAGATAGCGGTTCTGGGCTTGATTATAAAAACTCAGATTTAAAGAAAATTATGAAAGAAGCGGAAATAGAGGAGCCAGAAGCTATTACAAACAAGCAAAAAGCTGAGGAAGAATTAAAAAACTATATTGAGGAACGCAATAAAAAAATTAATTCGAAGATAGAAAAGCTTGTAAAAAATCAACTTATACAAAAAGAATTAGGAGCAGCTATAACGGAACCTAAAACGAACAATACAAACAATACAAACAATACAAACAATACAAACAATACAAATAATACTAATAGTAATTCTTTTGAAAAAAATGAAACTGGTGTTAAAAGACAAAACACAAATATAGAAAACTCAAATAGTAATAATAACGGTGAAACATCAGAAAAAATGAAAGAAAATGGTTTTGTTGTTGATAATAAAAAAGGTGGGAAAAATGAAAAAGAATCAGAAAATGTTCAAAAGCAGCCAGTTAATTCAGATGGCTCTGGCAAAGAAGAAGAAACTTCACAAATGAGTGGTTTTGGTGGCTCTGAAGGACATACAGAAGGTGGAAAAGAATCACCGCTTAACTTTAATCGTAAAACTTCAACTCATGATGTTGGTTATAAAGACTATGAAGCACAAAAAACAGGAATCATAGACATTAATAATTTATCTCCTGCTGGTATTTGTATCTCTGCTCCAACAGAAAATAATGCAAATTCGACAAAAAAATCTTATAATAACTTTGATATGACCAATAAACTAAAAACAACGCACTATGATCGTGAAACCATACTTCCTAGACATAGAAATGCAGTCATAAAATATTTCGGAAATAACGGAGCGAACTGATATGAGTAACAATTCAGAACTTCTTTCAAAACAGCAGTTGGAAGAAGCATCATTAACTATAAAAAAAGTTTTAAATGAACTAAATAGAATTCTTATTGGACGCGATGAACTGCATAAACTTGTTATAACTGGCATACTAAGTAAGGGACATATTTTGCTCGAAGGTTTGCCTGGAGTTGGCAAAACTGCGTTAATTAAGACTTTAAGTCAAATTATGGATTTAAAATTCAGTCGTGTTCAGTTTACTCCAGATTTAATGCCTGGAGATATACTTGGTTCACATATTTTGCAACAAGATGACCATGGTCGCAGAATTATGGAGTTTCACAAAGGTCCTGTTTTTACAAATATTCTACTTGCAGATGAAATAAACAGGGCTTCTCCAAAAACTCAATCAGCTTTACTAGAAGCAATGCAGGAAAGAAGCGTAACTTTAATGGGCGAAACAATGCCTTTGCCTGAGCCTTTCTTTGTATTAGCTTCACAAAATCCTATTGAACTAGAAGGAACTTATGCTTTACCAGAAGCCCAACTAGATAGATTTATGTTTAAGTTGGAAGTTAAAAGTGCTGATACTGATACTATGAAAGCTATTATTACTTCTAGACGTCATGGTGAACCGCCTAAACCAGAATTTATACTTACTGCTGAAGAACTTGATAGACTGTTTTCAACGGTAAATGGTATTTATTTATCGGATGCTGTCGCTGATTATATAGCTAGATTGGTTGCAGCTACAACTCCATCCGAAAAATCTATTTCGGAAGTTAATAACTTTGTTCAATACGGTGCTTCTCCTCGGGCGGCTATTGCTGTTTCAGAGGCGGCTAGAGCAACTGCTCTTATTGCTGGCAGACCTTCTGTTGGATTCTCTGATGTAAGAGAAGTTTTTGTTGCAGCTTTAAATCACAGAATTTTGCTTAACTATAAAGCTGGTTTTGAAGGAATGACGACTTTTAAACTTCTGGAAAAAATTATTTCATCTGTAACTACTGCAGATTTTGGCAATGAAGCGGAGGTCAAATTTGCGTAAGATATTTTTCTTAATATTGTTTTTTGGCTTTTTAGTTAATACTTTATTGGCTGGGCCAGATTACAAAGATATTTCATTAAATGGCGTTATAATTAGAGAGAGCCCTGCGTTAAATTATTGCTCAAAGTTTGGATACCAAACTAGAAGATTGATAATTAATAATACAAACAATAAAGAACATGAAGTAAAAATAATTGGAGAAGTAGCAGGTGGAGAGGTCACTAAAACAATAAAGGTNNCTTTAGAAGTTTATATAGATGGAACTAAAATATCTAAAACTTTAAATAATGAATCTATAAGCAGAGATCAGTTGAATTTTTTTATAGACCCAACTCTTCCAGACTTTGTTTTTGGTCTTGTGCATGCTAAATCTGAGTCTGATACTAAAGAGGAAGGTGCAGATAATAGCAGAGTTAGAAGAAGATACAATTCTGATAAAGGTTTATTTGAAGAAGTAGTCGACCCTTATTTTGGTGGTATAGACCAGTTGCCTGACATATGGCAGGCTTATTTACAATATAATGCTATAATTTTTTCATCAAAAACGCTTAAAAAACTAAGTTTTAATGTTAGAAATGCTTTATTTGATTATGTAAGAATTGGCGGCTTTTTAATTATATTGAATGAAAGCGAATATCTTCCTAATGATGCATTTTTTCTTGAGGAAAATAAAAAAGCTGCGGTTTATGAACTTGGAACAGGTCATCTTATGATTGTAAAAGATATTTCAATTAGTTCTGATTCTGAATTAAATTTGAGAGACAAAACATTATTAATTGATGATGAAAGTAAACCAGTTGTTTCTGAAATAGAAGTCGTTAGAGCTAATGTATATACTGAACCAATTATAAAAAAATATCTTATTACGCGCAATTCGACTAGCGCTGTTGTTAAATTTAAAAAAGAAGAAACGCTTGATTATGATGTTAATGTAGTATATTTTATCGCGATTTTAACAGCTTTAATTATTGGGCCTGTAAATTTTTTGTTTCTTTTTTTAAAACGTAAACAGATTCTAATTTTTGCTACTATTCCAATAATATCGTTTGTTATTTGTTCTTGTATCTTTATTTATTACTATTTTTTTGAAAGTTTNNTTGTTTGCTAATAACAATTGTCTTGAATTTGCTAACTCTGCGGCGGTTCTTCCTGTATTTGAGTCTGAGTATAGCAGCAATATAAAATTTGGAAATATTACGCTTGGCGATTCGCAAAAATTTACAAGTAACTGGATTCATGGAAAAAATATAGAAGAATTTAGAGTATTTGATGTTGAAAATGCAAGAGAAAGAATAGATATATCGGGCAGTGCTGTAAAAAAAGCATTTAATGGATTAGGAGCTGATATTAATCGGTTATTCTATAGAGATTTTGATGGAAAAATATATACGGCTGGCTTAATAAAAAATGGAGATACTGTAGAATTAACGTTGGCCGATAAAGAAAAATTTTCTATGTCTGTGAATCAAAAGATTTATGAATATGATTATTTGTGGAGTGATTTATTTGAAAACGAAATATCTTTAAAACCTGGAAAATATCTTAGAAAAGGTCAATATTATGTTGAACTTGCCTCTATGCCTTATTTAAAGCAAAAGTTGGAAACAGAAGCAAATCTTAAAGAAACTGTATATCTTATAGGTACCAAAGGAAAGGCATTATTATGATTCTTAAAGTTAAAAACCTTTCTAAGCAGTTTAAAAAAACTTTTGCTGTAAATGATTTAAGCTTTACTATGCAACCTGGAGATATTGTAGGTTTTGTAGGACCTAACGGAGCAGGTAAAACTACTACGCTACGTATGCTTTCAACCTTGGAAATACCAACAAAAGGCGATATACTGCTAGACGATACTTCTATTGTAGAAGAACCTGATTATGCAAGAAAGCATATGGGCTTTGTTCCAGATACACTAGATGCTAAACCAGATATGACAGTCCATGAATACTTGGATTTTTATGCAAGACTATATGGTTTTAAACATGCAGAACGTGAAGAATTGCTTTATAACATAGAAGACTTTACTAACCTTATTGGCATAAAAGATAAATATACTATGGATTTGTCAAAAGGTATGAAACAAAGGGTTTCAATCGCTAGAGCATTGTTAAACGATCCTGAAGTTATTCTTATGGATGAACCTGCTGCGGGTCTTGACCCAAGGGCACGAATTGAATTGAGAGAATTGTTACGTGTATTAGCTCAAAGAAATAAAATGATTTTAATCAGTTCCCATATTTTAACGGAATTGTCTGAAATATGTAATTCAGCTCTTTTTATTGAAAAAGGCAAACTTCTTAAATATGGTAAAATAAACGATATTGTCAGCGAGATGGAAACATCAAATAAAGAGATAAAGACGGTTTCTATTACTCCAAAAGATAAAGCTAAAGAGCTATGCTCATTTTTGGCTGAAATGCCTAATATCACAAATATTGTTCTTGTGGGTACAAATATTGAATTTGATTTTACAGGTGTTGAAGCTGATATTGCAAAATTAATTATTAAGATATTAACTAGCGACTTTATTTTGCTTGAATTTAAAATAAAAANNGTATTACAAAAGGTGATGTGCAGTGAATAAGTTAGAAAAATTTTTATTAATCTGCGATGATTTTTTAAATCCAATTTTAGTAAAAGAGTTGAGACAGATAATTCGTGGTAAGCTTATATGGCTTATTATTACTTTTTGTATTTGTTTACAGGCTATATTTATTTACAATGCTTTTAGTGAAGAAAATGTTCTTTCAAGCTATGATAGCGGTAAAAACTTTTTTTTCTTTTTGTTTCNNTACTATATTTATTGTACCGCTATACAATAATATACGTTTTATTAATGAAAGAGTGACTAAATCTGATGAGCTTGTTTATATAACTACTGCAACCCCATTTGATATTATTAAAGGGCGATTTTATGCCTGTATGATAACTGTTATTATGATATATAGCATTGCGGCACCGTTTATGTGTTTGCTTTTCTATCTTCCAAGATTTAGCATAACTTTTTGCTTATCGCTGATTTTAATTGGAATAAGTTTTGCCGCATTATCATCGTCTATATTATTGAACATAGCTTGTTTAATAACAAGCGGAACAAATACAAGAATAAATTCAACTATGGCTACCTTTTATTCTTTTTTTGTTCAAATTTTTCTTTATTTTTTTCTTAATGCGTTTTTAAGCGGCTTAGAAAGAGATAACACAAGTTTTGTAGATAATATTTATATAGTATATGGCATTGTAGCGTTTGTATTGTCTATAACATATCTGTTTTTAAGAACAGCTGCAAATTTGGTAAAAACGGTTGACGGAAATGATATGTTTAGTATAAGGATGTTGTTTGTTGCTATTTGGGGGATTTCTTTAGCAATTTGTTGGCAAAATGTCGAAGCCACTCTTATTTGGGCCACTACTTTTATGATAATTATACTCGTTTTTATGGCTGGGTGCTTTGGAGAACCAGATGAATATTCTACGCAGGTCTACAAAGATATGGCTAAGAGAAAAAATACCAATTTTTTATTATTCCCATTTTATACAGGTTTTACGAATGCAATAACATGGGGAGCTATACTATCTGTTTCTACTGTTCTTATATTACATGAATCAACTAGTCGTGCATTTGCTTCAGGAGGAAGTTATAGAACTTTTTCTGGAATGGAAAAATTTTGGGCATATTTTCTTTTCATATTTATTTTCTACGGTATGTTAGGAAAATTCTTTAGAACTTATATCTTTAAAAACGTGAATAGAAAGTATACGTGGTGTTTAGGACTTGGAACTCTTATTTGTTTTAGTATCTTCCATGGCTTTTTATCAAGCTTTCCCCAAATGGATAACTATAAAGAATTATTAGGTTGTTTGAATCCTTGGTATAATTTGAGCTATAGTCATTATGATGAATTAAATTATAAAACATGTATTTTTTTGATTTTCCTTTCAGTTGTATTAAATAATAAGGTTATTCTTAAGCAAATAAAATTGTATATGGAGCCACGTGTGACGAAAGATTCAAAACAAAGCTCAAAAACAGATGAATAAATTGTTTAGAATGAAGAAAGAATAAATGAATGAGCAGCTTAAACAAATAATAAACAAAGCTAAAATAGCAGGTTCTAAATATCGTTTAAATACTGCGTTTAACTTTTCATTCTCATCAAATGGAGATAAAAGGGGAACTGGAATAGGGAGTTCTCTAGAATTTCTTGATCATAGAGAGTATTTTCCTGGAGATGATATAAGAAATATCGATTGGAAAACGGTTGCAAAGTATGAAAAACCTTATGTTAAATTATTTAAGGAAGAAGTTTTGCCTGTTGTTGAGTTAGTCTTAGATGGTTCAACTTCAATGTCTTTAAATGATAGTAAAAAATATGAGGCATTGTGGGGACTTTCTGAATTGCTTAAAGAGTCCGCAAAGAACTCTGGTTGTAGTGTTATTAGAAAAGTTATAAGGTCTAATTGCGTAAATCTGTCTTCCTCTGAAATAGAAAAATGCGTAGATTACGAGTTATTATGTGATTGTAAAACTGATGCAGGTAAAAACTTTGTTGCATTTCCACCAAAATTTAAACCTAGAAGCATAAGAATTTTATTAAGTGATTTGTTTTGGGATATAGAACCTGCTTCTTTTTTAAGAGTTTTTACGAAAGGAGCTTCTATGACCGCTGTTATTCAGGTGGTTGCGGAAGCAGATGAAAATCCTGGTTTTCTTGGAAATATTAAACTGGTTGATAGTGAAACTGGTGAATTTACTGAAATGATGGTTGATGAAAGTATCATTGCTCAATATGAAAAAAACTACAGTTTGCATAGAGATAACTGGCAAAATGCGTGCAGGACTTCAGGAACCATTTTTACTCATTTAGTGGCTGAGACCTTTTGTAAAGATTTCACGCCACATAATTTATTTGAAACAATGATTTTGTTGCCGGAGACCATAAAATGATTCCAATTTTTTTAAATTATGGCGCTTTATGGGCATTGGCTGGTTTGATTTTATATGCTGGCATTTACTTGTTTAGAAGGCGTTCTAAGACTGTATTTGTTTCAAGTCTTATGTTTTATCCAAATAAAAAACGACCTTCCGAAGGCGGACATAAAATAACTAAGTTACAAATGCCATTTATTTTATNNGGCTCCAGTTATAGTTTCGGACGACAATAGAGTGGGGTTGTCGATTATATTAGATGATTCTGTTTCTATGAGAGTTAAAAACGGCGAAGATAATAAAACAGCCCAAGAGAGAGCTTTAGATTATCTTAACAAAAATATTTTTTCAAAATCATATTATTCAATAAACCTAATAAAAGCTGGTGATAGCATAGATTTAATCGGCAATAATGACATGATTCCAAATGAAGCTAAAAATTTTTTAAATGAATGGAAGTGCAATTCATATAGTTCTGACTTAACCGCAGCAATAGCTTTTGCAGGAGAATTTGGCGATAAAGATTCTTTAAAAATAATTATCACTGATTCTATGAAAGGCAGTGAAATAGAAAAGCAAAAAAGTATTAATGCAAGCAATTTATATCGGTTGGCTTTTGGAAAACCCAGCTCTAATGTTGCTATAACATCGGCTAATAGATATCGTTCTGGAATAATAGACAGATGTTTTTTTGAGTTTACTAATTATTCTAACGAATCGGTTAATTTAAACGCAATTATAGAATCAGAATCTGAAAGCCAAATTTATGAGACAATAAATTGTAATTTATCTCCTAAAGAATCTAGACGANNGATTTTGAAGAGGATAATGTTGTTATATTAAATTCAGTAGAAAAGCCTAGAATAAAAACTTTGGTCAGTTTTCAGGACAAAACTTGGGAAAAAGTCATAAACTATACAATAAAATCATTAGATAATGCTAAATTTGTTAATGCTGATCCAGACATTATTATTGGAGATACTTACAGCGAAGATTTTAAAGGATGGCAAATTATAACGCAAGTTCCAAAAGTTTCGTCTTTGTTGCAGGGAGACATTTATATAGATAATCAGCATCCAATGTGTGAAGGTATGATGCCAGTAAAAGTAGCATGGGCTGTTGATGGAGAAAATTCATTGCCAGGTCAGGCTATTATGGTTTCTGGAAAAATACCTCTTGTTTCAATCGAAGAAAAGGGCGAAAAATCTAAAATTATAAGATTTAACATGGATTACAGATATTCTGAGTTTTATACAACTTCATCTTGGCCTGTTTTGTTCTGGAATATCATGAATTGCTATCAAAACGAGCTTTATCCTAAAAAAAATGAGCAAAAGCTTCTTAGGCAAGAATCAGATTTTACAGATATGTCTGAATATATTGAAGATATAAAAACAAGTTCGGTGCCTAATAAATATTTTATAAATGTGAGATGGTGGTTTTTGCTTTCAGCTCTTGTGTTACTTGTTATACATCAAATTTTAATAAGCATGTGGAGGCAAGGAATTGTTTACTGAACCTCAATGGCTTATATTAATATTCCCTGCGTTAATTGCTTTGTTTTATTTTTATAAAATGCAAAGTAAAATTATGCTTTATTTGCGAGTTATGTTGATAGTTTCTATTTTTTTGGCTATAGCAGGGTTGCAATTTCCTGTAAAGACAAACGAGGGCACAACTGTTATTGTTGCTGATAGAAGTCTTTCAATGCCAGATAATATAGAAAAAGATATAAACGAAACGTTTAAAATTTTGTCAGAAAGTAAACCAGAAAATGCAAAATTAGGCATTGTTTCTTTTGGAGCTGGCACAAACATTGAATTGGCACCAAGTGGAAGTAATTTTTCTGGTTTGTCGTCTTCGTTTAATCCAGAAGCATCCAATATTAGCGCAGGTATTCAACGTGCTTTGTCTCTAATTCCTTCTAACCACGTTGGGAAAATTTTGCTTTTGTCAGATGGAGAATTTACTGGTGAAAATCCTGAGCAAATAGCTGTAAAAGCGGCTGAAAGGGGAGTAAAAATTGATTTTAGGCACTATGGAAGAGATAAAAGCGTTGATACTTCTATTATTTCGTTTAATGTGCCCAATCTTTTAAATCCAGATGAGCATTTCTTAGCCAGAGCACAAGTTTATTCACCAATAAAGCAAAATATGACTGTTTCTTTCTTTTCTAACGAAGAAATTATAGCTAATTATGAAAGAGTATTCGAAGTAGGCACTAATAATCTTGTTTTTGGTTTAACTGCACCTCAAACTGGAGTAATTAAATATAAGCTCAATATAAAATCTTCTTTTAAAGATGAAATTCCAGAGAATAATTCAGCAGTAGCCATTGCTGAGATAATTGGAATAAAGCCTATTTTGGTTATTTCAAATAACTCAAATAATTTTTTACATAGATTGTTTGAAAAGGCAAATATACCTTATGTAGCTAAAACGCCAAATGAAATAAACTGGAGCATAGAATTTCTTGCAGGATATTCTGCTGTTATAGCTGATAATATAAGTGCAAATAAACTTACGTTTCATGGAATGCAAATTATTGCTTCTTGGGTTAAATATATGGGTGGCGGATTTATGCTTGTAGGTGGTTCTGATTCTTATGGGTTAGGCGGCTATTTCAATTCGCCTATAGCCGATATTTTGCCACTTTCAATGGAAATGAGAAACGAACAACGTAAGACTAAAATAGCTCTAATGATTGCTTTGGATAGATCTGGAAGTATGCAGGCTGATGCTGGCGGTAGAACCAAAATGGATTTGGCAAATTTGGGTGCAAGTGGGTCTCTTAAGAGTTTGGCTGATGGAGATGAATTTGGAGTATTAGCTGTCGATACTGAATCTCATGAAGTGGTTCCGCTTCATAAATTAAATGGTGATATTGATAGTATTAACGATAAAATACTTCATATAGAGTCTTCTGGAGGTGGAATTTTTGTTTATAACGCACTAGAGACTTCTGTAAACTCTTTGCTTAAATCAGATTCTAAAATTAAACACATTATTCTATTTGCAGATGCTTCAGATTCAGAGCAACCAGGTGAATACTGGGAGTTGCTTAATAGAGCTGTTCCTGCGGGAATAACTGTTAGCGTAATAGGCTTGGGGCATGAAACAGATTGCGACGCAGAGCTTCTAAAAAAGATAGCTGATGCAGGAAATGGACGAATTTTCTTTACTAATGAACCACGTGAATTGCCTAGAATATTTTTGCAGGATACCTATGTAGCTGCAAAAAGCACGTATGCTGATAATCCAGTTGGTTTGACAGGGAAAAACGAGTGGTTTAAGTTAGTTCCTCTTTTGAAAAAATTACCTGAAAATATTTCTGTAAATGAATATAATATATGTTANNCGCCTATACTTTCATACTGGCAATTTGGATTAGGTCATACAGCTTGTTTGACTGCTCCTTTTAATGAAAATTTGCAGCTTGTTGGCAACAAAGATTTTTCTGAATTAATATTGGCTTTATGTCAAATGCTAATAAATGATGATAGAATGCAAATNNGAATGTATCTCTGTATTTAGACCCGGAAAGAGAAAAAGAACTGTTTCTTGATGACCCCGAAATTACTCTTATCCGAGTGAACGGAAAAGATGATCCTTCGACAGAAATAATAAAGATGCATAGAGAAACAGCAGATACTATAAGAGCAGAAAGGCAGCTTTATGGAAACGAAGTTATAAGTGGTGTAATAAGTATTAATGGTATGAACAAAACTTTGCCTCCCATATGTCAGCCCTATTCATCTGAATTTTTTACTCAAGGTTTTGTGAAGCAAAAAACAGGAATTAATTGTTTACGCAAAATAGCGGCTATAACAGGTGGCGAAGAAATAGCATTGCTTAGCGATGTTTGGAATAACATGCCTGTTTCTGTAAAAATGAAATCTGTAACTTTTGAGCTGTTAATGCTTGCTCTTGTCTTTTTCTTTTTGGAAATTGCAGAAAGAAGATTGTCACTTATTTCCATTTTGATATTAAAAGCTAAATCCAATAAAAATAAATTAAAAGAAGTTACTGAACCTAATGGAGATACTGAACGCTTTAAGCTAAAAGAAAAGATACGCAAAGATAATAATACTAAGAATGAAGTTAAAATTGATAATAATAAAAAAGTTGAAGAGACTAATAAAAATTCTTTATTGTCTGCAATGAGGCAAGTTAAGCGTATTAGCGAAAAACGTAAACAATAATAATATGGCTGTTTCTGAAATTCAAAATACTAATAATTTACGTATATTTCAAAATCCAACTGAAACCAAAACTAATCTTCAGATGGTTAATGAAGGCTCGAAACAAAATTTAGAGATAATAAAAGAACCAACTCAGCAACTTACAAAAATTACAACAACAGATTCTGCTGTAGTTGATTCAGGCAGAATTTTGTCAGATGCTGGAATAACAGCTAATGCAGCGGAATTTCAAACTGCAATGAAAGAATATGGCGTTTCTATGACAGCCGAAAATATGCAGTTGGCGGCAGAATATTCAAAAACTTTGCCAAAAGGTTTAAGTGATAATTCACAGTTGCTTGCTTTGATGATTGCCCGTAAAATACCTACAAATCAGGCTTCGATGGTTTTGGATTATTTAAGTGGAAATTTGAAATTCAGTGCCTTGTTTGAAGGTTTGCCCAAAGAAATATTATTTGAACTAAAACAATCCTGGGGTGAAGGGCAAATGTTAGATGCTTTAAAAAAAATAATAAGTAACGATGGCAGTATTGAAAAAGATGTTTTTAATCAAGCTTTTAAAACAGATAATTTAGCAACCGAATTGGTTTTTCAGGAACTTGCAACGAAACTTCCAACTTTTCAGGAAGAAGGACAGATCTTTTTTCAATGGCCTGTATTCTGGGGTGACAGTGATGTTCCTGATACCTTAGAAGGCGAAGCATATGTTCCAGATAAAGATGGTTCAGAACAGGGGTTCGGTTTAAGACTTATCGTAACTCCGCCAAAACTTGGACAAATAGAAATATTTATGAATGGAATAAAGAGAAATCTAAGTGTAAATTTCGGAGTTGAAGAAAGAGCGTTTGAACCGATAAAATCTATTTTTGAAGTAACAAGAAAAAATATTTTAGCTCTTGGAGATTTTGACAGCGTTAGAATTACTATAAAAAACAGATTGCCGACTAAAAATTTCTTTGTAAAAGAAATAAGACCTGTTGCAATANNATATAAAGGCTTAATTATGGCTGAAAATAAACAAAAGTTTGATGAAATTGCTGTTGCCGTAAAATATGCTTTTGGCAAAGAAGGTGAAGTTCCAAAGGTTGTTGCGTCTGGCAGGGGGCTTATTGCTAAAAAGATTATTGAAATAGCTAAAGAAAATGATGTTCCTATAAGGGAAAATGCTGCTCTTGCTGATTCTCTTGCTAAAGTTCCTGCAGGTGTAGAGATACCATCAGAATTATGGGGAGCCATGGCAGAAATCTTAGCACAAATTTACCGTCTTAATGGGCAATAAGCTTAAAACTTTTTATTGTTAGGTACGCAATATTAACTTATTTTGCCATAACTTTTTTTATTTCTACCAACTGTTTTATCAGTGGTTCCAATTCATTAAGAGGCAGTATATTCGCAGCGTCTGATGGAGATTCTTCTGGGCGTGGGTGGACTTCTAAAAATAGACCGTCAACAGCGCCTGTGGCGACTGCTGCCCTTGCCAAAGTGCCGATGTATTCTCTCTGGCCGCCTGTTTTATCTCCTCCTGAACTTGGAAGTTGCAATGAATGTGTTGCATCATAAACAACTTTATCTGCGTATTGTTTCATAATTGGGAAAGAACGCATATCTACAACCAGATTACCATACCCAAAAGATGCTCCTCTTTCGGCGAGCATAACCATAGAATTAGGATTAACGGCTTTCACTTTATCGACAAGGTGCTTGGTAGCCCAAGGGGAAAGAAACTGACCTTTTTTGATATTGACTATTTTGCCTGTTTTGGCGGCTGCGTCTGTTAAATCCGTCTGACGGCACAAAAAGGCTGGAATCTGCAAAATATCACAAACTTGAGCAACTTTTTCCGCTTGCCATGGCTCGTGAATGTCAGTTGTTACTGGTATTTCATATTTATTTTTTACGGCTTCAAGTATTTCTAAGCCCTTTTCTAGGCCAGGGCCTCTAAAAGAACTGCCAGCGGTTCGGTTAGCTTTATCGAAACTGGCTTTGAAGACAACTGGCAATTCTAGTTCTTTGCCGATTCTTTTAACTTCTTCGGCTATCTGGAAGCATAATTCCTGTGTCTGTATAACGCAGGGACCAGCTATTAAAAACAACTTTTCTGTGTTTAAGTCTATCATTTTCTTTTCCTATTATTTTGAATATCCTTCTGGGTTTTGCGATTGCCAATTCCATGAATCTTTGCACATCTGCTCTATGTCTCTTTTTGCTTTCCAGCCTAGTTCTTTTTCGGCTTTTGATGGATTTGCATAATTTGAAGCTATATCCCCAGATCTTCTTGGTGCAATTACATAAGGAATTTGTTTTCCAGAAGCTTTTTCAAAGGCTTTCACCACGTCTAGAACACTATAACCAGTACCTGTGCCTAAATTCCATATTCCCAGACCAATATTTTCCTGTAGCTTTTCTAGTGCTTTTAAATGACCTTCTGCTAAATCCATAACATGAATGTAATCCCTAACGCCTGTGCCATCGGGGGTAGGGTAATCATTTCCAAATACGTTTAAATGTGGGCGTTTTCCAACTGCAACTTGAGAAATATAAGGCATTAAATTGTTTGGTATACCGTTTGGGTCTTCGCCTATTTTCCCGCTTTCATGAGCTCCTACAGGGTTAAAATAACGCAAAATAGCGATATTGGTCTGTGGTTCGGCTTTGTGCCAATCCATAAGAATTTGTTCGATCATATATTTGGAAGTTCCATACGGGTTTGTGGTGCCGCCTGTTGGTGCATCTTCTGTTATAGGAACAGTTTGAGGATCACCATAAACTGTCGATGATGAGCTAAATACAAGATTTTTGACGTTTTGCTTGCTCATGGCTTCAAAAAGTTTTATGGCACCAATTAAGTTGTTATCATAATAATGTAATGGCTTTTGAACAGATTCTCCAACTGCCTTAAAACCAGCAAAATGCACAACGGAATCTATTTTTTCTTTTAACAATATGTTTTCGACATATTCTGCGTCTCTAACGTCGCCATTGCAATAAACAAACTGTTTGCCAGTTATTTCAGAAATTCTTTTTTTAACTTCAATTTTGCTGTTTGAAAGATTGTCTAAAACAACGACTTTATGACCAGCGTTTAAAAGAACAACGGCTGTGTGGCTACCTATAAAGCCCAAACCGCCAGTTAGCAGAACATTCATTTTATTTTCTCCTAAATAATGATAGCGAGCAGAAATATACTACATTTTTCCGCTCGCTACAAGTCTATTACTTATTTATTAGCAGACAAAAGCCTGATTTTTAGTGCCTTTGTAAAGAATAGCCATTTTAACGGCGTTTTCAAATGAATAGCCGTTTCCGACTTTACCTTCTGCTTCGATAACTTCTAATTTTTGGATATCTAGCTTAGCTGTAACTTCGCCATCTTTGTAGTAGAAAGCATCTTCTTTTTCTTCAAGACTTATTGTTCTGCCATCAATTCTTGATTTAATTGTCTTGCCTACGATGCGGTATGCGTTGTTTTCTTCAGCTTCGAAGCTCTTGTCAGTCATATAGAATTTAGGTTTGGTTTTATATGGAGCTCCGTTTGTTGGACAGAAAGTAGTGCAGTTGCCACATTCGTTGCAGAAATCACCAATGTTCAAGGTTTGATTTGGTTGTGTAATCTTGAGTGAGCCAGCTTTTTCAAATCTGATTCTTCCATTTTCCTTAATGGCTTTTTGAATCGTATAAACGCCGGTTTCTATGGTATAGGCTCTGTTGGCTCTGTTTGGACATACGCTTACGCATACGTTGCAAACGTCGTTGCAGTATAAGCAGCGAGAAGCTTCTGCTTTGGCTTCTTCTTCGGTAAGGTCTCTAACTACAACTGCAAAGCCTTTTCTGTCTTTTAATGGAATTTCTGGTATTTTAATGCCCTGAATTCTGGTTGCGCTTCTTGCCATTCTCTGAGCCGCTGTTAAGCCTTTGTCTACCTGAGCAGGTTTAATACCAAAGTCTTTGCCAGCTTTTGCTACGATATTCATAGCAGCAATTCTGCCATCGCCAGCGGCTTTTACTATTGTAGAAGCTCCTCTTGAAGCATCTCCACCTGCAAATACGTTTTCTAAAGAGGTCATGCCAGTTACTGGATCGGCTTTGAGAACAGAAGAATCTTCTATAAAGTCAACTTTTACGCCTTGACCAATAGCGCTTATTATGGTTGTGCATGGAACGTCTATTACAGCGCCTTCAATAGCTACAGGTTTTCTTCTACCGTCTGCGCCTTTTTCGCCAAGTTTCATTTTTTGGCAGCGAAGTGCGGTTACTTTTCCGTTTTCTGAAACAACTTCTTTTGGAGCATGAAGTTCAAGAATTTCAATTCCTTCTTCTGCAAGAGCTTTTACTTCGTCTGGGTCGGCTGGCATTTCTGCTTTGGTTCTTCTGTAAACAAGAGTTACTTTCACATTGCCGAGTCTTAAAGCGGTTCTTGCTGCGTCCATAGCTGAGTTACCGCCGCCAACAACTACTACTTTATCACCAAGATTTACTTCTTTGCCGCGTCTTACATCGGAAAGGAAAGAAAGCTGATTTATAACGCCTTGTGCGTTTTCGCCTGGAATTCCCATGGCTTTTGCAGTTTGTGCGCCAACTGCAACATAAACGTAATCGTAGTCTTTGCGAAGTTGAGCAAAACGTTCTGCGTCAATTTTTTGATTGTAATTGATTTTTGCGCCTAAGCTGAGAATGAAGTCAACATCTTTTCTTATTGCTTCATCGGTAAGTCTGAATGAAGGAATAGCATCGGCTATCATTCCGCCATAGAAAGCTTTTGTTTCAAAAATATCTGCTTCAAAGCCTTCTAATCTCAGGAAATATGCGGCAGAAAGACCACTTGGACCAGCACCTATGATTGCGACTTTTTTGCCATTAGGTTCGCCAGCCTTGAGTTCTGGCTTCTTTTCGTTCTTAGAAGCAACAAAACGTTTGATTTCTCTGATTAAAACAGAACTATCGTAATTCATGCGAGTGCATTTATGCTGGCATTGATGGTCGCAAACCATACCCAAAACGTTAGGGAATGGGTTATTCTTCATGATTACTTCGTAAGCGGCTTTGTAATCGCCCTTTGCGGTGTAATACATATAATTTGGAATATCTTGGCTGATTGGACAGGTATTTACGCATGGAGCTTTTACACAGTCAAATACTGGAAGTTCGCGGTTGGTTTTAACTGATTCGCCTGTTTTGCTTTCGGCTTTATAGCGTGGATTATCCATAACTGCGCCTGCATAGCGGCGTAAATTGATTAAAGCAGCTTTTTTAACATCTTTTGTTCCACAATTTGCGTAATTAACGATGTATTCGTCAAAGTTTTTGGCATTGTGGGCTTTCATTGCTGTTTCGACATTATTCAAAGTTTGAATCTGGCGAGCATATCCACCTGGTTTTAATATGTCAGAAGAAGCAGTAATCGGCTTAATTCCGCAGGCGAGAATCTGGTGCATATTGAAGCAGTCTGCACCAGCACTGAAGGTGATATCTAACTGACCGTCAAATTCGTTCTGAAGTTTGGCGGCAAGATTAATACTTACGGCATGAAGAGCTCTTCCGCTCATATACATCATCTTTTCGTTTTCTGGGAAAACGTCTTTGTGGTTCATGCTTTCGAGTGTGTNNCTTTCGAGTGTGTTGGTGAGCTTAATACCAAAAGCTACGCCTTTTTCTGCGGCTGCTTTGGTCATATTCTTAAGAATTACAACACCATCTGGGTATTTAAGGTCGTGACCGAATGCTTCGTCTGGAACATTGGTTACAAAGCCTAATTTTTCGTTTAATATATGGCGCAGGAAATCTGGACCAAGTAAAGTTGGATTCAATTTAATTGTTGTATTGTAGCCGCGTTCTTTAACCAGATACATAGCTATCTTTTCTATTTCATCTGGTGGGCAACCATGCATTGTAGATAAGGTAATGTTATTTGAAAGTTCTGTTGGAATATAAATTTCATCGACTTTTGGATAATACTTTCTGACTACTGCCAGTTTTTCTTTAAGATATTCTTCAGCATTAGCCATTTTATCGAGGAACTGTTGAACGTTTGGCTTTAAAACGCCTTCGAGGTTGTAGCCAACGCTCATGTTGAAAATGAAACCTCTGCCGTTATCATTGTTCCAGCCAAATTTATGTCTTAAAACATGGAGAAGTATCCAAGCATTGAGATATTCGTCAAAACTGTCTGTAAGGCGAAGTTCTTGTGACCATTCACAGTTGTAGCCTTCGTCTTGCATATCTATACATGGCTTGCTTACATTAAGTTCGTCTAAGGTTTGGACGGTTTTTAATTCTAAATATCTAGAACCGCATAACCAAGCTGCTATTAAATTCTGTGCCATTTGAGTATGAGGACCAGCAGCAACGCCGATAGGAGTTTCCATCATCTGACCGTATCTTGTCATTCTGAATGGATCACTATTATGTGGAGTAAAGAATAAATCTTTATGAATACCGAATATGCAATCTGTTTCGTCATATTCGCGAAGTACCCATGAAGTTAATTGTTCAATAGAAACTCTTGAAAATTCTTTCGACATTTGATAATTCCTTCCCTGAATTAGGATGCGTAAACACAGCGCTTTTATTGTGTTTCCCCGCTTATCTTATTTATTAACCACACTATGATTTTGCGAGGTGTATTTATTTATACTAACACAATTTTTTATTAATAAAAGTATTTTATTTAAAAAATCTTTATTTTTTTGACAAAAATAAAACGCTTTCTGCTAATAAGCAAGAAAGCGTTTTTGTATTTCTAGATAAAATTACAGCTTGTGAGCTTTGATAATTTCCTGCAATGAAGCTGCGGCACCAAGACGAACTTCTTTGCTTTGGTCTCTGGTAGCATTTTTAAGAGCAACAAGACATCTGATGTCTTTAAGACTGCCAAGAGATTCAGCGGCTGTTTTTCTAACAGAGCTGCTTCTGTCGCTGAGCATTGCCATAAGAGTTTCAACAACTGTTTCATTGCCGATTCTGCCAAGTATTCTTGCAATGTTTTCACGCAAGAAGTTGTTTCTGTCTTGAGCAAGTCGGAGTAATTTGGTTATCAGATTGCTTTCGCCAATTCTTATCAACAAATCGCAAGCATGTCTTCTGAGGCGTTCTTCTGGGTTCTTAAGAGCTTCAATGAGAACTGCATAGGAATTTTCGCCAAAGCTGACGATTGCTTCACTACATGCAAGCGGAACGATTGGAGAAGGATCGTCAAGTCTTGAAAGCATAGGCATGATAGCGGCGGTATCGCCAATTTTTGCAAGCGATTCGGCTGTTGAGGCACGAACTTTGTCTGAAGCATCTTCCAAAGATTTAA
>LXOW01054134.1_pt2 | contig 18974 bp, 17 predicted proteins | sample 1368591 | NCBI WGS metagenome assembly LXOW01 (sample SAMN04884650, study PRJNA319009) | bovine gut metagenome | isolation source: Cow rumen | host: Bos taurus | place: Italy: Legnaro (PD) | collected 2014-07-09
CTCGACATCCAGGACGATCTGCAGACCCTGTACACCTCCGGCACCGTGTTCCACGCCTTCCTGGGTGAGAAGCTCCCCGACTGGAAGGCCGCGGCCAACCTGGTCAGGAAGATCGCCGAGAACTACAAGCTCCCCTACTACACCATGTCCCCCACCTACTCGGTGTGCAAGGACCACGGCTACATCACGGGCGAGCACTTCACCTGCCCCATCTGCGGCCAGAAGACCGAGGTCTACAGCCGCATCACCGGCTACTACCGCCCCGTGCAGAACTGGAACGACGGCAAGGCCCAGGAGTTCAAGGACCGGAAGGTCTACAACATCGGCAAGTCCGTGCTGACCCACGTGGGGCCCAAGCCCGAGGGCGCCCCCGCTGAGAAGCCCGTGTTCGAAGCGCCCGCGGCGGAGGTCAAGGCGGAACCCGTAACCGAGAAGAAGGCCGCGGTGGACATCCTGCTGTTCAAGACCCCCACCTGCCCCAACTGCAAGCTGGCCATGGCCCTCCTCGACAAGGCGGGCGTCGCCTACACGGCCCTGAACGCCAACGAGAACAAGGAGCTGGTAGCGGAGTACGGCGTCAAGCAGGCCCCCACCCTGGTGCTCCTCGGCGAGGATGGGTTCCAGTCTTTCCGGGGCGTCAGCGACATCAAGGGCTGGCTCATGGGGAAGAAATAAGGTATTTATTAGAAGCCTCCGCCTTTTCTTGTAAGAAAAGGTGACCAAAAGAACTTTGAGAAGGGGTTGCTGTTTGGTATGCAACCCCTGATCCCTTCTTAAGTTTCTCTTTTTGCGCGACTTTTTCTCTTTGTCTAAAGAGAAAAAGTCGCAAAAATAAAACTTTGGAGAAAAACCCATGTACGACCTGATCGTCATCGGCGGCGGCCCGGCGGGCATGACCGCGGCCCTGTATGCCCTTCGGAACGGCAAATCCGTGCTGGTGCTGGAGAAGCACGGCTTCGGGGGCCAGATCACCTACTCCCCCAAGGTGGAGAACTACCCGGGCACCCTGCAGATGAGCGGCAACGAGTTCGCCGACAAGCTGCTGGAGCAGATATTGGCCCTGGGCGCCGAGGTGGAGCTGGAGAAGGCCGTGTCCGTGGAGGAAGAGGACGGCTGCAAGCTGGTGCGGACCGAGGAGGGGAACGCTTTCAAGGGCATGACCGTGGTCATCGCCACGGGCGTGAAGCACCGGATGCTGGGGCTCGAAGGCGAGAACGAGCTGGTGGGCAACGGCATCTCCTTCTGCGCCGTGTGCGACGGGGACTTCTTCTCGAACCAGACCGTCTGCGTGGCCGGCGGCGGCAACTCCGCCCTGCAGGAGGCCATTTTGCTGGCGGAGAAGTGCAGCAAGGTCATCATCCTCCAGGACCTGCCGGAGCTCACCGGCGAGGAGACCCTGCAGAGCATCCTCAGGAGCCGCAGCAACGTTAAGATCGAGACCAACCGGAAGATCGTGGGCGTCACGGCGGGCGAGGACGGCCTCGCCGGCGTCACCGTGGAGGACAGGCTCACCGGCGAACAGCGGACCATCCCCTGTGAAGGGCTGTTCATCGCCATCGGGCTGATCCCCGAGAACGGTCCCTTCGCGGACCTGGCGGACCTGAACGCCTACGGCTACTTCGCCTCCGGCGAGGACTGTCTCACCAGGACCCCCGGCGTGTTCGTGGCCGGGGACTGCCGCAGTAAGTCCATCCGCCAGCTGACCACCGCCTGCGCCGACGGCGCCGTGGCGGCCCTGGCCGCCTGCCGGTACGTGAACGAGCGGAAATAGCGCCCTTTTCTGCAGAGGAGAAGGCTTCACAAAACGAGTTTACGACAACGCCCTGCCGCATCCGCGGCGGGGCATTTGCTTTGGAGAGATCTTTTTTTGCACATTTGTGCTGCACGGTGCAGAACGTTGACAGAGGCGGAGCGGTGTGGTAGTATCGATACTATGATAGAACGCATACAACAGTAGCGCATCTATCGTGACAAGAAAGAGAGTTGTGGAGGCGTGCGTGGGCAGGAACCTGGAAAAAGATGCCGTTGAAATGGCTGCCAAGAATCAGCGGATCCTGGAAGAGGGGTTCGCGATCTTTGCGGAGCATGGGATCGACAACGTGACCATGACGGACGTAGCCAAAGGCGCAGGGATCGGGATCTCTTCCCTTTACCGGTACTACAAGACCAAGACGGAACTGGTGCTGGCCATCGGCACGTGGGCCTGGCAGAGATATCTCGAACAGGTCGGCGCCCTGGGCGGCGCGGAGAAGAAGACCGCCTGCGCGGCAGAGAACGTGGCGTTCTTTCTGGACGCGTTCCTGGATCTCTACCGGAACCACAAGGATCTGCTGCGGTTCAACCAGTTTTTCAACGTATATCTGCAGAGCGAGCAGATCCCCATGGAGAAGACCGACGTATATCGAAAGCTGATCCGATCCCTGGAGACACGGTTCTCTCACATCTATGAGAAGGGTCAGAAGGACGGCTCCATCCGAAGGGACCTCTCCGAAGGGCTGTGCTTCTCCACGCTCCTCCACCTGATGCTGGCCACGGTGACGCGATACGCGGTGGGCCTGGTCTACATCCACCCGGAGACGGACGTGGAGAAGGAATTGACCATCCAGCGGGACCTGCTGCTCCGCTGGCTTTGCGGAAAAGACGGCGGCGAGGAGGGGCAGATCGCATGAGCCTGTATGAACGTTTGATCGCCGGCGAAGAGAAGCTGGCTGTGCTGGGACTTGGATACGTGGGGATGCCGCTGGCCGTGGCCTTCGCCAGGAAGGTCCAGGTCATCGGATTCGACGTGAACCGGGAGAAGATCCAGGTCTACCTGGACGGCAAGGACCCCACCAACGAGGTGGGCGACGAGGCCATCCGCACGACTTCCATGCGCTTCACCGCGGACGAAACGGCCCTGCGGGAGGCCCGGTTCCACATCGTAGCGGTGCCTACGCCCATCTACGCCGACAAGACCCCGGACCTGAGCCCGGTGGAAGGGGCCAGTCGGATCCTGGGCCGCAACCTGACGCCCGGCTCCATCGTGGTCTACGAGAGCACGGTGTATCCCGGCGTGACGGAGCAGAACTGCGTCCCCATCCTGGAGCAGGAATCGGGGCTGAAATGCGGCCGGGACTTCAAGGTGGGCTACTCCCCGGAGCGGATCAATCCCGGAGACAAGGTCCACCGGCTGGAAAACATCCGGAAGATCGTTTCCGGCATGGACGAGGAGAGCCTTGAGGAGATCCGGCAGGTCTACGATCTCATCATCGAGGCGGGCACGTTCCCGGTGTCCTCCATCAAGACGGCGGAAGCCGTGAAGGTGGCGGAGAACAGCCAGCGGGACATCAACATCGCCTTCATGAACGAGCTCGCCATGGTGTTCGACCGGATGGGCATCGACACCAACGAGGTCGTGGACGGCATGAACACCAAATGGAACGCTCTGGGGTTCCGGCCCGGACTGGTGGGCGGACACTGCATCGGCGTGGATCCCTACTACTTCACCTACGAGGCGGAGATGCTGGGGTACCACAGCCAGATCATCCTGGCGGGCCGCAAGGTGAACGACAGCATGGGCGAATTCGTAGCCGACGCGGCCATCCGGGAGATGGTGCGCTCCGGCATGCCCCCGAAGACCTCCAAAACGATCATCCTCGGGTTCACCTTCAAGGAGAACTGTCCGGACCTGAGGAACTCCAAGGTGAAGGACATCTACGACCGGCTCAGATCCTTCGAGATGGAGCCGCTGGTGTACGATCCCCAGGCGGATGCGGAGGAATGCCGGAAGATCTACGGGGTCGCCCTGGCCGGGCCGGAAGACCTTCGGGACGCGGACTGCGTCATCGTCGCCGTGGCCCATAAGGAATTCCTGGAGATGGGGACAGCAGGCATCCTGAAGATCTTCGGCGAGAAGAAGGACCGGGTGCTGATCGACGTGAAGGGGATCCTGTCCCAGAAGGAACTGAACGGCGTCCCGGGACTGAGATACTGGAGACTGTGAGCGGCAAAAAGGAGGCCAGGGGATAATGGCATCAGGGACCCTGCTGACCGAGCAGGACAAGAAAGAATTCCGTGACAAATACGGGGAACTGATCCGCCAGCAGTGCGTTTCGCTGATGGGCAAGACAGCGGCAGCAACGGAGCTGGAGGAACGGGTGATCCGCTCCATAGAGGAGAAATACGAATACCAGCCGCTGCCGGAACACTGCGAGACCATGCTGATCGCCCGATGCTGCATCCTGTCCAGCCGCATGGTGAGCCCGGACGCGGAGGAAGAGGCAAGAGCCAAAGCGGAGGCGCCGGCGGAAGCGGCGCAGCCCGAAGCCCCCGCGCCGGAGGAGCCTTCCGGGAAGGACGGGAGCAAAGGCCCCGGAGACATGGAGGAGGCCATTCCGGAGGAGCTGCAGCATATCAAGATCACGGCGGTCATCGATCCGGAGAAGACGGCCCTGTGGCTGCCGGACGGGATGCATGCGGATCGGGTGCGGGAGCAGGCCGATCCGGACGATCCGGACGAAGCCGGCGACGATCGGAGCGTGCCCCACAGCGTGCTGAACACGCTCCTGGTGATCCTGTTCCTGGGCTCCATCGTTTTCTTCCTGTGGAAGGCCGGGATACTGCATCTGCTGAACAGAATACTGGAAGGAATGTTGCTGTATGGATAAAAAATCGGAAACGCCGGTGAGCGAGATGGACGACCAGGCTTTGCAGATCCACGCCCTGGGGCTGGCGTATCGAGACGCGGAACGCCGCTGTGCAGAAGCGAAGCAGCAGGCGGAGCAGGCGAAGCGGGACAAACAGGAGATGGAGGTTCAGCTAAAGGAGATCGCGGAGGCCTACTATCTGCTGATGAAGAAAAGCACGGACAGCGGCGAAGAGGTCAGGCAGCTGACGGAAAAGGCGGACCGGGAAAGGCAGGAATCGGAGGCCCAGCTCAAAGAGATGGCGGAGGCCTACCATCTGCTGATGAAGAAAAACGGGGAGCTGACGGACCTGCTGCACAAAAAGCAGGAGGAGATCGACCTTTTGCGAAGGGCCGCGAAGGAGAAGCCGACCCCGGAGAAAGCGCAGGAAAGGGGAAAGAACGCGTGAGGAAGCTTTCGGCAATCGTTCTGGTCTTGGTCCTCAGCCTGGGCCTGATCACCAGCGGATGCACGGCGGTGCAGAACATGCTGCATCTGGAGGCGCCGACCCCCAGTCCTTCGCCCACGGCCACGCCTACGCCCACGCCCACGATCCGGCCCTCTGTGACGCCGGTCCCCACCACCGTCCTCGCCAACGAACCGGCGCCGGTGCTGCAGGGCGTGGAAACGGACCAGGACGTCATTTCCCTGGTGTTCGAAGGATTCACGGACGAGACCAGCATGGAACAGCTGCTGGCCGCGCTGAAGAACATGAAGGTGACCGCGGTATTCTTCGTTTCGGGGAAGGTGGCGGACGAGCATCCGGAGCTGCTGAAGAAGATCAAACAGGCAGGGTGCGAGATCGGCAATTACGGCCTGACCGGCGCGAAGAAGATGGAAAAAGGCGGCGCGGACGAGAACGTCCACTCCTTCCGAAAGACCCAGGAGCTCATATACCGGGCCACCGGGCAGGTCCCCCGATACGCCCGTATGAACGGATCGGAGTATACGGATCAGCTGCTGCGGGCGGTCAGCGCCGCAGGCCTCGAAGCGGCGGTGCTGCCCACCCTGTACCTGAACCACAAGAGCTTCCTCACGGAGGAGGACGCGGAGGCCTATGCCCAGAACGTGATCCGCGGGAGCATCGTTTCCGTGAAACTGGGACAGGAGCTGGATCTGAGCGAGTTCACCGGATCGGGCCTGGCGCTGGAAGAGAAGCCGGCCATCGATCCCAGCCCCTCCATCAGCCGGCCGGGCGACAACCGCCGGGTGGAGGTGGATACGCTGCCCCTGGACCCCATCGAATGGCTGATCGCCGCGCTGAAGCGGATGAACTACAGGATCGTGCTGCCCGGTGAGCTGCAGAAGAGCGCCACGGTCCTGCTGCCGGAGGTCCGGGCGCTGACCGAGGAGGAACAGGCCCTGTTCGACGCGGACCTGTATCCGTACCCGGTGACGAAGGAACCGCTGATCGTGGGCGAGACCAGGGTGGGCGGATACGAAGATCTCAACGGCGCGGTCTTCGTGGGCGCCAGTGACGTGGGGAGCCTGGAAAGCTACGTGGAATGGAAACGGGAAACGGAACCGAGCTTCCTGGGGAACGCCCGATTCCTGTCCTCGTCCCGGCTGACCATCGAGCGGGCCGTGAACCGGGGGGACGATTCCTCCCTGCCCGCGCTGAACGGCGCGCGGATGCCCATAGAGGACGCGCTGAGAAGGATGGAGGCCCGGACGGTGTACCTGATGCTGCGGTTCGAGTCCCGCCAGGCGTACCTGGACACCCGGTACGTCAGCAACCTGAAGCTGCTGATCTACCGGATCCGGAAACAGAACCCCGGCATCAAGATCGTGCTGCAGGGGAGTTTCCCGGCGGCGGCCGGGAAGGACACCACGCCCAGCAACCGGCAGCTGTTCCGGTCCAATCTGCAGATGGCGGCGCTGTGCGCCGAGAGCGGGCTCTATTACCTCGATCCCGCCAGCGCCGTGCGGACGGAGACCGGAGAGCTGCGGGACGAATATTGTCTCGATCGGACCAGCTACGGGACCCATCTGAACGACGCAGGATGCGAGGCATGGATCGATTATCTGCTGCAATACATTCCGGTATGACCGGGGAGCTGAGAAGGGAAGAACGGGAATATGAGTGAACAGAAGCGGGTCCAGGACACCATGCTGCATCAGGTCGAAGACCGCAGGCAGCTGAATTACGTTCCGGATCCCACCCACCAGCGGAGAAACGGCGACCGCCGGAACAACATGCAGGACGATATCCATCGGCCGGAGTATGCCCGATACGCGGGCACCCGGTACGAGGAGACGAACCTGTTCGTCCAGGCCAAGATCCCGGACGGAACGAAGATCCGTTGCCGGTGCGTCAACATCTCCCAGACGGGGATGAAGCTGAGCCTGCCGGAATACTTCGACGCCGCACGCCTGAATGCCGGGGATACCCTGAAGCTGCGGTTCGATCTGCAGCCGGGGATGCTCCAGGAGGGCACGGAGAAAAAATATCGGCTGAAGGCCACCATCGTGCGGCTGCAGCAGGAAGACCGATGGATGGCGCTGCAGTTCGAGGAGCCGCTGTACAAGGCCCGGCGAGGGACCAGCAGCCTGTATTTCACGCTGGCGACAGGGTTCCTGTTCCTGATCACGCTGGCGATCCTGCTGATGCGGGTGGAGTCGGTGACGAACTTCGGGGCGAACCCGGTGCTGTACGGATACAGTCTTCTGACCTGCGCCTTCTTGCTGAGCCGGTACTTCTTCGGCATGCTCTATCGACCCGTGGCGGTGGATCCGGACTATACGCCCTCCGTCACCATCGTGGTGCCCTGCTTCAACGAGGAGACCTGGATCCGGCGGACCATCGTATCCTGCATCAACCAGGATTATCCGCCGGAAAAGCTGGAAGTGATCATCGTGGATGACGGTTCCTCGGACCGGTCGCCGGAGGTGATCCAGGAGACCGTCCGGTCCCTGTGCAAGGAAGGAAAACGGTTCGGACTGGACCGGAGGATCCGGGTGTTCTTCCAGCAGTACAACCAGGGCAAGCGGGAAGCCATGGGCGTCGGCATCCGCAACGCCAACACGGAGCTCATCGTCTTCGTGGATTCCGACTCCTTCCTGGAGCCGGACGCCATACGGAACCTGGTCCAGCCCATGAAGGACCCGAAGATGGGCGGCGTCTGCGGCCGGACGGACGTGGCCAACACCTACACCAACCACCTGACCAAGATGCAGAGCGTGCGCTACTACATCTCCTTCCGGATGATGAAGGCGGCGGAGGCGTACTTCGACTCCGTGATGTGCCTGAGCGGGCCGCTGAGCTGTTATCGCCTCTCCGCCGTGCGGGAGGTGGCGGACGACTGGCTGCACCAGAAGTTCCTGGGGCAGAAGGCCACCTTCGGCGACGATCGAAGCCTGACCAACTACATCGTCCGGCACCACAGGACGTATTACCAGGACACCGCCATCGTGTCCACCATCGTGCCCAACCGGCACAAGGTGTTCCTGAAACAACAGATGCGCTGGAAGCGCAGCTGGCTGCGGGAGTCCGTCATGGCAGGCGGGTTCATGTGGAAAAAGGAACCGCTGATGGCCCTGTTCTTCTACCTGGGCCTGGTGGTGCCCATGATCGCGCCGCTGATCGTGCTGTACAACCTGGCCTATATCCCCATCGTGCGGCACGTGTTCCCGGCGGCGTTCCTGCTGGGCATCCTGCTGATGGCCTTGATGATGAGCTTTGCCCAGCTGATCCTGAAGCGAAGTTCCCTGTGGTTCTACGGGCTGCTGTTCTGTCTGTATTACGAAGCGGTCCTGCTGTGGCAGATGCCCTGGGCGTGGCTCACGTTCTGGGTGAGCAACTGGGGTACCCGCAGCGGCGGCAAGAAGAAAGAGAACAAGCAGGCGGCAGCCGGCGCGGGCGAGGAAAAGAAGGAGAACAGCCATGGCCATGCGTCTTGACGAAAACAGCTTACGGAGAAAGAACGTCTGGAAAGCCATCCGGACGGTCCTGCAGTTCGTGCTGCTGGTCTCTATCGCGCTGTGGGCCATCTGGTCCATCGATACCCAGCCCAAACGGAAGGAAACGGCGAGCGCCCACGTCCAGGCGAAGATCCGCCAGGACAAGGACGGCACGGTGCGGGACGCCGACGGCAGCGTCCTGGAGGACGCCATCGGCGTGAACCCGGTGAACGGAACGCCCCAGATCGTCGCGTCCGCCAAGTCGGTGCTGCCGGCAGACGCGGAGCCCGCCGTACGGGCAACGGACGGCGCCCGGTTCATCAGCGTTTCCTACAACGGCGTGAACACCAATAAGAAGCTGGAAAGCAAGATCGTCAACCTGGAGATCTTCAAAAAACAGGCGGCCCTGCTGTCCAAGTCCGGGTACGTGACCATCACCCAGCAGGACGTGCTGGACTATTACAACAAGAACGCGGGCCTGCCGGAGAAAGCTCTGCTGCTGATGTTCGAGGACGGCATCTTCAACACGGCGCTGCTGACCCAGCCCACGCTGCAGCAGCTGAACTTCAAGGCCACCATGTGCACCTACGCCGGGAACATGAAGGACGAGGAAGGGCTCTACATCACGGCGCAGAACGTGAAGGACCTGATCGGGACCACATACTGGGAGATCGGCTCCAACGGATACCGGATGAGCTTCATCAACGTGTTCGACCGATACCTGAACTATTTCGGGCATCTGAACCTAAAGGAGCACCAGGCCGTGCGGGAATACCTGAGAAGGGACTACAACCACTACCTCATGGACTTCCTGCGGGACAAGGACCGGCTGCGGGAGGAGACCGAGGCGGAGATGCGGCGCCGGATCACCTGGGATTATGACCAGATGCGGGCGGAGTATCAGGCGGCGGGCGAGATCCCGGCCCTGTACATCCTGATGCATTCCAACACCCGGGCCTTCGGCAACGATCCGCTGGTATCGGATCAGAACGAACAGGAGATAACGGACCTGTTCAAGATGAACTTCAACCGCCAGGGCAGCTGTCTCAACACCACGGAAAGCAGCATATGGGACCTGACCCGGCTGGAATCCCGGCATTACTTCTCCCCCAACCACCTGATGATGCGGATCTGGGACGATACGGGGGACAACGTGAGCTTCCTCGTGGGCGACGTGGAAGCGGCCAGCCACTGGGACGTGAGCGGCGGCGTGGCGGACATGGAGGGCGACAGGATCATCCTGACCACGCTGCCCTTCGGGGAAGCCACCATGCGGCTGAAGAACTGCGACGTGAAGGACCCGGACGTCACCGTGACATTGCAGGGCAACGTGGTGGGCAAGCAGGGGATCGTTCTGGGCGCTTCGGAGGACGGCCAAACGGGCATTTCCGTGGCCCTGGAGAACAATTACCTGGTGATCCGCTCCCTGGCGGAGCCGGATGTGAAGATCCACGAGCTGAGCCTGTTCGAATTCGACGGCGGTCCCTTCATCAGCAAGGAGCAGCATGAGCTGAACGGTCTCATCGCGTGGCAGAAGGCCATCATCGAATTCGACGAGGACCCGGAGCGGGTGCGCAAGGCGGAAGCCATCCTGCCGGATCTCGAAGCCATGGTGGTCGTGAACATCGAGGAGGGCGGCGAACCCTACTATCCGGACCTGGACATCTCCCAGCGGGACGAGCGCAAGCTCCGGATCCAGCTGACGGGGAACCGGCTGAACGTCTGGATCGACGACAAGCCCGCCGTGGAGGATCTGCGTGTACCGGCCACGGGCGGACGCCAGATCATGCTGACCGGGGCCGTATCCAACGACGTGGAACGGTTCTCCAAGGAAAACCTGGACGACGACGTATACGACGCCGTGTTCATCGATCTGAAGATCAGGGACACGTCGGGCGCGGAGCAATATTCTTACGCAGCGCCCGAGGAACCGGAGGAAGAGCCGGAACCTGAGGTGGCAGCGGTGGAAGAGGAACCGCGGGAGACCTTCCTTCACTGGCTGCTGCGGCGGATAGGTTTGAGGAGGAAGTCAGTATGAGCAGCATTTGGAAAAAGATCGTTCTCATACTGATGGCTGCCCTGGAGGCGTTCCTGTCGGGAGGCGTCGGCGGCGCGAAGCCGGAAAAAGGCCCGGTCTCCTGCGGCGCCTGGATCGTCTACTGGGACGCAGAAAACGGTCTCGACGAGATCGAAGCCATGGACCCCCTGCCGGATCGGCTGATCGCTTTCGAAGCCCTGTTCGACACGGACGGGACGGTCATCCTGGAATCCGAGGCGGAGCAGCTGCTGCGCAGGCTGCAGCAGCGGTTCCCGGCGGAGCGGATCTGGCTGTCGGTGGTGAACGATCAGAAGCGGCAGGAGGGCGGATACGCCAACAAGGATAAACAGCTGCTGCGGGACATCATGCTGGACCCGGAGGCACGGGAAAAACACGTCCGGGAGCTGGTGGAACTGGCGGAAGCGTGGCAGCTCCGCGGGCTGGAGATCGATTATGAGAACATCCGCTCCGACACGGAGCTATGGGGCGGCTATGTCGTATTCCTGAAGGACCTGTACGCAGAGCTTGAACAGCGAGGCGTAGGGCTGCGGGTGTGCCTCGAATGGAACAGCATCAAATACGCGGAGCTTCCGGAGGGGCCGGAATACAGCGTCATGTGCTATAACCTGTACGGAGGCCATTCCGGGCCGGGGCCCAAGGCGGACCGGGAGTTCCTCGAGAAGGTGGCGGAGCTGTACAAGGGCCGGGACGACTGCGCTATGGCGCTGGCCACCGGCGGATTCGATTGGAAGGCGGAGAAGGACGCCCGGGGCCTGACGGAACAGGAGGCGGCCAAGATCTTCCAGTCCAGGGACCTGAAGCCTTCCCGGGACAAGAACAGCGGCGCCCTGTATGGGGTCTATCGGCAGGACGGGCAGACCCACACGGTGTGGTATGCCGACGCGGAGACGCTGCGGGTCTGGATGGAGATCCTGCGGGAATACGGATTTACGAAATATGACTTTTTCCGCCTGGGCGGAAACACGGCCGAGGACTGGAACGAGAGCATCCTGAGCCTCCAGGCCGGAGAATGAGGTGACAGCCATGAGAACGCGGCAGATCCGAACCACGGTGATCCTGCTGATCCTGATCGCAGGAATGATCATCAGCGGGTTCTACTTTGAACAGCATCCTTTCCTGGAAAACGCGGGGCGGCCCACGCCCACGCCTGAACCCCAGGCCAGCCCCACCTACCGGGCGTATAACCCCATGCGCACCATCGAAGCCGGTCTGTCGGTGACACCGGTCCCCATGGACGATACGGACGAAAATCTGGAGAACGCGGAAAAAGCCAGCGAGATGACGCGGATCTACACGTCCGAGGAAGGGGTCATCTTCACCTTCAACTACTCTTCGGAAAACGGGGAGCTGCCTGCGCTGCTGAAGGCGCTGGACGGGCTGGGCGCTCCGGCGGTGTTCTTCGTCAAGGGGGAGGATCTGGAGCGGTCCGCGGACGACGTGTCCAGCATGATCCAGGCGGGGCATGAGATGGGCATCCTGATGGAGAAGGATGCCCGGATGACGGCGGCCCAGCTCCTTGAAAGCGTTCAGGACAGCGAAAAGACCCTGCGTTCCCTGGGGTATACCGGGGAAGTGTTCGTGCGCACGGCCTACGGGACGCCCACGGATATGCACCGCAGGGTAGCCAGTGAGGGCGGGTACCGGCTCATCAGCCATCTCGCGGACCTGATACCGGAGAGCGTGAGCCGGCTGACGGAAGCCAACAAGATCATGGCGGCGGTGTTCAACGAATACAACGACGTGGCGCTGCAGCGGGGAGAGATCGTTTCCTTCCAGATGGGCCTTTTCCAATACAGCGACACGGTGCTGGCGGACTACGTCAGGGCCATCGTCGCCCAGAAGACGGTCTATCCGGTGAAGAGCCTCAGCGCCATGCTGAACAATACGAACCTGCAGTACACCTATCCTCTGCCGGACGATCAGATCCTGCCGGCGGTGCGGAACGCCATCTATCCCGGGCACCTCAACGGCAAGGACGCGCTGCGGGAGATCCAGAAGCGGTATCTGGGCATCTACTGGGTGAACAGCACGAAGTTCCTGCCCGGATTCACGGCGGCGGAGGTCAAGACCCTGGACAAGAAGGGGCTCGTTCCGAACAACAGCGGGCATGTGTTCCTGACCTTCGACGACTGGGGCCCGGACGAGACCATCACCAAGCTTTTGAACGTGCTGAAGAAGCACGGCGCCAAGGCCACCTTCTTCGTGCGGACCAACAACGTGGGGTACAATCCGAATCTGCTGCGGGCCATCGCCATGGACGGGCACGCCATCGCCAGCCATACGGACGCGCACTTCCCCCTGAGCCACGACACGGGGAACGGCAAGGCCTTCGAGACCCTGACGGATCAGGAAGCGCTGGAGCTCCAGAAGGATCTGGTGCTGAGCTATGAAAAGCTGCAGCGGATCGTGGGCGACATCGAGATCGACGGGAAACCGGCGCTGTCGCTCCTGTTCCGCCCGCCGACGCTGGCGGTGAGCCGGATCGGCCTCGAAACGGTGCTGGACTGCGGATTCCATTACAGCGTTTCCGGCTCCTACAGCACGGAGGACTACAAGGCTACCGACGCGAAGAAGCTGTACAAGGCGCTGCTGAACAACACCAAGAGCGGCACGGTGCTGGTCATGCACATGAGCCAGAACAGCCTCTATACGGCGGACGCGGTGGATATGCTGCTGACGGAGCTGGAAAGGAAGCATTCCCCGCTGAAGTTCGTTTCCCTGACGGCAGATCTGCAATGACCGGGGATCCACCGGAAGAGGCGATATACAGCTGAGACCAAGGGAGCCGTTCGGATCCGAGAGAGGATCTGAACGGCTCCTTTTTCTGTGCGGTACAGGCAGGGAAAATGCGGCCTCGACGGAGGGATCCGTATCTTTTCCCTATGCCGCTCTGTTGCGCCTTCGTATGATCCGAAGCAGGAGCAGCAGAACGGCCGCCCCCAGCAGCACCCCGGCTCCGTCGATGCACATATCCCGAAGCTCACAGGACCGGCCGGGGACGAAGGATTGATGGACCTCGTCCAGGACCGCCCGCAGGACCCCCAGGCCCACGGCCGCCGGGAACGCCCGGCAGGGCGGCAGGTCCACTGAGAAGGCGGCGAAGGTGAGGAACCCCAGCCCGGCGAATATGCAGAGATGGGCCGTCTTCCGCACCGCGAAGGACAGGCTCTCCACCCGCAGCTGCTGGATCTCCGGGGAGAGGCTCAAAAAGCCCCGGTCGAACCAGGTCAATAGCAGGCGGATGAGCCCGCCCGAAGTCTGGTCGGAATTATCGGCGGTCTGGGCGGAGAAATGGAAGATCAGGGCCATCCACAGCAGGACCAGCAGCCACAGGGCCGCCCGGAGCCAGGTTTTCTGCCGAGCTTTCATACCGAGCGGATGTGTTCCTCCAGCTTCCTCTTCACCCGCTGGATGGCGTTGTCGATGGATTTGGGGGGCTTGTTGAGGAGCTGACCGATCTGCTGATAGGAGAGGCCCTTCAAGTACAGGCCCAGGACCTGCTTCTCCAGGGAGGACAGCTTCTCCTCGATGTCTTTGGCCATGGCGTCCATATTCTCCCGGCCGATGAGCATCTCCTCCGGGTCGCTGACGCCCATGCCGGAGAGCACGTCCATCAGCGTCCGGTCCGTGGAGCCGGGCTCGTAGACGGGCTGGTTCAGGGAAACGTAGGTATTGAGGGGCTGGTGTTTCTTCCGGGTGGCGCCCTTGATGGCGGTCAGGATCTGGCGTGTGATGCACAGCTCCGCGAAGCTCCGAAAGGCGGCGTTCTTGGCGGGATCGTACTCGCAGACAGCCTTGTAGAGGCCCAGCATCCCCTCCTGGACCAGGTCCTCGTTGTCGGCACCCACCAGAAAGAAGGTGCGGGCCCGGGCCCGGACCAGGGGCTTGTACCGATCGTATAGCTCCCACTCCGCGTCCTCGTCCCCCTGCCGCAGGAGAGCCAGCAGGGCTTCGTCGGTTCTGCGTTCCTTCTCCATGTTATACTTTCGCCTGCTCCTGCCGACGCTTCTCGAACAGCAGGATGCCGGCGGCCACCCCCGCGTTCAGGGAGTCCACGTGGCCCTGCATGGGGATGGAGACAAGATAATCGCACCGCTCCTTCACCAGGCGGCTGAGGCCCTCCCCTTCGTTGCCGATGACCAGGGCGAAGGCGCCGGTCATGTCCTGACGGTACATGCTCTCCCCCGCCATGTCGGCCCCGGCGATCCAGAGCCCGGCGGCCTTCAGCTCCTCCACCGCGGCGGAGATGTTCACCACCCGGGCGATCAGCATGTGCTCGCTGGCCCCGGCGCTGGATTTCACAGCGGCGGCGGTGACGGGGGCGCTCCTGTGCTTGCCCAAAATGACCCCGTGGGCCCCGGCGCAGTCAGCGCTGCGGATGATGGAGCCCAGATTGTGGGGGTCCTCCACCCCGTCCAGCACCACCACGAAGGGCTTCTCCCCTTTCTCGGCGGCCAGCGCCAAAATATCAGCGATCTCGCAGTACTCCACGCCCGCGGTGTAAGCCACGATCCCCTGGTGGTTGGCGGTCTTGCCGCCGTGGCCGAAGGGCAGGCACGCCTCGTCCAGCTTCCTGCGGTCCACCTCGTGGACGATGACCCGGGCCTCCTTGGCGAGAGACACGATCTCCCGCAGGGACCCGTCGGGCTCGGTCTGGACCAGGATCTTGTCGATGCTGCGGCCCGCCTTGACGGCCTCCTTCACGGCGTTCCGGCCGAAGATGAGGAAGGGAAGCTCATCGGGCTCTTTCTCCTCTGCCGCAGCGGGCGCGGGCTTCGGGGGCCTGGCGGCCTTCTCCCGTCGGGGCTTGTCGTCCCCGTAGGCGTAGGGCTTGCCGCCCCGGTCGGTCCGCTGCTTCTGATACCCGTTGGGGTTGGAACGGCTGCCGTTCTCCCGCCGGTCGGCGGCGGGACGGCGGTCGCCGTATGATTTGCGGCTGCTGTCGTCGGAAAACTTTTTGTATGCCATATTTTACGCTTCCTTTCCTGCTTCTTCGTTGACGCGAACGGCCACGGCCATGAGCTGGTCGATCCGCTCCTCCCGGCCCAGGACCCACAGGTGCCCCAGCAGGGCCTCCAGGCCCGTGGCCACCCGGTAGTCAACTACGTTGGCGTTCCTGGGCACGGTGCCGCTGTGGGCGTTCCGGCCCCGGCGATAGACCGCCAGCTCCTCCTCCGTGAGCTGCCCTTCGAGAGCGAAGAAGGCCCTGGCCTGGCCCTGGGCGCAGACCATCTGGGCCGACAGGAGGTGGAGGTTGTGGACCGTCTCCGGGTGGGTATGGATGAGGTAGGCCCGGACGTACAGGTCATAGACCGTGTCCCCCACGTACGCCAGGTTCAGGGCCGGTATCTGCCGGGGGTCCTCCACCGGGTAATCGAGGGCCCGGCTCATGCGCTGCTGTGCGTTCAGTTCCATGCGGGTATGATCTCCCCGTTGGCTTCCCCGGGGGTGGGGAGCACCGCGTAGCCCCAGCTGCCGTCCTCAGATCGGGCGTAGGACACGTCCGGCTCCAGGGAGGGGACCTCCACGCTGTCCAGAAGGTTGTAGTTGGCGTCCACCAGCAGCAGGTTCTCCCCGTAGCGGCTGAGGCCGAAGCCGGTGCACAGGGGGTCGGCGTCCGCCGCCTCGCTGCCGCCGGTGAAGTAGATGAGCAGATACCCGCCGGGCTCGATGATCACGTCCGGGAGGCTGTACTTGTAGCTCTGCTTGGGGTTGTCGGTGAGGCCGTAGCCCTTCAGGTTCAGGGCCTTTCGGGTGCCGTTATAGAGCTCCACCCAATCCGGGGAGCCCAGGGCTTCGGAGACGAGGGACTGGTGGTTGGCCGTGCAGATCTCGTTGACGATCAGGGTGCCGCCCTGGTTCCCCTCCGACTGCATATACTGCCAGAGGAAAAAGCCCACGCCGCCCATAAGGAGCACGGTGATGAGCAGGCCCAGAGGGAGCCTGAGGTCCGGCCCCCGGCGGCGGCTCCGGAACTCCTCCGCGAGAGAGGGCGCGTTCGCCTCCTCCGCCTCGCCATCGTCCATGAGCAGATCTTCCGGCTCTTCCCCCGGACGGGGGGCTTGATTGTCGTTTTTGCGCTTCATACAGGGTAGTATACCATGGTTCCATAGGATTGGGAACAGGCGGCCCCATATTTTTTTATGGAAATCGGGGGAAAATCTTGCGCAACCGCTTCCGTGGCGCTATACTATGGATATTATGGGGAGAAAGGAGGTCCATTTCCATGATCAAGACCGCAAAGTTCGGCGGGTCCTCTCTCAGCGACGCCGGCCAGTTCCAAAAGGTGGCCGCCATCGTGAAGGCGGACGACGATCGCCGGTTCGTGGTGGTCAGCGCTCCCGGCAAACGCTTCTCGGGGGACGACAAGATCACGGACCTTCTCTACCGCTGCGCAGGCACGGCCAGCGAGGGCAGGGACTTCTCCCTTCCCTTCGGCCTCATTCGGGACAGGTATCTGTCCATCGAGAAGGACCTGGGCCTGGAGGAAGCCCACATCGGACAGGCTCTGGACGAGATCGAGGCGGCCCTCCGCACCGGCAAGGCCACCAAGGATTTCGTGGCCAGCCGGGGAGAATACCTCTGCGCCCGGCTCATGGGGGCCTACCTCCGTGTGCCCATGGTGGACGCGTCGGACCTGATCCGCTTCGACGAGGAGGGCCGGCCCGACATGGAAGCCACGATACGGCAGTGCGCCTGCCTGAAGGATATGCCCCGGGCCGTGATCCCCGGCTTCTACGGGGCCATGCCCGACGGGTCCATCCGTACCTTCTCCCGGGGCGGCTCCGACATCACGGGGTCCATCATCGCCCGGGCGGTGGGGGCCAGCGAGTATGAGAACTGGACGGACGTGGACGGGTTCATGATGGCCGATCCCCGGATCGTGCCGGAGGCCCGGGTCATGCACGCCGTGTCCTACGAGGAGCTCCGGGAGCTCAGCTACATGGGGGCCTCGGTGCTCCATGAGGAGAGCATCTTCCCCGTGCGGGAGGGCCGTATCCCCATCCACGTGCGGAACACCAACCGGCCCGAAGCCGACGGCACCTGGATCGTCAACGAGGGCACCCTCATGCGGGAGCATCGCCATGGCCTGGTGGCGGGCATCGCCGGACGGAAGGGGTTCACCATGATCACCCTGACCAAGGACAACCTGCACAAGGAAGTGGGCTTCGGCTACCACCTGCTGCAGATCCTGGACCGGCACGGCATCAGCTTCGAGAGCATGCCCTGCGGCATCGACAATCTGACCATCATCCTGAACGACGCGGATATCCGGGGCAAGATGGACATCCTGTACCACGAGATCCGGACGGAGCTGAAGCCGGACACCGTGGAGATCGCTTCATCCATCGCCCTCATCGCCACGGTGGGCCGGGGCATGGCACGGACCGTGGGCGTGGCAGCCCGGCTCTTCACCGCCCTTTCCGAGGCGGGCATCAGCTCCCGGATCATCGACCAGAGCCCCAAGGAGATGAACCTGATCGTGGGCGTGGACCAGCGGGACTTCGAGGGCGCCGTGCGGGCCATCTACCGGGCGTTCTGCGAATAACGGACGACAAAAAGGGACCGTCTGCCGAAAGCAGGCGGTCTTTTGCTGTCTAAACGCGCGGCGTCAGCGCTTCACGCCGCTGAGCTCCTTGTAGAAGTGCTGGTAGTCCTTGTCGCCGGAGAAGTCCCCGCCCCACTTCCAGCCGTGGGCCTTGAAGACCTTGTAGCAGAGGTCGCTGTGGTCGATCATGCCGGGGCGCTTGTCCTTCCGGTTCAGGTAGTTCCCGCCCTCGGGGGGCGAGACCCGCTTGCCGTTGATATAGGGGTTCTGGACCGGGTTGATGTCGATGGCCGCCCCGAAGCTGTGCCAGCTGAGCTTTTTGGAGCCGGTGACCTGCCGGTAGCAGAAGGAGGAGGTGTTGTTGTCGGCCATGGAGAAGTTGTCGTCGGCCACCTCCCCGTAGTCGTCCACCAGGCGCACGGAGGCCAGAGGGTACTTGGCTTCATAGAGCTGGTAGAAGATGTCGATGACGTCGTCCGCCACCCGCCGGTGCACCATCAGCTCCCCCTCCTGCTCGACGCCGTCGAAGTCCACGTAGAGGATGCGGACGTAGCGAAGGTCGTCGTAGCTGACCCGGCAGGGCTTCCCGGGGGCCGGATAGCTGACGCCGGTGATGCGCTCCTTCAGAGCCTCCGTCAGCGTCACGTAGAAGAACCGGTCGTCCTTCTCGTGGCTCACCCGCTTCTGGCCCTCATAGGGATCCGGGGTAGGGCTGGGCGTGGGCTCCGGCGTGGGCGTAGGAGTCGGCGTAGGCGTAGGGGTGGGCGTCGCGGTGGGGGTGGGCTGGGGCGTGAAGGTGGGC
>LXOW01034441.1_pt1 | contig 18938 bp, 10 predicted proteins | sample 1368591 | NCBI WGS metagenome assembly LXOW01 (sample SAMN04884650, study PRJNA319009) | bovine gut metagenome | isolation source: Cow rumen | host: Bos taurus | place: Italy: Legnaro (PD) | collected 2014-07-09
TGCCGCTAATCACGGGAGCTGCCACAGTCTCTGAGCCCGTCGAAGAGCCGCCATTGCCGGAGTTGCCGCCTGAACCGCCTCCAGGCGTTTCAGAGCCGCCGTTGCCCGAGTTGCCGTTGTTGTTGCTGCCCGGGGTGTCGGAGCCTGACGAGGAACCGCCTCCGTTGCCTTCCTGTCCAGCCATATAGTCGGCTATAGCCGTGGCGATAGGCGTGAGGGTCTGCACGGTGCGGGGCTTGCCGTCAATGGTGACCTCCTTGGTGTCGATGATGTTGCGGAACTCCAAGGTGCAGGCGTTCTTGAAGGCCGGACCGCAGAGGTTGTCCAGCTTGGTGGAGTCGGGCAGGAATCGGATGTGGATGGCCTTGACCAGGTCGTTGGGGCTGAGTCCGACCATCTCGGCGACGGAGGCGATGCCGGCACCCTTCACCACCTGGGCGGTGGGGTAGAAGGTGCCGAGGCCTCCCAGCTGTACCGGCACGCCCTGTGCCACCAGTTCGGGCAGGTGGTCGACGATTTCCTTCAGCACGCCCTCGATGACGTTGCGCTTGAAGGCTGAGCCGTGGCTGACCATGTGGTCGCAGAAGCCGCGCAGCGAGAGGGTCTTCTGGCGGTCTACTTCAGGGTAATAGTTGCCGTAGCCCGCGCTTCTTTCGTTCTTGTTCTTTCTGAGGTTAATCCCCATTGCAATCTTTTGAGTTGCCATAATAAATGAAGTTTTAAAGGTTAGTACATTGCACTTCCTTGAGTCACTTCCTTAAAACTTATCCTTGGGAATTGTTGTCGGCAAACTGTGAGCAAGAATCCGCGGTATTCCGTCGCGTTTGCAACAACGTTGCAAAAATACGAAATAATTCTGAACTGGCAAGCGAAAAAGAGAAAAATTTTCGATTTTTTTCAACTCCCCAACTCTAAACTCACCCACGATAGCCCGTCGGTAAACGACGCCCCGCCGTTTACCGAACGACCGCTTGCCGGGCGGTAAACGGACGAGAGCCAGCTTGATGTCGCTGCCGTGGGTCCTGAATGACATGAAAAGGCGCTTGGGATTGGCCGAACTTATTCAGTTATTCAGTTATAACTTTGGACATCTTGATTCTGGAAAACCTCACAAAAGAAAACTTATTATTATAATAATNNACCTAATCCCGAGATTGAAAAAAAGTATCCCTTACCATTATCAGTTGGAAAAACTTTCATAGTTTTGCGGCAAGTTGAGTCTGTGGCTCGTCAGGGACAATGGTGACTTGGCAACGAATAGAGCAATTAAAACATTATAATATGAAGTCAGAGGACAATTATTACGATCACTACAAGGACACTTTGTCTATGCAGCAAACTAATTTGTCGGAGCGGAACAAGCTGACGAAATGACATAAATCCTAAAGAAGGAGATGATAATAAAACAAGATCATGGATTGAAAATGTTCTATATTTTTGTTACGGCATCTTACTTCCGCTGGGCATCATATTCTTGGCAGCAAAAAAAATAAACAAGGAAATCAGCTGGGCCACCCACTTTAAGTTCGTCGATATCCTAGGCCTTGGGCTCATTATCCTCATGTCGTTGCTTTACTTGTCAAACCTATGGCTTCGTGAGGAATATTTTAATAGGAAGAAACACCCTGGCATGAATTGTTTTCATCGTTTGCTAAGATATTTAAGGATTGATGAATTGATAGGATATTTTAAGAAGATATTGCAGAAAATCTTTGGTCAGCCGAAAAAGAAAGATTGAAAGAATCATCAACCAGCAGCGCGACACCAAGGCCCAGCCGCGTAGGGGGATTGGGTAAAAGTGAGAAATGATGTTAGAAAGAAATGAAAATTTTCATATTTTTGCCATCGAAATCTAACAATAGACGCTAAGTATATCGATAAAGATAGCAGAGAGATATGATGACAGAAGAACAAAAAAAACAGATAATTTTGAGCGGGAAGAATTATTTTCGCAATATTATCATACCCAATCACCTTCATGGTTTAGAAAAGCTAAACCTAGAGAAATTCAAGATTAATCCTTTCTTGGTTAATTATTTAGCTGCTTTCCTTTGTGGTAATACAGAACCGGAGTCTTTGGCAAAGGCATTGGTATACCCTCGAATTCTTGGAACAAGCATTAATACAAGTTTTGGTCAAAATATCCAGATTTTTATTTCAAGCCTTGCCCAGATTGAGGGTTGTGCATCGGGTATAGATGGCATAGATATAGAGTTTGAGGATGCTGTTGATGGGCGTAAGAAGTATTGTCAGTGTAAAGCTGGGCCACAAACCATCAATAAAGATGATATTGTTACAATTTTAGGACATTTCAAGCATTTGCACCAAAAGGCTCGTTTGGACAGACTAAATGTTCAAATAGATGACATGATAGTGGGTGTGTTGTATGGCGAGGAAGACGACCTATCGGCTCACTATAAAATTATCAACTCTCATTATCCTGTATATTGCGGAGCTGAGTTTTGGGAACATGTAACAGGAGACAAGCAGTTTTATCATCGTTTGGCTAAGGCTTTTGGAGAAGTGGTAGAAGAAGATAATATTGATGGCAGCCAGTTGATTTTGGAAAAGATTGAAGCAATAGCCAGAGAGATAGTAGAAAAAGGAGGACTCTAACCCATGCCAACATTTTTATCAGCAACGAATCTGGCCGACCTTACGGGAACCTCTCTCGCCACAGCTCAGAGATGGGGCGAAAGTGGAATGTACCCTTATCACAAGAACGAAAATGGCAAAGAGGGTTTCTTCATGGAGGAACTCACGGATGTAGAGCCCGTAAGGATGATGCTCAACACCCGTTGGGACGAAGAATTCCATGTTGCATCACTTCGCGACTATACTTCGGTTGAGCTGTTTGCGGGTGCCGGAGGTCTTGCTATTGGAATGGGCATGGCGGGATTCCGTCATGTCCTGCTCAACGAGATTGACCCGATGGCTTGTCAAACACTGCGCAGGAATCATCCCGAGTGGAACGTTTTGGAAGGCGATATCCGTCAAATTGACTTTACGCCCTTGCGAGGTAAGGTGGACTTCCTCTCCGGAGGTTTCCCTTGTCAGGCTTTTTCATACGCAGGAAAGAAAGGTGGCTTGAATGACACTCGTGGCACGCTGTTCTTTGAGTTGGCCCGCGCCGTGAAAGAGATACAGCCCAAGGTGTTTATGGGCGAAAACGTGAAAGGCTTGCTATCGCACGATGACGGAAGGACGCTTGAAATCATCCGAAATGCCATTGCCGAATTGGGTTATACTTTGGTGGAGCCTCGGGTGCTGAAAGCCATCATGTATCAGGTTCCGCAAAAACGAGAACGATTGATACTGATTGCCATTCGCAACGATATCTATGAGACAGGCGTTCGCTTCAGATGGCCGGATCCCTATCGCCGCGTGATGACGCTTCGTGACGCTTTCTATCAAGGCGATCTTTTTGATTGTGACGTTCCCGCTTCAGAAGGGCAGACCTATCCGGAAAAGAAAGCCCGCGTAATGGCTATGGTGCCTGAGGGTGGTGACTGGCGCGACTTGCCGGAAGAGGAACAAAAAGAATACATGGGAGGCAGTTTCTATCTTGGTGGTGGAAAGACTGGAATGGCACGCCGTTTATCGATGGACGAGCCTTCGCTGACTTTGACTTGTGCCCCTGCCCAAAAGCAAACGGAACGCTGCCATCCTATAGAAACCCGTCCCTTAACCGTTCGCGAATACGCCCGTATCCAAACTTTCCCTGATAACTGGTTGTTTGAAGGCACTGTTGCCGACCAATATAAGCAAATTGGTAATGCGGTACCGGTGAACCTCGCTTACGCGATAGGCCGTTCTCTGATCAGGCTGTTCAATGACATTGATGCTCAAAATCCAGAAGAGTCACAGTTTGAGGATGCCAATCGCATAGCCCATGAAATGTTGCCTCCTGAGCTGTTTCCACTTGACATATTTGATATACAAAGGAGCTATCCTGAATGGATTCTCAGAAATAGCTATCGTAAAAGAAAACATGTCAACAACAGCGACCTTGACGACTCTAAGAACGTGCTCGTCAGTTTAGTGACAAACGAGAACATCGACCCGTTTAACCAGCAGAATGCCAAGGTTTACTACACGGGGAAGAAGTTCCCGTCGACCGTAAAGTTGAACAAGCTTTATTATTTCATGCCCTATACAAAAGGTAAGGGTATTCGCGATTTGTATATCATCAAAGTGGCTCGTGTTGGAACCAAGCATGAAATTCAGCTGGAATGCGATGAAAACGACATCCGCATTGTCTTTGAGATAGAGTTCGTGAAGCAACTGTTTGAGGACTATAAGCCTATCAAATTGATGATATGGCACACTTTCACGGATACGAATCTAAGGGCAATTTTGGCGATGTAGCATTTGAGATGCTAGTCTTTTTTGCCCTCTGTTTCCGAAAGTGTGTTACTTTTACGCCTAATAAAACTAAAGTGTAATCAAATAGTATTATTAGGAAGAAATAAACATGTAGATTACAACATAAGCCTCACACAGGTTTTGAAAATCCAAAACGATTCAAAACTTATGATGAGACTATTTTGTAAACAAGAACTAACCGACTTTAACACCAAAGCCATTGAACGCAAACTGAACCACGTGCTCGACATGGGGCACAGAATCATAGAGCTTTACCAACACATCACCTGTACCGAACGCGCCGCTTTGCTGTTGGCAATGACAGCTGCTGTGAAGCAGGCTTCAGCCAATATGCAGAACGTGGCGGCATTGCTCCGCAAGAACCTGCTCAATCCCTTCCGAATCGACTATACCGACTATGCTCGCCGCATGGAGAACCTGCTCGAACTCTGGAAAGAGGAGCTGAACGGAGCACCACCTTTCTATAACTTCGACAGCCACAGCTATCCCATCACCAACCCAAACGACATCGTAAAGAAAGAAAACCTGCATTACGGCTTGTCGCTCCGCACCAAGGATAACGACTTTGACGGCATCGCCGTCCGTGTGGAGCTCATCAGCAACGCGCCGGCGATGTGCGAAGCAATTGAGACGGGGCTGCAACAGCTGGGCAGACTCTTACGGGAAGTTGTCGCGGATTATCAGAAACTGAAAGCCGACACCCAACGGCAAGATGAGCGATTGAAGGAACTGGAAAGGATGTACGCGGAGGAGATGTGGGAGACCGACCTGAGGCGGCTGCTGAGCGAGATAAAGGAATACATCGTGCTGTGCAACCACAGCGACAGCAAAGACACCTTCGAGCTCTTCCTGCAACGCAAGGAACGCGAAGCCACAGACCCGCACGACAACAAGGTGCTGGCTGAGCTGAACGAGTGCTATCTGGCGGGACAGCGTCCCGCTGGCTTTATCGTCGAGCACCGCGACAAGCTGTCGATAGAAGACCTCGCCAAGCACTTCTGTTTTGTGCGCAGCCACCGCATCATCAAACAGCGCATCGAACGCTTCGACTTGATGGGTGCACCCGACGTGGAATATAAAGACCTCTTTGTCAACCGAGCGGCGCAGGAACTGGCCTTCCTGCTGGAACCCACCATCAACCGTTGCGTCGACTTTCGCCACAACTACCAGTATGCCGCCCTCATCATGGCGATGCAGGACTTGGGACTGGTTTACTACGACAGAAGCAACGGCATACAGATGAAAGACTTCCTCAACGCCTCCTACCTGAAGAAAGCCGAGCCTATCAAAGACCAGAAGACCCTCACCGAGTGGACAGGTAAGCTGATGCAAAAGAGTTTCGGCAAGATGGACGAACACAACCTGCAAGGCAACTTCACTCAGAAAGACTTCGAGAAGCTGAAGGACTACTACTGGCTTTGCCTCAGTATCATCAACAAGGTGGTTCAAATGGACTTGAAAAAGATGCACTTCGCCAGCTATCTCTACAAAGAGCATGAGAAGACGCCAAGCATCACGGATTATCGGAACCCAGCAGGAGAGAGCGTTATGGAGCGGTTGGCGGTGTTGAGGGAGGCGATGGCAGTCGATAATTGACAGTTAGCAGGTGGTAATAGTGGTATTATCGCCTGAAGTGACTGGGACGGAAGGATTATTCAGGTTGGTCGCTTGAGCTGAGTGCTTGCTTTGCGAGGTCGATATTATCTATTACCGTCTTTGTGTTGGGATGCTCTGCGCCGAGGACTTCCTTCCATATTTTCAAAGCCTTTTGATAGAATTCAATAGCTTTTTCGTAGTCACCTCGGTTCCAATACACTACGCCGATATTGTTATAGGAGGTAGCTATGTCGGGATGCTCCGTTCCAAGGGCTTTCTCACTTATCTCTAAATCCTTCTGATAGAATTCCAAAGCCTTGCCGTAGTCGCCTATGTTATCATACACCGAGCCGATGTTGTTGTAGGAGGTGGCAGTGTCGGGATGCTCCGTTCCGAGGGTTTTCTCCCTTGTTTCCAAAGCCTTCTGATAATACTCCAAGGCCTTGCCGTAGTCGCCTTTGTCATCACACACCGCGCCGATATTGTTGTAGGAGGCAGCAGTGTCGGGATGCTCCGTTCCGAGGGTTTTCTCCCTTATCTCCGAAGCCTTCAGAAGGTACTCCAAGGCCTTGCCGTAGTCGCCTTGCTTCCAATATACCAAGCCAATATTGTTGTAGGATGTGGCGGTGTCGGGATGCTCCGTTCCGAGGGTTTTCTCCCTTGTCTCCAAAGCCTTCTGATAATACTCCAAGGCCTTGCCGAAGTCGCCTTGGTCATCACACACCGCGCCGATATTGTTGTAGGAGGTGGCGGTGTCGGGATGCTCCGTTCCGAGAACTTTCTCTTGTATCTCCAAAGCCTTCAGAAGGTACTCCAAGGCCTTGCCGTAGTCGCCTTGCTTCCAATACACCAAGCCAATATTGTTGTATGAGGTTGCGGTGTCAGGATGCTCCGTTCCGAGGACTTTCTCGTTTATCTCCAAATCCTTCTGATGGAATTCCAAGGCCTTGCCGTAGTCGCCTTGGGCATCATACACCAAGCCAATATTGTTGTAGGAGGTGGCGGTGTCGGGATGCTCCGTTCCGAGAACTATTTCAAATACTTCCAAAGCCTTCTGATAATATTCCAAAGCCTTACTGTAGTCGCCTTGCTTCCAATACACTCCAGCGATATTGTTGTAGGAGCCGGCGGTGTCGGGATGCTCCGTTCCGAGGGTTTTCTCCCTTATCTCCAAAGCCTTCAGAAGGTACTCCAAGGCCATGCCGTAGTCGCCTTGGGCATCATACACCAAGCCAATATTGTTGTAGGAGATGGCAGTATTAGGATGCTCTGCTCCAAGATCTTTTTCAACTATTGCCAAAGCCTTTTGATAGAATTCCAAGGTCTTTCCGTAGTCGCCTTGGTCATCGTATACTGCGCCGATATTGTTGTAGGAGGCGGCGGTGTTAGGATGCTCCGTTCCGAGAACTTTCTCCCTTGTCTCCAAAGCCTTCAGAAGGTACTCCAAGGCCTTGCCGTAGTCGCCTTGCTTCCAATACACCAAGCCAATATTGTTGTAGGAGGTGGCGGTGTCGGGATGCTCCGTTCCAAGGACTTTCTCACTTATCTCCAAATCCTTCTGATAGAATTCCAAGGCCTTGCCGTAGTCGCTTATGTCATCATATACCGCGCCGATATTGTTGTAGGAGGTGGCGGTGGAGGGATGCTCCGTTCCGAGGACTTTCTCTTGTATCTCCAAAGCCTTCTTAAAGTAGCCCAAGGCCTTACCGTAGTTGCCTTGTTCATCATACACCCAGCCGATATTGTTATAGGAGGTGGCGGTCTCGGGATGCTCCGTTCCGAAGACTGTTTCACTTATCTCCAAAGTCTTCTGATAAAATTCCAGGGCTTTGACGTAGTCGCCTTGTTCATCATACACAGTGCCGATATTGTTGTAGGAGGTGGCGGTGTTAGGATGCTCCGTTCCGAGGACTTTCTCCATTATCTCCAAAGCCTTCTGATAGTACTCCAGTGCCTTGCCGTAGTCGCCTTGTTTCTGATATACCAATCCGATATTGTTGTAGGAGGCGGCGGTGTTAGGATGCTCTGTTCCGAGAACTATCTCCCTTGTCTCCAAAGCCTTCAGAAGGTACTCCAAGGACTTGCCGTAGTCGCCTTGTGCAAGGTACACTACTCCTATTTCATTGTAGGAGGTGGCGGTGTCTTCATGCTTTTTGCCGTACAGTTCCTCTGCACACGCAATCTGGCGGAGAAAGATGGTCTCGGCATCACGATAAAGACCATATTTATACAAAAATCCGGCATACTCATATAGCAAGTTAGAGTATTTCTCCTTGTCGTATTCGGTCTTTGAAGCCCAAAGGTCGGCTTTATTATACAAACCGATGGCTTCAATGATTCGGGAGGAAATGGAATCTGTCTCTGCTGACATAACGGAAGGTATCTTAGCCAATAAGACGTCAATGGCTTTGTGCAGTTTTTGTTGTCGCAGTGCCTGTTGTGCCTCTACGTCCTCGTATTGTGCAAACAAATCATCGCCTGTTTTCTCTGCTGCTTCTGCCTCAGGCGCATTGCCGCCAACGGTAATCCCCAAGTGGGTCAGGATGCCCATGGAGAAACTGAGTTTGGCTTCGCTCAAATTGTCACATTCCTTCCAAAATACACCTTCTTCGTCAAGCTGTTGCTGGAAGGCAGTCAGGCTGGTGTCTTTTTCATCATCAGGCACACGCAGAAAATAGACAAAGATTTCGTGGCGTTTCTCCTGCTGAAGAGCGCGAGCCACTTCGTATTCATGTCGTGTCCATACTCCAGCTTTGGTCTTGAAGACGAACATGGACAAATCGCAGCTATGAATTTTCTGATCTATCACTTCTTGATCATGCTTTCCAATGTTGCCTTCGTGAAGGTTCTCGCATTTGACGAAACGCACGGCAATGTTGTCGTGGCTGAAAAGATTGCTGATGTCGTCACCAAGTGCTGAGATATCTTTTCTTTCGTCCTTCAGCTCAGTAATGGATGAACCCAAGAATACTTTTACGATTTTGGTCTGTTGCATAGCGGATAGGATTATTTATAGGTATGCGATTCAAGACTGCAAAAATGTTGTTTTCTGTTTTTATCAACTTTCACAAAACTCTTCCCTAATTTGATGCATGACTTTATCAGTTTCAGGAAACAGTGATGCTTCATTGATGCCTAAAAGATCGAGTTCGTTTAGAATATCTTTTTTAGCATTGGCTTTAACAAGGATGGTAGTTGGTGTATCCAAGAGTTCTGCTGGGGTTCGTTTTTCCTTTCCCATTCCGAAGATAAAGAAAGCACCGTCTTGTTTGATTATCCTGCTGTTGTTAAGCTTTGGTAAAACGCATAATACATCTTGTGTTGCATCAAGTGTTAATGTGTTCTCGTCAAAGATTGGCCATTCCCTTTTTATATCATAGATTAGATAGGATTTATGCTTATCATAGTCGAAATAAATTGGGCATTTTGCCAGATTGGCCAATATGCAAACATGATCGCTATCATAGTATTGTATCTGCATGTCCCGTAAAATGGAATACACCAACACTTCGCCGTCGGCATCAAAGTCTTTTTGGCAGGCAAAAAACAAAGCCACTAAGGGATTCTTAGTAATGTCAAGCAATCGAGTGGGTAGTTCATAATGTTGCATCTTTACCAATTTATCAAAAGTACTCATGTCTTCTGTGAACTCTTTTGGATTTCTTCGGATAGCCTCATGGTACAAGTGACTTTCTTTTTCAATACGCCCCTTTCTGTATATGCTTGGCAAAGGATCATATTGCATGTCGGGTTGTCCTCTAAAAAAGAATTGTTGATCCTGTACCTTGTTCCCACAAATCTCTTTTATTAATTCATAATACTCGGAAAACGATTTTATTGTTTTTATTGTTTCTTTTCTTTCCGATNNATTTTTAATAACCGAAAAAGCTAAAAACACTTCAACACCTGTTATCTCCTTAATTTGTTTCAGCTTGTTTTGAATGAAATTCGTGTTGTTTTCAAAAGCAGCAAAAGTGCAAATCTCATAAATTCGTAATAGCTTGTCTTCTGAATTCAATACAGCCAATTCACACTTAATCTGTGTATTGAGTTCATTGCCACTTGGAGAATAATAATAGTTTTTCGCATGCTTGGCATTGTTTTCCTTCAAATAATCGTGGATAGAATCTAATAGTAAATTGAATGTATGAGACTCGAAATCAATTTGTTTTTGGTTCTTATCAATAATCGCAAAGGCTTTGTGAAAATATTCCATGGCTTTGTTGTATTCTTTTTGTCCCCAATACAATGTTCCTATATAGTAGTAAGAAGAGACAGTGGCAGGATGCTCCGTCCCGAGGACTTTCTCCCTTATTGCTAAAGCCTTTTCATAGTTCTCCAAAGCCTTGGCATTCTCGAGTCGTTCTCTATACACTTCACCGATGAAAGAGTAAGAGGTTGCAATATCGGGATGGTCAATTCCAAGAACTTTTTCCATAATCTTCAAACCCTTTTTGCATAACTTTAAGGCATCATCGTAGTGGCGTTGTTTACAATACACCATCCCGATATTATTGTAGGATTGTGCTGTGATAGGATGTTCTGTTCCGAGAACTTTCTCCCTTATCTTCAAAGCCTTTTGATAGAACTCCAAGGCTTGGTTGTAGTCGCTTTGGTTATAATATACAGAACCAATATCGTTATAAGTGGTGGCGGTGATGGGATGCTCTGCTCCGAGAACTTTCTCCCTTATCTCCAAAGCAATTAAATAGTGCTCTAAAGCCTTATCGTACTCGCCTTGGTTATAATATACGGTACCAATATTATTATGTGATTGAGCAGTGTCGGGATGGTTCGTTCCAAAGACCTTCTCCCTTATTACCAAAGCCTTTTTATAGTACTCTGAGGCTTTGTTGTAATCACCTTGTTCATAATATATCCAGCCGATATTATTGTATGAGGAAGCGGTGTCTGGATGCTCTGTTCCGAGAACTTTCTCCCTTATTGACAAAGCTTTCACATAAGACTCCAAGGCCTTGCCGTAGTCGCCTTGGTTCTTATACACCGAGCCGATATTGTTGTAAGAGGTGGCGGTGATGGGATGCTCTGTGCCTAGAACTTTCTCTCTTATCTCCAAAGCCTTTTGATAGTACTCCAAGGCCTTGCCGTAGTCGCCTTGTTCATCATACACCAAGCCGATATTGTCGTAGGTGGTGGCGGTATCGGGATGCTCCGTTCCGATTGCTTTTTCGGATATTTCCAAGGCCTTTTGATAGTATTCCATGGCCTTGCCGTAATCGCCTTGGGCATCATACACCAAGCCAATATTGTTGTAAGAGGTGGCGGTGGAGGGATGCTCAGTACCGAGGACTTTCTCCCTTATCGCCAAAGCCTTTTGATGGTACTCCAAGGCCTTGCCGTAGTCGCCTTGCTTCTTATACACCACGCCGATATTGTTGTAGGAGGTGGCGGTGGAGGGATGCTCCGTGCCGAGGACTTTCTCCTTTATCGCCAAAGCCTTTTGATAGTACTCCAAGGCCTTGCCGTAGTCGCCTTGCTCCATATACACCGCGCCGATATTGTTGTAGGAGGTGGCGGTGTTTTCATGCTCAGCACCATATAATTCCTCGGCAAGGGGAATCTGGCGCAGGTAGATTGATTCGGCATCTCTGTACAGGCCGTAGTCATACAAGAACTGGGCGTAGTCAAACAACAAGTCGGAGTATTTCTCCTTGTCGTAGTCAGTCTTTGAGGCCCAGCGGTCGGCTTTCTTGTACAGTTCAATCACCTTGATGATTTTGGCGGCAATGGTCTCGTCCTTGTTCCCCATCACGGTCTCGGTCTGCTGCAAGAGGTCGTCGATATCTTGGTGTATCTCTTCTCGCAGTCGGGATTGTTCCTGCTCATAATGTTGGTACTTTTCGAACCATGCATCACCATCCTTTTCCGTGATGCTTTCCTGCTCAATATCTGTAGTGGGCTTCATTCCTAACAGATGCCTTTCATATTTCAGCAATCCAAGGATGAATTTTGATTCTAAATCAGCAAAGTCTTTACAATCATGCCAATAAAAGCCTTCTTTTATTAGTCCGTCTTGGAAATCTTTCAACTCAGGGCTCTTATCTGCTTCTGGAACATCGAAACAAAAGACATATATTTCGTGCCGTTTGATTTTCTGCAACTGCCGCGCTACATCAAACTCATGAACCGTCATATTACTCGCCTTGCTCTTGAACATAAAGACGGACACATCGCAACCTCTCAGGAGCGTGTCTATCTTGTTTTGTGGTGACCTGCCAATATTCTCCGAACGGATGTCCTCGAATTTGCACACTTCAATTTCGATGCCGTCCTGTTTGAATATCGGACGGACGGAGTTCATCAGGTAGTCAGCCAAATGCAGTCGTTCATAGTGCAGCTCAGTGATGGATGATCCGAGGAATATCTTTATGGTTTTAGTCTGTTGCATAGCGGATAGGTTTAATAGGTATGCGATTCGAGACTGCAAAAATAATGTTTTTCCGTCCAAAGGCAAAAAAGTCCTCTCTTCGGCGGAAAAAATGGGCGTTTTTAAGCGAGAGGTTTTCATCTTCGGGTGAAAATCTCTCGCTTTTTCCGTTTTTGGCAGTTTCTCGTCTCTTTCCGACGGAAAAAACGAATTGCCGCCGGGCTATTGCCTTCCTTTGCGGAAAAGTTTACGGAAAAACAATATCAAACACGCAAAAGGAAATGAACACAACGATTCAAACTTTCAGCAACAAGCAGTTCGGCACCGTCCGCACGATGGTCGACAACAGCGGCAACCCCATGTTCATCGCCAAGGACGTGGCGAATGCCTTGGGCTACAACAACACCCGCGACGCGCTGGCCAAGCACGTCGACAAAGACGACAAAACCACCGTCGCGATTCGCGACACTGGTTCAGCCTACAAGTCTCAGGCTGTGATGATTAACGAGAGCGGCCTCTACAGCCTCATCTTCGGTTCCAAGCTCCCCTCCGCCAAAGCCTTCAAGCGCTGGGTGACCTCCGAGGTGCTTCCCCAAATCCGCCGCACGGGCGGCTACATCCCTACTAAGGATTCGCGCACGGGGAAGGCACTCTACGAAACGCAAATCATCCAAGTCGCCGAGAACATCATGCAGAAGACCATCTCGAAAGAGAACCTCCCTGCTGACGGCTGCTTCTCAGCTACCGAGGTCGCCAAGACGCTCGAACTCGAAGTGAAGGAGCTCAACCTAATGCTGGTCAACATGGGCGTCATCTTCTGGAACGGTAGCCGCTACAAGGTCTGCCAGCAATATGCCGGTCAAGGCTTGGCTCAGGACCGCAACTTCCACTATTATGGTCTGGGCGGCGTGAAGAAACAAAGACCTTATCTCGTTTGGACTGCAGCGGGAGTAGAGTTTATTTCTGGATTGCTTCGTGCCTCGCAATGACGCGAAGCGGCGATAGAACAACTGAACAACAGAACAATAGAACAATAGATACAAGGAAAAAACCCCAAGGAAGTGACTGCAACAAACCATTCAAACATTTAAACAAAATGGAAGCATTAGTTAGAATCATCCAGCAGAACCCGCTGACCACGCGCCAGTACCAGGACAAGAAGACTGGCGAGCAGAAAGTCATCAACAGCATCAGCTTGAAACTCACCAACGGCACCGACACCTTCCTCGGCGAGATCACCGGCGAACGCGCCGTCAACTGCCCGCAGTACAACCCGAACTACTACTACCGCGTGCAATGCTCGATGGTAGTCCGCGAGTGGAACTCACAGTCCACCGGCGAACCCATGCAGGCTACCACGATTTATATTGACAAAATCAACCCAGTATGATGCGCATCGACACCGACGACACCCACGCTGGGTGGGAAGCACAGAAATCATTAAAACATGGCACTATGACAACAGAGACTAAAGACAACGAGGCATTGGCCTCGAAGAGAAGGAAAGTATTGGCGAGCTTCAAGTCAAGGACAAGGGTCTTCGACGACTACTCGATAGAGGTGGAGCCCCAGGCCGTGGGCGAGCCTTCGCAACTCGAAGTGAAGAAAGTAGGCCGCTCGAAGCGCTACGTCACCAACGGCAAGAACCCCCTGGCCTGCATCGAGCTGAAGGTGCCCGCCGACGTGCCTGACCGCGCCACGGCTTTCTTCCGCGAGCTGGACCGCCTGACCAAGGACATACAGACCCACGAGCTGCCCGTGCCGGAGGGCGAGCTCCTCGTCAACGAGGAAAACCTCAAGGTGCGCTACACCCAAGCCTACGGCAAAGTGACCGCCTGGCTCACCATCCAGGCGGCAAGCATCGCCGAGCTGAGAAGAGAATTGTATAACCGCTTTATCGAAATCGACAAATGCTTAGCTGCCAATTAGACTACAAGAAGCCTACGGAAATCATAGGCAGGGAACGGTTCTGGGCGCTCGTCAGGGCGCCCCGTACCGCCCGCATCGTGAAGGAGTGCCGCGAGCTGCTCGCCAAGGGCGACACGGCTGCCTACAACAAGAAGAAGATGGGGCTGCCCCTGATGGTCTTCACCGGCACCTTCGAGGAATGGGAGAAGGAGCTGGAGGACAAGAAGACCAAGAAACGGTGGACGGAGAAGGGCATGTGGCGCGCACAGAGCCACGTCTGCCTCAACGGACTCGCCGTGGCCGACTACGACCACCTGGAAGGCGACGTGCGCAAGCTGTGGGACAAAGCGATAGGCAGGCTGTCGCAACAGGACTATGAGCGTATCGTGCTGGCTTTCATCACCCCTTCGGGACAAGGGCTGAAGGTGGTCTTCACCGCCGACCCCAAGGTGGGCAACCTCATCGACAACATCGCGGACTTTTCAGCCCGTCTCGGCCTGCAAGCCGACGAGAGCGGCAAGGACGCGAGTAGGGGAGCCTTCATGACCACGGAGCAGGACATCCTCCTTATTGATGAAAAGCGTTTGTTCGACTACGAGAACAGGGACTTCATAGAGAAGTATGAGGATCTGTACCGCGACGGAAACTCTCAAGCAACGAAAGGAATGCAGGATAGTACCATGTGCGGAGAAAACGCCCCCCTCTCCTCGGGGAGAGGGGCCGGGGGTGAGGGCTTCGAAGGCATACCCCTCGACGACATCGACACCACCTGGAACAACCAGCCCATACAGCCCCTCATCGACGCATGGACGAAGCAGCACTTTGCTGGGGAGGGCAAGCAGTCGCGCCATGATGCCTGCGTGCTGCTGGCCCGCGACCTCTACATCCTGTATGACCGCGACAAGCGCAAGACGCTGAAAGCCGTGCTGGCACAGCCCTGGGTGCAGGCCATCGTCAGCGAGAGGAACGAGGACGTGGAACGCAACGTGAACGACGCGGCCACCTACGTGGCGGCAGCGGAGAGCGAGAACGCCAAGAAAGGCAAGCCCTGGCTGCCCAAGCCCTCGAAGGAGATGCAGAACGTCATAGAGCAACTCCAAACTGAACAACTGCAAACTGAAAACTCCCAACTAACAACTCTAAACTCACCACTGACTCTAAACTCTAAACCCTCAACACTAAACTCAAAAAACGACATCTACGAACAGCTGCCCTTTGACCAATGGGCGAAAGACCTCACGGAGCTGTCGGAGCACTACCCCTGCATGAAGGAGCTCTTCGCCAACGTGCATCCCCACAAGCTGCCCGCCGTATGGTTCAGCGCAGCGGCCATGTTCGGCACCCTGATGACCCGCACATGGTACCGCTTCTGGTACGAGCCGGAGACCCTCAGAAGACTCAACTACTCCATCTTCATCATCGGCGACCCGGGCGCGGGAAAGAACATCATCGAGAAGTTCTACTTCAAGATTTGCGACCCCATGCTGCAGGCCGACCAGTTGGGCATCGATGCCGTCAACCGCTACAAGGAAGGCCGCACGGAGCGCAGCACCAGCACCAAAGCCCAGAAAGGCGAAGCCCTGAAGAAACCCATCGTGGGCATCCGGGTCCATCCCGCCAGAACCTCCACGGGCGAGTTCATCCGCCACATGATGGCAGCGGTGGAGCAGGTGCAGGGACAAAACCTCAACCTCCACATGTTCTCGTTCGACGCGGAGCTGGACAACGTCACCAAGCAGAACAAGGGCGGCGACTACAAGGACCGCGAGATCCTTGAAATCAAGGCCTTCCACAACGAGACGGACGGACAGTTCTACGCCAACTCGGAGAGCGTCACGGCGATGTTCAGGGTCTACTGGAACTTCGTCTACACGGGTACGCCCTACGCCCTGAGCCGCAAGGTGAACCAAAGGAACTTCGGCACGGGACTCTGCACCCGCCTGGCGGTCATCCCCTTGCCCGACGAGGGTATGGCGGAACGCCATCAGGCAACGCAGTCCGTCGACGACGAGGCGCTGAAGGCATGGGCTTACAGGCTGGACAAGGTGGAAGGAGAGCTGCCCATAGAGCCATTGAACGACGAGACCTATGACTGGCAGTCGAGTCACTTGGAAATCGCCCAGTTCAACCAGGACAAGGCAGACCGCACCCTGCTGAAGCGCATCCCGTACTACGGCATCGGCATCAGCCTGCCCTTCATCCTGATGCGCCACTGGGACGAGTGGCAGGAGAAGAAGACCCTCAGCATCGACGACATGGACAAGCGCCTCTGCCGCCTGGCGATGGAGATACAGTACCGCTGCCAGCACTTCTTCTTCGGCGAGATGGCCCAGAACTACTTTGAGGACCAAGGGAAGGAGTTCGCACAGCGGCAGCGTAGCTCACGCTATCAGGAGTGCTTCCGTAAACTACCCGACGAGTTCAAGACGGAGCAGTTTATGGACTGCTTCGGATGCTCACAATCGACTGCGTCAAAATCGATTCAGCGTTTCATCAACGATGGCGTGGTCAAAAAAGTGAAGTACAGCCTCTACAGGAAACAGGTAAAAGAGCTGCCTTAGTTATTCACTTATAACTTATTCACTTTGGACATTTAGGTTATTTGAATTCCCGCCGGGGACTCGTCACTCGACGGGAATTTTATCCGCAGCACTATGACACAGAATCAAAAAATTTCCCTAATTTTGACCCCTTGAATTAATGGACTATTATGTTTCTCATTTTCGATACTGAGACCACTGGTCTCCCAAAAATTGAAAACGCCCCGTTGACGGACTTCGACAACTGGCCACGTATGGTGCAACTGGCTTGGCAGATTCACGACGAGCAGGGACGCTTCGTGGAAAACCACAACTATATCGTCAAGCCCGAAGGCTTCGTCATCCCCATCGACGCCAAGATGGTGCATGGCATCTCGACGGAATACGCCACAGAGCATGGACGCCCCCTCAACGAGGTGCTTGACCTCTTCATGCAGTCGGCAGCTCAAGTGACTCACCTTGTCGGACACAATATCAGCTTTGACCTGAACGTGTTGGGCTGTGAGTTTCTGCGTAGCGGACGCGACAACCCCTTGCATCGTTGGAAGCACATCGACACCTGTACGGAGAAGACAGCCGAGTTTTGCCAACTGCCAGGCGGCAAGGGCGGCAAATACAAAAAGCCGCGCTTGGGCGAGATCCATCACATCCTGTTTGGCGAGGACTTCGACTCAGCTCACAACGCCTGCGCCGACGTCCAGGCCACAGCACGTGTGTTTCTGGAGCTGGTGCGGCGCGGGGTGATTGACGAGAGCGAATTGGGGGTGCCGTCCGGGTTTGCCGACACTTTCAGAGCCGCCAATCCCGAGATGATACAACCCGCAGGCATCACGGTGGAAAACAATTTTGACACAAGCGAAAACAGGGTAGAAGAGCCGTCTGAGACCGGCGACTATGTGCCCAAACATTTCACCCACTTACATGTCCACTCGCATTATTCCATGCTCGACGGAATGTCGAAAGTGCCGGATTTGGTGGCGAAATGCAAGAAAAACGGGATGTTCAGCCTCGCTCTCACCGACCACGGCAACATGTTTGGCATCAAGGACTTCGCCGATACCGTGAACAAAGAGAACGGCGATGTGAAGGATGCCATGAAGAAGATAGATGCCGAGAAGAAAAATATAGAAAGCGACGAGGCAATGAATCCGGAAGAAAAGGAAAAACGACTCGCCGACTTAGACTCTCAACGCTCAACCCTCAGCGCCCAACTCTTCAAGCCCATCTACGGCATCGAGACCTATTGCGCCCCCGTCAGCATCGACAAACGCGACGGACGTCAGGATAGGGGATGGCACCTTATCTTGTTGGCGAAAAACAAAACCGGCTATCACAGCCTGTGCAAGCTGAGTTCCATCGCATACACCGATGGCTTTTACTACAATCCGCGTATCGACCACAGCCTGTTGGAGAAGTACCACGAAGGGCTGATATGCAGCTCGGCCTGTTTGGCAGGCGAGGTGCCTCAGAAAATCATGAACGGCGACATAGCCGGAGCCGAGGCTTCCATCGAGTGGTTCAAGTCCCTCTTTGGCGAGGATTACTATTTGGAGATCCAACGCCACAAAACCGACAAACCCGGTGGTGACACCGAGGTATATGAACGTCAGAAAGAGGTNNGTGGAAGAGGAGCACGGCGAGGCACACGACCGCCTTATCTGCCTCAGCACAGGCAAGGACCTCGACGACCCCACACGTATGCACTACACCAAGCAGGAATGGCTGAAGACCCCTGCCGAGATGGGACGCATCTTCGCTGACGTGCCTTTCGCTCTCGAAAACACGCAGGAGATTGTCGACAAGGTGGAGACCTACAGCATCGACTCAGACCCCATCATGCCCATATTCCCCATTCCAGAGGACTTTGGCACCGAGGAGGAATACCGAAAGAAATATACCGAGGAAGACCTCTTCAACGAGTTCACCCGCGACGAACACGGCAATGTGGTGATGTCGCAGGAGGAAGCCGAGAAGAAAGTCAAGAAACTGGGCGGCTACAAGCGCCTGTACCGCATCAAGCTGGAAGCCGACTACTTAGCGAAGTTGACTTGGGAAGGCGCGAAGGAACGCTATGGAGAAAACCTCAGCGATGAGCAGAAGGAACGCATCCTGTTTGAGCT
>LXOW01115912.1_pt1 | contig 18935 bp, 31 predicted proteins | sample 1368591 | NCBI WGS metagenome assembly LXOW01 (sample SAMN04884650, study PRJNA319009) | bovine gut metagenome | isolation source: Cow rumen | host: Bos taurus | place: Italy: Legnaro (PD) | collected 2014-07-09
TATACAATAACCATAGGCTGGTATTATATAAGGTCATCTGAGCTATCCAGAGTGCATTCTGAGACACTTTTTATAGATGGTAATATATTTTATTGGTCTATGAAAATAACGTCTCAGAACCATCTTAAAATGCAAATAATCATTTACGACTTTATAAATTTTATAGTTATAAATAAATATATAAATGATTAACAATTTAATTAGAGAGGTATAAAAATGGAACGTAATTGGACATCACAGCACAATGCAATGACTGAACTTTGGAATGATGAAAATCGTAGAAAAGAAGTTATTGAACACATGAAAGAATCTGGTAAGAAAAGACGCAAGCATAAAGATATAACTGTTAGTCAAGGTGAAGATTATAGAACATATCAGCGAGAATACCAGAGAAAATGGCGAGAAGCACATCCAGATTATTATCGTAATCGTTCAAAGAAAAAGACTGAAGATAAATAATATAAATTAAGGAGAGATTGAAATATGACAAAGATTGAAATTGACATCAGAGAAATTAAAGAAGATTTGAAAGACATCAAAAATACATTGGCTAAAATGCAGGAAGATATAAAGAAAATTGAAGACAACATTCCTTTCTATCCAACAACATATCAGTATAGTCCTGACTGCTTTAATAATTATCCATTGTATGATAATTGGCAAAGTTGTTCAGTTCCGCCAACACAAGCAACAAATTATTGGGAGGAACACAAATGCCAAGAAAATTAGCATGTGTAAAATCATATTGCAGAGATGATATATCAAAGATTGAAAATTATGAACTGGCAAAAGCAGATAATTTTGTTGGATGGGAATGTCATCATAGACTTGAACTCACTCTTGATGGAGAACACGCACATTCAAGAGAAGATTTAAAGCGAATGAATATGTATTATAACCGTCCATACTTTGAACTAATCTATTTGAGACGAACAGAACATTGTAAATTACATACACGTGCACAAAAGCGATTCAATGTTCTAAATACTCCAGAAGTTAGAAAAAAGAATGCAGCAGCAGTTAGTAAAGCAACTAAGACACAAGAATATAGAGATAATATGTCAAAAGTAATGAAAGGTAGAATTTTCACTGCGGAACATCGTAAAAAATTATCTGAAGCAGCAAAAAGACGAGTTCAGAAGAAGAACTTTTACGACAACTGAAAAATGATTATAATAAATAATACATAATTCATTATTATTCTCCTATAAATTATCGCTTCCTGAGATTACATCAACGGAAGCATTTTTATGTTATAGATAAAATATGATTAAAAGAAATTACATGATGTCGTTGACTAAGCTACTCAATAAAAGAGGCTGGAATAATAATCTTATCTGGCAAATGCTTGATATGATTATAAGAGATTTGTATGAAAGAGATGATAATAACTTGACATTTAAAGTATTTCAAGAAATTTATCATTATGCAAAGAAATGTAATTCTGCAACTGAGTTAGAAAATTTCTTAGACATTTTTGTCTATTAACATTTTCAAAAGATATAAATAATAATGTTAANNTGATGGTTGAGTTCGATTCTCAATGGCTCCATTTCTCTAATAATTCCTCCAAATAAAAAATAAAGGGTGTTGTCCATGTGGGACTCACCCTTTTCTTTTATTTAAAATCCATAGGCTTTTTCAAGTCTTGATTTTTCTTTTTCTTTACTATCATCTTTGAATAGTCCTAAATCAGGCCACAAAGTATTAAGTGCAGTTCCTAATCNNACATATTACCAAGATAATTTGCGATAGAAGGATTTTCTTCCAAAAATACATCAAGATTTCTTAGAACGTAATTAGTAAGAGATTCTTTATCAGCAAATCCAAGTTGTCTTAATTCAGCAGGAGTCAAGTTACGCAAATCACCGTGTTCAGCAAGTGAAGCTGCTTTCTTTGCGATTGTCTCTGCTTGCAAGTATTCTTTACCAGCGTCTTGAATCGCTGCTATATCTTTACCAACCTTAGATTTATCTTTGTAAATGAATGGCTTACCCTGAACGAACTTATTCCAGTCTTCACGAGTCATAGCTTCATTTGGCATTTCCTGCAATGGTTGATATGTTCTTCTACCAGAAGGAAAATCGGCATTTGACTTAGCAACATCAGTTGAGTAAAATACCTTTTTAGCAGGTTCAACTTTCTTGCCATACCAATTTCTTTTAGCTGGAATAATCTGAGTATATTCAATTACTTCGTCTGTTGGATTATTTGCTGTATATGGAACACCTTTATGTGTAAGACGGTCAACTCTTGCTGCTTCATCAGCTGCTTTATTAACCATCTGTTGAACAGTTCTCTTTTCAGAATTAGTTATTGGTGCTTTAATAGCATTACCAAGTCCACGAAGGAATTTTGTTGTTCCTCTATTGACCAATGCACCTTCAGCTGTTCCTACTAATGCTTTGTCAATGTCTTTATCATTAACTACAACATTACCAAGTTCAGTCAAGGCAGGTGCTGCAACATTGCCGTATACTGCAGATATAAGTGGCTTCTTAATAGCAGTTGAACCAGGGCCTGACATAATGACATTTGTTCCAACATCAAAAGCCAAAGGTGCAGCAATGTCACCTACATCTTCAATTTCCTGATAATGATTTTTAGCATATTCTTTTGTAACAGGTAACATAAAGTCAACTGCTAAATTGCTTTCATCATTCCATATTTCATTTAGTCTTTTATCTTGCTGATACTTTTGAACATCTTTAAGATAATTCTGAAATTCAGGAAATCTATCACTGTTAATGAAGTCAGTCCATTTTTCATTAGCCTGCTTAAAGTGCATTTCAGTAGCAATGTTATTCAAATTAACATCATCACCAACATCCCACATCTTGCCTTTACGATAATCTTCAAGCTTCTTCAATCCTTCAGCATCATTCTTTACATCAGTATCTAATGATTGACGCCAATTAAAATTAAATCCACCATTTGTATTAACTGGCATATACTTACGAACCCAGTTAGCACCAGGTGCAGACATACCAGCACTTTGAATGGCAATAAAATCATTTGCCTTAGCGACAGCATCAGCAGTGTAATTATCAGGATTTGCAAGTATTTTTCTTGCACGTTCTTCAGACATTGTTACTTTATTAACTTTGTTCTGAAGAAATTCTTTAGCTTTAGATACTGCTTCAGGTGTATAGTTGCCTGGATTAGCAACTATTCTATCAGCACGTTCTTTTGTCATTTCAGCCATTACTTGCCTCCTGCTTTCTTTCTATAATTTGCTTTAGCAGTTGCAGACAAATCATTCCAATCTTCACCATCTTTTTCAGCAAGTTCTTTTGCTTTCTTTTCAATAGCGGCTTTACCAGCATCAACACCTTTCTTATTACCAAGCATAGATTTTGTGTCAAGTTCATTTCTCAATTCATCGTCATCAAAATCTGCACCCTTTAGCATATTGACACCTGCTGTATATTGTTCAGCTGAAATAGTCTTATCTGCAAGTTGCTGGTCAAGATTTTTCAACTTGTTCTTAATTGTCTTTACTGCTTCAATGTTACCATAAGTCTTATCAACTTTAGCTTGAATTTCCTTTTCCATTTCTTCAAGACCAGATACATCGTAACCAAGTGTCTTACCTTCAGCAATCTTATTACGAACATTGCGAAGCTGTTGAACTTGTTCTGCATAATCAGGAGAAATAGAAGTCTTTGTTAATGCTTCAGCTTCATTTACGAACTTATTAGCAGTATTTGATTTAACTTGGTCATTTGCTTTCTGTGTATCAAGTCTCTGCATATTCCAACGCCAGAATGAAGTTGGGTCTTGATTAACAGAAGGCTTATTTAGACGAAATCCAATCTTAGACATTTCCAAATCAGCCAACTTGTTATTGACATCTTCAAAAGACTTATTATTCAATGTTCTTTCATTACGAGCAATACGTTCCTTAACTTGAGCAATCTGTTGTTCAAGCTTAGCAATCTTTGCTTCAAATTCACCAGAATAATCTGATACAGTCATATTTTCTTCAGATAAGTCAGGACCACCAACTTGTGCTGGAATTTGCATACCTCTATCAAAATTAACCATTGAAGACCTCCGTTGGCTTAAAATTCCAGAATGATTCATTTGCGTCAGTCTTTTTAAGATTATCCATATAAGACTTCATTGTTGGAGTTAAATTCTGTGGCATCATCTGTTCACCACTACGAATTTCAACATCTTTACCTGCTTTCAATTCAGCAAGTTCTTTTTCCAACTTAGCAAGCAATACTTTATCATTCTGTATATTTTCTTTTAATGTATTTTGTCTTTCAATTTCATTATTCATGACCTTTTGCTGCTTAGACTTAACAATTTCATTTTGAATGTCTAATCCAGTGTCAATAGCATTTCGTAAAGCCTTAGCACTATTCTCAGACATGTAGTTAAGCTGAGGAACCGTATCACGAACTCCATATACTCCACTAACTGTTGGTGCTACAGGCATATTTGTTAAAGCCATAATTTTACCTCTTTATTATTTATTTTAAAATCCAAAGATAGAAGCAATTCTGCCAAGTGAACCATTAGAATGAGGAATTACGATTCCAGATGATAGTTCAGGTGTCTTTCTTGCTGCGGTCTTATTCATAGAAGTTGAACGATTATACTTAATGTTATTCATTTCTCTACCAAGTGAACCAGCTGTCAAGTATCGTTGGAACTGTTCAGGTGTTGCAGAATAAGTATACCATTTTCCACCCATCATCAACATTGCAAGATTCTTATTAGGGTCATAAGCTATATCTTGAATAACTGAAGATTTAGCACCTAATTTCTTACGAGTTGTATGGTCAAGGTCAGAAAATCTTGGGTCATTCTTTTCAACTTCTTCACCAAGTTCTTTCCAATTCTTAAGTTGCTTTCTTTGAGGATAGAATGTATTTAAAAGCTTATTATGTTCATCTTGTGACTGAGCAACAACATAAGGAATGTCTGCAGATGACATTCCCCAGTGTGCAGGATTGTCTGTATGTTGGACAGGTATTCTAATGTCATTGAATGAACCCATCTGGTCATCAACCATAGGTTCATCAATTTTATTAAGAACACCGCCAATGATTTTACTGAATAATGCCATCTACAACCTCATTACTTTTTACCGAATAGTCCACCATATACAGAAGAAATCGTAGAGAAAGCATTGCCTAATCCGTTACTCTGTTGTGGTAACATATTAGGCTGTTGCTGAATCTGTTGACTTCCATTAGCATTATACTGAACTCTATTGTTATTCAACTGATTTATTTCGTCTTGTTCATTCTTTGCTTTTTGCTGTGCTAAAGAAAGAGCTGCCATAATTAAAGGTATCATAATTTAAATCTCCTTATCCAAATATACGACCAAATAGACCTTTTTCAGAGTTGTTATTAGCAGCGACTTGCTGAACATAATTAGCATAGTTCTGAGTGTCTACATTGTTCTGATTTGCCATATTGTTAATGTAATTACCATAAGCGTTCATGATGTTATCCTGAGCACCCTGAGACATGCTTAACAAGTCTTTATTCTTGTTATACTGATTGTTATATGCTTGCTGTCCAGCATTTGTATTCATCTGCCATTCATTTGCAGATTGCTGTCTATCTTGCATATACTTTTCATAAGCCTTATCCCATTCTTCAGAAGCAAGTGCCTGTTGCTTTGCAGCCATAGCATCTTGATAATCAGAACTGAACATATCACTTGATTCACGAAGTGCGTTCATTGCCTGATTAACACGCTGATTAGCGAACTTGCTGTAATAATCATTTACATCACCATTAAATTCAAATTGACCTGGATTGTAAGTCTCTTGGTCTTCAAATGACTGAAGATAATCATTGACTTTACCAGCCAAATCACCATAAGTGTCTTGAACTTTCTGATTGTATTGATTATACAAAGAACGGTTAGCCGCAGAATTAGCAGTTGCTTTATCCTGTGCTTCTTGTAGTGCTTCATTAGCACGATTGATTCTTGCACTTTGACGAGTGCCGAATACATCACCTGGGTCTAAAAAATCTGATAATCCCATAATTAGTCCTCATCTTTATCTGTATTACCAAGAATTTCCTTCAAAGCATTTTCAAAAGTATCGTCTTTATCTTCAACGATTTCTTCTTTTTCAATGACTTCTTCAGGTTCGTCTTTCTTTTTCTTTTCTATTACAACTTTATCTGCGTCAGCAAGATAATCTTCTAATAGTTCAAGTAATTTTTCTTTATCCATATTATTTACCTCATTTAAAATTGTATGATTATAACTAATCCATCTGCTGTTATTGCTGTATCTTGTAAAGTAATTATTCCACCGTCAACTGAATCTTTATGAAAGACAATATAAGGTGTAATTTCAGTTCTTTTACTTATAAAAGCATTTGGCAATGGTGAATGTTCTTTGACCAATTTCTTGAATACACGAATCTTACCAAGTTCAACGCATTTCCAATCATTGTCAGTTGAAATTTCCCATGTGCCAGATAATGCTTGTAATACTTCACCGATTGGGCTTCTATCATTTATTTCCATATTCTTACCTCACTTAAATTGGATAATTCAAAGGTTGAATTCTGATTGAACTATCACTAATAACAAAGTCAGTTGGTTCAGAGTATGAAATACGAATGACTGCTTGTCTATTCATTCCAAGGTTCAACCAACGAAGTCTTACAAAGTATTGACCTCTTCTACCACAGTTACCTTCAATAACATTTCCATAAGTATAACCACCATCTCTTGAAATCTGAAGAAGTGCTTTTGCAGATGTTCCATAATCTTCCTTAGCACCTGTATTACATTCAGCAGTCAATTCTTGAAGAATGAATGGCTTATAGTCAGCTGTAACAACAGGAGTCTGTCTCATTCTCAAAAGTGGCAATCTATTTGTATTATCAAAATCTTCATAATAATACTTTTCGTCAAGTTCATACAAATGTCCAGATTCAGAACTACCTGTAATAATCTTATTATTCCACCATACTGCATACAAAGGCATATAGTTCTTAATCTTACCAGTATAGAAGTTACGAGAACTACGAATATGCCACTGACCTGTTGTTACATCATAGACATAACATTCATTTTTAATTGAGAACAAATAAAAGCTATGATTGTTCTTTGAATAAGACCAACCTTTAACTGACTTAACATCGTTATCTGACAAAATTCTATCCAACCAAAGTGGACTAATCTTTTGAACATTAGTATCATTTATCATCAATACACACTTAGCATTAGCCTTACCAGTTCCAATACAGAATTGAGAATGGTTAACTGTTGCAAGTGAATAAGGTGCTTCAAGACCTTGTTCTTTGTTAATTGTGTAAGAAGTTCTCTGCCAAGACTGATAAGATTCAGCATTACCTTTCTGCCAGAATTCAATAGAAGAAGGACCATACATTGTAAGCAAAGGACCAACTGAAGTCAAGGCAATACATTTATCTGAAGATGTTGAACCATTGAAATACTTTTGAACACCATAATCATCCAAGAAGCAATATACACCAGAATCAACTTCTTTTTGAAGAACAGTAATTTCATCTGTATCGTATTGAACTTGACCATTCACAATGTCAAATACTTTTCTCATGGCAGTATTCAATGGGAACTTGATAGAATAATAAGTATATGAACTACCTTTATCGTTCAATACGATAGTTCCATCAACAACTGCAATGTGAGTTGGCTGAATATACTGATTTTCTGCATCAATTCTTTTTGGTAATGTAATTTCAACTGTTGTTCCATCTTTAAGATTGTAACCGTGAATGTCATTACCATCAACCCAAAGAAGAATAGCACGTTCACCACCAGATTCAGCAAATACAACAGTATTACCAAGTGCATAACTACCAATTTCTTCGTGATTAAGTGAACTGTCTACACGATAAATTGTTCCATTATAAGCAACAAATAGACATTGTTCATAATCCATAGTAGAAAGACCAGTTGATGGAACATACATACCGTCACAGTTATATTTGTCACCAAATGAATCAAAATACTTAATACCTGGACATGACTGCAAGAAGGTGCGAACATCTTTATTGTCACCTTCTGTATTTCTTTCTGTGAACATATTTCTACTAATTGCAGAACCTTCAATGTTAGGTGCTGCGATAGCAAAATCAGTTCCACCAGTTAAATCGTATGTAATTCTATTAGCCATCTAAGCCTCTCTATTACCAACCTACTCCGCCCATCAAATTCCAGTAGCCATCATTGTAACCACGACCACCAGCAAAATCATAAGTCATAGGTCTATTTGAACTGTTAATTCTCTTAATCATTCTCTTTGCACCTTCAAAATCGTTAGCAAAGTCATCTTTCATTTCAAGATACTTATAACGCTGGCAAAGCTTAACACAAAGACCATCTTCAATCATTGAAATATATTTACTTGACAAATGAATTGGGTCAGTTGACTTATATTCTTTAATTCCCTTAAGGATAGTTACACGATATGGTGCAGATACTATACTATCAAATTCAACTACAAAGTANNTATCATCATGTGGGTAAGTTACTTCAACAAATTCACTTTCAGATGTGAACATAGTTGCAAGATGTGACTTTGGATAAGCGTCAATTTTCATTTTATCAACTGGATAAAGTTGCATCCAGCGATTACCAACTTTTCTTGCACAACCAATAACTCTATCAGGATTAGCATCAACCCAGAATGTTGCCCACCATTCTTTCATGTAAGCGTTCCAAGATGGATTTGTATCAGGACGATATACATGATTTACACTGTCATAACGAATTACATAAAATTCATATTCATTGTCTGGTTGAGTAAGATGAAAAATGTCACCAACTTCAACTTCATTGTTCTGAATAAGCAAATTTATATTAGCTAATTTATTGACTTCATACCATCTTTCAGGCTTAACTGCAAATTTAATTTTATTGACTGAATGAGCATCAAATGTCTGATAATTATCTAAAAGGTAATTTTCTGTATTAAGTTCAGCAATCAATGACTGCAAATCAACCAATGCAGCTTGTGACTGTGTAGGACCTAATGCTTCGCCATCACCTACGATACCTACTCTTTGAGCAGCATTCTGTATAAGTTCATTGACATGTATCATTTTTACCTCAATATACTAAATTCTACATTATTATTTATATTAACAAAAAAGGATGATAGTATATTTCAACTACCATCCATAGAGAGATACAAAGTATCTTAATTTTGTTGATTAGTTCAAGCTGATGTATGCAAGAACGGATTCACGAGGGTCAGGAAGACCGCAAGCGAAAGGAACAACCATACGAACAGCAGAGCTGAATGTATTGATGTCACCACCTTCATAGCACTGAACAGCAATTTCAGAACCTTCAAATTTTTCTTCTGTCATCTTGGAACCTGGAAGTTCAGCGAACTTGTAAGAATCAAAGCCAACAGCAGATTCAAGACGAGTCTGAGTGACGAAGTATTTCTTACCATCTTCAAGAATAGAAGTAAGAGTCAAAGAATCAGTTCCAGCTGCAACCCAAGCATTTGCGTTGTTGCAAGATTTACCTTCAACTTCAATACGAAGTTCAGGAATTTCACCATCTTCACCAACAACAATGATGTAGTCAGCATCAACCTGGACACCATTCTTATCAACCATCTTAAGACCTTCAGCCTTGAAAGCATCACCAGCCTTAGCAGTTCCAGTTACTTTCTTAATAGCATCAAAGCCAATAACACCATCTTCTGTGCTTACTGGAGTAAGAGTTACAGATGCAGTTCTAGCAGTAGAAGCAGTGATGACAGGCATATAAGATTCAGTAACAACAGCAGCTTCAGCATAACGACCTAAGAACTTGTCACGATACAAATCCTTAGCAATGTCTTGCTGGTTGAAAGCACCGAGAGCCTTAGCAGCAATCTTAGCACCAACAGTAGGATTGATGAAGGAGACCTTTTCACCAACTGCACCAGCCATGTCCAATGCACCAGATGCATCAGCAAGAACTTCAAGACCAGCAACACCAACTACTGCCTGAGCAGCACGCCAAATAGTAGAGTCAATAGCTTCCTTTTCAACGGAACGAGCAAGAGACTTACCACGAGGAATAGCAATCTGCTTCTTGAAGTCTTCAACGTCGTTCAACTTATTCCACTGAGTAAGTTCACAGTCGTTAAGACCAGCCTTAAGTTCAATTTCATATTCAACTTCGTTGATTGGGTCAATGTCTGCAGTCAAGCCTGCCTTGCCAGCAGAACTCTTTGCGATACGAGTCTTACCTGGGTCAGGAATATAGACGGTATAGCTTCCACCATACTTCTTATTTTCCATTTCTGACTGAGGAATGTAAGAGTGAGCTTTCTTAAGATAAGGGCAGTTCGCATAGACAGCGGTAGCAATCATCTTAACTTTCTTGTTATTACTAAATGTCTGATCATTTGTAGCCATAATTTTAATCCTTTATAATGAATGTTAAATGTTAATTATACATCATATCCAATAGAGCTTTTGAATCATTCCAGATGTCTTTCTTTACCTCTTTTGTTATACCTGGCTTACCCAAAGCTTTTTGTGGTTGGATAGGTGCTTTATTATTATTTATTACAGTCTCCAATTTTTCCGCAAGTTGTTCAATCTTTCTCATTCTGTCACCAGCTGAGCGAGGAATAACTTTACCATTAGGAAGTGTTCCCATTACGAATAAATCTTGAACTGCTTTTTTGTTAGTTGCGAGTTCATACATGATTTTTGGTCCGATTGGACTTGTCAGTATGAAATTTGACAAATCTTCGTCAGAATCAAGCATCTTTCCCAATCCTTTCTGCATAGCATCACCGACTTTTGTTCGCCAATCATTTTCTGCTTCAGGAGTGTTGTAGATACGCTTAACACTCTCATTTACAATCTGCTTGTATTCTTCATCTGCTTCATTTTGAGCAGCGATACGTTCCTGTTCTTTTTGATATGCAGCAACCCTTTCATCAAGAACTTTATTTACTCTCTGTTCAGTAAGATAATCTACATATTCATCATCATACTGGAAATCAGCACGAGTCTTTGGTCTGTATTTTTCAGGATGGTCACGCTTATCAAGTTCATCAGCAAGACGCTTTTCAAATTCTTTACGCAAATCTGCAATTTCTCTATCATGCTTTGCTTTCTGACGAGCGAACTGCTTATGGAAAGAATACTGAGCTTTTTCTAAATCAGAATACTGATTCCTATTTGTCCTTTCATCGTTGCCGTTAGCGACTTCATTTCCTACTACATTTGAAGATTCATCACCACTTTCAGCTACAGTAGTATGTTCTTCATTTGGTTCGACGGCGGATGTATCGGAAGGGATAGCTGATTCCGCAACTTCAACATTCTCATTAAGGATTTCATTTTCATCCATTTTATATACCTCTCATATACATGGTGTTAATGCTGTATGTAATGCCATGTCCATTACATTATTATTTATATAACTTCTTTTTTAAAAATTTATCAATCCATCCATCTATTCNNAAGAGCATCAGCAATGTCAGGTGAACGACCAATGTTCATTTTTATGTCTTCTTTAGGAATAAGTTGAATCTTATTACTACTATTTAGGATATAACGAGTAGCCTGTAATTCGTGATAAAGTTCTTCAGTTATTCCCTGTAGTCCATAATCTTCAAGACCTTTCTTTACATTTATATACATTTCTGCACGATTGTTAGCATAAGCAGGATTACTTGCTTTANNGAGTTAATTCCTGCATCTGACAATCTTTCATTCAAATCTATACCAAATGCTTCGTCTATACAAATATGTGATAGCTTATTCTTACCGTATTTAGTAATCAATCCTCTTACAGTTGAACACATTTCAGCATTAGTAGCAATCTGCTTTTCAACAATTTCAAGAATTTGTGACTGATTTCTAACTACAATAACATTACTATCTTTGCCAAGACCAGCACAGTCAATACCAATACAATAACCTTCAACATCTTGTCTTACAGATTTATCAGCATTATTCAAAAGTAAAGAAGGAAATAAAAGACCATCACCTGTATCTTCAACCATTTCACCAAGCATTTCTTGACGATACATTTTATCATCAATACAAGTTGATTTAATAAGGTCAACTGTATCTTGTGTAATGATTTCCTTTTCAAGCAATGACTTCATAGTTGCGTGTATAATTTCAACTTTTGAAGTATCAGCTTTCTTTACATACTGATTCCACCAGCTATTCATACGAGGTGTAGTCATCGCATAAATTTTAGGAACAAGACCTTTACCACGCATACAGAAAGCCATAGTTCCTAAAAAGTTAGAAGGTGCTGTAGCTATCTCATCACAAATAGCAATTTCAATTTCAGTAAAGCCACGACAAGTCTCAATGTTCTCATAAGAAAATCCATAAATTACACCTGTCTTTCCACAAGTGATTTTGTGAGCATTAGCATTATACTTGTATAGAACACGCATTTCATCAAGACGCTTGATAATTTCAACCATCAAGTTCTCTGACAATGCTTTAAAATCCTGAGCCCATACGAAGATTCTTTTTCCTTCTTTCAGTCTTAATGCTGCAACTAATGAAGCAACATAAGACTTACCAGAAGAACGACCACAGTTCAACACTACAACAGGCTTATTTGAAGTCAAGAATTTCTTCTGATGTGCTACCAATTTGTAGTGAACATCCATTTATGCGTCCTCAATAATTACATTAAGTTCAGTATCAGTATTAACATTTGCGTCAATGTTCTGTTCAGTTCTTTCACTCCATTCATCCTTAAATCGTCTTTTAAGTATTTCAAGATGGTTCATTCTACCTTCTCTGAAATAATGTGAAGTGATGTAGTCTTCAATCTTAGTCTTCATTGTCATTAACCAGTCACACATATCATTTAGAAGTTCCTGTGTATCATCTGCGATAATCTGTGTATCATTTTGCTGAAATGAACGATATGACCAAAGTCTATAAGGATTTTGCTTTGTTCTTATTGACTTTGGAAGATAATCTTGAATACTTGCCATAAAGTTAGCAACTGAACCCCAACTTGGCGGTGTATTACTCAAATGTTGACCATTTCCAAATCCTTGAGAATTTAGAATACGAAAAGTAATACCAGCTTTATTCAGTTGGTCATCATCTGTATTAACTGATGGATTTTTATTTGTGATTAAAGCAAAATCTGGTTCATCCATATTTTCAAGCAAATACTTCATCTGCTTTTGACGAGTCTTACAGTTATTCAAAAGATTATTGCCAACTATTTTCTTACCAGATTCTGCCATTTTAGGTGCTGCCATATAACACCTCCTTAACACAATTTGTCTTTCAACTTTTCTAATAGTTGAATGACTTTTTCGTTCTGATTAACTATCTGCTTAAGCAAGTCAATCATTTCATTTTGTCTTCGTGACTGACCTCCATCACATTCTGGAAATTCTACTTCAGTCAACTTCTTTTCAAATTCTTTTTCTTCTTCAATCTTTTTCTTTCTTGCCATATTAAATACCTACCTGCTTATCTGAAAATAAGTTGATGTAACGTGTAACATTGTTCTCTAACCAACCTACTTGGTTAATGTAATCATATTGACTACTGAGAATTTCATTATATGTGTCTTTTTCACAAAGATTCCAGAACAATTTTTCAATGTGCTTACTTGTCATTGTCTTTTGTATCTTGCAACGTTCGTCAATACAGTTATATGGACTGTCATCAAATGAACTTCCAATAACGACTGCACCAATAGCACAACCTTCAAGATACTTCAGATTTGACTTACATTTGTTAAATACATTTTCTTTCAAAGGTGCCAAAATGAAGTCAGGATTAACTGTATGTAATAGTTCAGCATATTGCATAACATTTACAAATGGAAATACAATACATTTATCTGCAATGTCTTTAAAGAACCAAGGAACTTGACCAATAAAGACCATGTTAATCTTATCAATGTTATTCTTGATGAAATCAATTAGTGCTTTATTGAAGTCACCTGTATCTTTATCACTGTAATGTGTAGTTGAACCAGCATATAATACAGTAGGCTTAACTATGTTGTCAGTAATTTCATCTTTGCGGTCATAATGGAAAATCCATCTTGGCAAATAATTAGGAACAACAACAACCTTATTAAAATTAAATGTATCTTCAAAAGCAGACTTCAAATAATTAGTTGATACTGTAACAACATCAACATCATTCAGTCCTTCACGAATGTTATTTGTTATTTCATCAAGATTGTATTCACTTGATACATGATTATACTTTGGCAATCCTTCGCCATAACATTTGAACAATAAGTCATCATAATCAAGTATCTTTTCACAATCAAATTTCTTCAAAGACTCAAAGATTTGCTTTTCACCGCATCTTTGTATAAAAATCTTATCAGTTGGTAGTCCAAGTAACACCTGTCTTGTGTTCAATACTGAAATACCATTGCTTTGTAATGCTTGTGCAGGCCAGTTAACTCTAATCTGTCCACACATGCCAAAATCTGAATTGACCATTTGTAACATATATACCTCTCAACTTAATTTTAGGCTAAGTCACCTTTTGTTATATTTTTATTTATATCATTTGACAGACACAGTAATTTTTATTATATTTACAATACACTTTTAATAATGAGGTAATAAAATGAATAATAATGAAAATAATAATAAAAATGTTAAAATTTATATTGACCGTGAAGGATTTGACATTATAATCAGATTCTCAGATAACAGACAACCAATTTATACATCACTTGATGCCAATGACCCAATAAGTGATGAAGAATTAACTGATATGGTCTATAAAAGTCTATAACATTTAATTTTGTTACACTTATTTTTTCATTTAATATATTGTATTCTATTCTATATTATATTAAATGCAAATTTAAGTGTAACAAAAATTTATATATCCAATTTATAAAATTATTATTATACTTTAGTTGTAGGTTAAATTCATAACTTACTCAACTAAAGGTAATTAAAATGCAATACACAAATCTAATTAAAAANNTTAACAATCAACTTTCACAATACAATAAATCTTCAAAATCTAACATTACATCACAACAATACATTCAAATTATAAAATTATTACAACAATTAAATAATAATCTTCAACCTTATACATTATTCTTCAAATAACAATTAACCATTTAATATAACCTTCAAAATCTCAAGGTTATATTAAATTTTATTTACATTTAATTGAAAAAATCGTTATTTACATTTTCATTTTATTTATTATATTTATATTGTAATTGAAATCAATCAATTACATAACATAAAGGAAAATAAAATGAATTATATCAAAGAAATCAAAAAGTTCAATGAAGTGTTAAATCAAATTTACAATGACTACCAAGATGGTAAAATGTCAAAGACTCAAGCAGATAACATTTCCAAAGAGTTAAATGATTTAGAAATCAATCAATCTTATTGGTCACTGTTCAATTAAAATGCCTTCTGAGTGCCCTGGAATGACTTCTGGGGCACTTTTTACATTTACCAATATATTTTATTACCCTGAAAAATAATGCCTTAGAACGTCATTTCTGAGCAAATAAGGGCATATTGCCCATTTGTGCACCTATTATGTAACCAAAAATTTACATAAATTTTACATATTTTAAGAATGTAAAAATCTTTTTACACATTTTTTGGATTTTTACCATTTACAAGATTGGAATTATTTATTATATTTATTTCATAATCAATAACAATCACACAAAAAAAGGAAAATAATAATGAAAATCTATGAAAANNTGTAATTCCAGTCACTGGAGAAATTCTTCCTGGTGCAGATGAACTTGAATACATTGCAGAAAAAGATGCAAATGACACTTGGCATATTGTTGAGTGTTATTCAAATGAAATTCAAAATAATTTAACATTTGAAGAAATGTTGAATAAAATGAATGAACATGTTGAAGAACTCAAAGACATTTACGAATAAGGAAAATCAAAATGAATTACGTATACACTATTGAAAGTGTCATTAAAGACATTAACGAACATGTCAGTCCTGAAAGTAGAACTGAATGGATTGAAATGGCAAAAAAGAAAAGAGCAGAATTAAATGATACAGAATGGAATCATTGGGTAAATGATTTTATTCCGTAATAAATAATTTTGACTAACAATTCAGTTAGTCATTAACATAAAAATCTCGTATAGTATAAATCTCAAATCAAATACTCCTTGTGAAGCACTGTTGAATTNNAATTTCACCATAGTCTGCTATATCTAAATCATCATTCATTTTTCCATAGTGACTATCTGCAAAGTGTTGAACTGCCCAACATATCGTAGAAGCATGAAGTCTGTCCATTCCACAGTCTCTCAATGAACTTCTCAACATATCATCAGCAATTTCTTTAGCAACTTCACCACTGCCATAACACCAGTCGTGTAATATGAAAGTTGCATTATACTTGTAATCGTCTGACCATCCTTTTGCGAACCATCTGAACATTTTGGGTATAGAACCACCATCAGTCATCAGGTCTTTCTTGAACTTGAATGTATAACATTTTTCCTTATCATCTAACTGCACAAGGAAATCATTGTCAATTACATAAAGTCCATTTACTTCATGCCATGTATAAGGCGTTACATTCCAGTGATAATAAGACGCCATTCTTTACCTCCTAATTCTTTTAATAACTTGTCAAGTGCTATCCTTGAATTGACTAAGGTAGCAGTATTTCCTTTAACTCTGACTTCATCACCAACAAGAATACAGCCATTACTGTCTTTCAATGTATTGCCAGCATGAATACGAAATCCTCTTGACATTGGGAAGTATTCATTTGAGATATGTGGCAAGTTACATTTGAACTTTGGACTGTAATCTATAATGACATTGTAGACACCTTCTATCAATTTACAAGGGTCAATCGTAAAGCAGATGAACTTGTCATTTACATACAGTCTGCCAAAGTCTTCATTCCTCTTTATAAGTATGATGTTCTCTGTCATTTAATTCTGCCTTCTTTCCATTATTCCATCTTGATACATCACCAACCAAATAACCAGTAATTCTTCGTAATCTCTGAAATCCAACACCTTCACCATATATGTTATTTTCATTCTGATATGGTTCTGAGTCATTATTTTCAGTTGGTTGATAATCTATATTACAACGTTCACAAAGTTCTTTATAACGCATTTCTAAGTCATTATTGACATTCATATATTCACCTCAAATTTTGTTACACTTAATTTTGCATTTAATATAATATAGAATAGAATACAATATATTATTTGCTAAGATAAGTGTAACAAGTATAAAAGTATTTTAATACTCTGCATACTTTAATCGTTCAATTATTTTAATGAACATTTCTTTTTCTTCATCAGTTAACGAAAGCAATACCTTTGCGTAGTATTGCTTTAAATTGTATATTAACTGAAGATTATCTATTGATATGTCTTCTTTCATTTTCCATTCCAATCATTAGAGTCAAAGAACCAAGCACCGATAGTCAATGCTATAACAATGAATAACAATGTCATCATTTCTTTAACTTCATTTGTTCAATCATTATTTCATTCTGCTTTTCTAATGCAGATGCCAAGTGTTCAACTTGAATGTTCAACTTGACCAGTTCTTGATTGACTAACCCTAATTGCTTATCTATANNATTCCTTGAAGATTAGTTACATCAAATTTCAATTTGAGTATATCATCATGAATAGCTTGACTGTCTGCATCACGATTTACTTTGGTAGTATTTCTATCCTGTTCCATCTTAGTGAATTTAAAGTAAAGATAGGCAATACCTATAATGACAACCACTATAGGTAATGCAGATGGAGGAATTGCTGATATAAGTGATGTAATTGCTTCAGTCATATTGTTACCAATTAAATAATGTTAAATTAGAATGTATTGTGCTAACTTGGAACATATCATCAGCATGGAAGTTAGGGTCACCTTCAGGCCATGTCTGCAATCCCATAACAACCATTACAGTAGACAATATACGACCTACATCAGACTTCAAGAATACAACTGTATGGTCAACTGGAACATAAGTATGACCAGGAGCAAATGGAATGTAAAGACCTTTACCAATAATATGAAAGCTTACATCCTGTGTATGTCCTTGGTCAATTACACACCACTTAGTAACAGAATCACTATTCCAAAGTTCAAGAGCCATAGTGTAATGTAGAATACCATACTTGTAATCTCTTTCTTGAATCCATGCAGAAATAGTATTAGGATATGTTCCATCAGTGAACAAGTGAAGTGCTCGCTGATGGTCTCTACCATAATTAGTTCCAATCATTGAAGGACTGTCTTCAACTGTGTATTCAGAAATTCGTGAAATAGTAGGTGCTGTATCAATGTCAGACCAGATAGGATTTCCACTTGAATTAAGAATAAGAGCTTTACCAGCATCAGCTACAGTATGAGATGGTAATTCAGTTGCTGGATTTGCCCAATTAGCAACACCGTGACTATCTACAGTCAACACCTGATTAACATTTGAAGATGAAGAATCAGGAAGTCTTGGGTCTTTATACTGTTCAAGTAAGAAATAACCACGACCATTACGATAGTAGGCAACAGGAACTTTACCTTCTTGTGATGTCAAAGAAGGTGTTGGAACAGTAGAACCTAATGAAGACTGACCATCTTTAAATTCTGCATTGCTAGTAGAACGTTGATAAATGTTCAACTGGTCAACTTCATATTCTACATTACTGAGGTCAATTCTGGAAATGTCTGAATTACCATTACCAGTTCCTGCACCAATGTTAGCTCTTGCTTGTAATTTTTCTTCGTCAGTAAAATCCTGAGCTAAATTAACTGCGACTTTATTTTGCTTTGCCATATTTTAAATTCTCCATTCGTGATTAGCATCTTTGATTAAGAAGTCTATACCTTGAACGTTATTTGCTCTGCTATATGTAACCCATTGAGATACATTATAACCACTTTCAAATAGATGTAAATTCTTAGATACAGTAGGTGTATTATACCTGTC
>LXOW01150119.1_pt1 | contig 18931 bp, 18 predicted proteins | sample 1368591 | NCBI WGS metagenome assembly LXOW01 (sample SAMN04884650, study PRJNA319009) | bovine gut metagenome | isolation source: Cow rumen | host: Bos taurus | place: Italy: Legnaro (PD) | collected 2014-07-09
CCGCCACTGTCATCAAGGAATATTATTCAAAAGAATATGGAGTCGACACGATTGAGATGCACATCGACGCCATAGATGAGAACGATGTAGTGCTGATCCACGACGATCTGCTGGCTACAGGCGGCACGGCTAAAGCAGCCTACAAACTGGTTCAGCATTTCAAACCCAAGAAAGTCTATATTAACTTTATCATTGAGATAACCGATGAAGGGTTACATGGTCGTGACGAATTCAAAGACATAGAACTCACAACGCTTCTCACGATCTAAGATATTATATCTTCAAGAATCCGCCTAACACGTTCCACGTGAAACACCATCACGCAAAACACCAATAGATAAAGGGGGTTCAGCAGATTGGCAAAGAAAAATTGACTATTAATGACAAGGGAAGAAAACGAGAAACGGTTGAAGTATCTCAAGGGCATTGTGAGCAGACTTCCTGAGAAGCCTGGCAGCTACCAATTCTATGACGAGACAAAAACGATCATCTACGTAGGAAAGGCGAAGAATCTCAAAGCAAGAGTGTCGACCTATTTCCATACTGAGGTAGATAGATTCAAGACAAAAGTGCTCGTCAGTAAGATACACGACATCAGTTATACGGTCGTGAATACAGAAGAAGACGCGTTGTTGCTTGAGAACTCGCTGATAAAAAAATACAATCCTCGTTACAATGTTCTGCTGAAGGATGGCAAGACTTACCCAAGTATATGCGTCACTAACGAATACTTCCCTCGCATTTTCAAGACACGAACCATCAACAAGAAGTGGGGCTCATACTATGGGCCCTACTCTCATGTTGGTGCGATGTATGCCATACTGGATCTGATAAAGGAACTATACCACCCACGAACTTGTCGCCAACCTATTACAAAAGAAGGAGTGGAAACTGGCAAATATAAAGTCTGCCTGGATTATCATATCAAAAAATGTTTAGGACCCTGCATAGGTAAGCAAACGTATGAGGCCTATCAGAAGAACATCAAACAGGCGCGTGAGATCCTAAAAGGTAACACGCGACAGGTGCTTCGCGACCTCAAAGAAGAAATGCTGAAACTATCAGAAGATCTCAGATTTGAAGAGGCGGAAGAAGTCAAGCGTAAATATCTGGCACTCGATGGTTTTGTCAGCAAGAGCGAGGTGGTCAGTCAAACCATCAACAACGTCGATGTCTTCTCAATTACCTCTGACGAAAAGATGGCATTCATCAACTATATCCACGTCTCGAATGGCAGTATCAACCAAAGTTTTACCATCGAATACAAGAAAAAACTCGATGAGACCGACGAGGAATTACTGCAGTTGGGTATCATCGAATTAAGACAGCGCTTTAAGAGCGATGCCAAGGAGATTATCGTGCCTGAGACAATAGATCTGGGTCTTGAAAATGTAACCTTTACCATCCCTCAGAGAGGAGACAAAAAGACACTTCTCGACCTGTCAATCCTGAACGGTAAACAATATAAGTTCGACCGATTGAAACAGGCAGAAAAGCTGAATCCTGAACAGAAGCAGACACGTCTGATGAAGGAACTCCAAGAAAAACTTCACTTGACAAAACTTCCTTTCCATATCGAATGTTTTGACAATTCGAATATCTCTGGTACGGATGCTGTTGCAGCATGCGTGGTTTTCAAGAAAATGAAGCCTTCAAAACGAGATTACAAACACTATAATATCAAGACCGTAGAGGGTCCTGATGACTATGCCTCGATGAAGGAAGTAGTACATCGTCGCTATACCCGCCTGATAGAGGAAGAACAGTCACTACCCGACCTCATAATTGCTGATGGCGGCAAGGGACAGATGGAGGTTATCCGTCAGGTAATACAGGACGAATTGAACCTCGACATCCCGATTGCCGGCCTTGCCAAAGACGACCGACACCGTACCAATGAACTGCTCTATGGCTTCCCACCCATCCATGTCGCGCTGAAGGTTGAAAGCGAACTCTTTCATGTACTCACACAGATCCAGGACGAGGTGCACCGCTTTGCCATCGAATTCCATCGAAACAAGCGTTCTAAGCGTGCTTTACAGTCCGAGCTTGACAACATCAAGGGCATCGGCCCCAAAACGCGTGACGGGCTTCTAAATGGCCTTAAAACGGTTAAGAAGATTCGTGAGGCAGATCTCGAAACGCTCAGCGACCTCATCGGCCCTTCCAAAGCACAGATTGTTTACAACTACTTTCATTAAAGAGTACTGAAAAGGTTGACGTTGCAGCGTTGCAGCGTNNTATTTAGGGTATGGAAATACCCTTTCGAGAACTGCAACACTGCAACATCGCAACAGAAGCTCGTAAAAAGTTATTACAATACAGGGCCGGGATGAAAAGGCGAAAAATCTTATATAAAGGAGAAAAACTGCGGGAATTAATAATAACATTTGTGAGATTTAATAGTTGCAATTGTAGGCATTAATAGTTCGGTTATATGCGGCAAAAAGGAAGCATTTGAAAAAACATGTCAGAAAATAATTTGGTACTTTCGAAATAAAATTGTATCTTTGCCGAAAAATCAGAAAAATGAGAGCAGTCATCCAACGCGTTAGCCACGCCAGCGTCACCATCGAAGGAACGGTGAAAAGCCAGATTCAGCAGGGTTTTCTCATCCTGTTGGGTATCTGCGATGAGGACGCGATGGAGGATGTCGAATGGCTGGTGAAGAAGATTGCCAATCTGCGTGTTTTCGGCGATGAGAACGATGTGATGAACCGTTCGATTCTCGATGTTGATGGCGAGGCCCTCGTTGTGAGCCAGTTCACGCTCTACGCCAGCTACAAAAAAGGGAATCGCCCAAGTTGGTTCAGAGCCGGCTCCCACGAGCACTCTATCCCACTCTACGAGGCCTTCTGCACCCAGCTTTCAGAAGCCATTGGCAAACCCGTAGGCACTGGTGAGTTCGGCGCAGATATGAAGGTAGAATTACTGAATGATGGTCCTGTAACCATTTGTATGGACACTAAAAACAAAGAATAACAATGGACAGAAGACAAATTACGAATTACGTGAATTTTGCGGCCTTGATCTGCTACATCATCGGACGCATTGCTAACTTGGGCATCCTCGTTTGGATCGGCCTTGGTATCATGATCCTTTCGAGCATCTGGACGATCACCCACTGGAAGGAGAATGACAAGATCTCGAACTATATCTCTGTCGCTTTTTTAGTACTCGTAGGACTATCAATATTAGGACTATAAGACATGAAGAAATATATAAGGGAAATAGAAATCTCGGGTGTCATTCTCATGTTGATAGGATGCATTGGTCACAGGTTTCTTCACTTCGGCTGGGCCATTTGGGTATGTATCATCGGCTTGGTACTTTGGCTACTGCAAGTTGTCTATAAAGCCTTCAATTGGCAGGAGTATGCAAAGGATAACAAGCAAAATATCCTAATGATGCTGTTTGTCATTGTTATGCTGTTTTACCTCATATTAAGACGATGACTATCAAGGAAGCACAGGAATTGGTAGACCGCTGGATCAAGGAATACGGCGTGCGCTACTTCTCAGAACTGACGAATATGACGGTTCTGACTGAGGAAGTTGGTGAACTGGCTCGGATTATGGCCCGCAGATACGGCGATCAGTCGTGGAAGACTGAGGATCCGCGTGGCGAAGACAACGGCAAACAGGCGCTTGGCGAGGAAATGGCCGACGTGCTTTGGGTACTGCTCTGTCTGGCGAATCAGACGGGTGTCGACCTCACTCAAGAGCTGGAGAAATCCATCGAAAAGAAGACACAACGCGACTCATTACGACATATACATAACAAAAAATTATTAGCTTAAAACAAGAAGATTATGGCTGAGAATCACAATCACGAGCATCATCACGAGATGCCACAGAAGAGCCAGATTGAAGAGGCTCTGAGTAAGTACAACCTCGAGATTTCCGATGAGGAAGTGAAGGAGGCTGTGAAGAAAATCATTGCAGAGAAAGTGCCCGAGAACGACAATCTCGAAGTGAAGAAATTCCTGATGGGTAGCGTGGAACTTACTACGCTGAAGACCACCGATTCAGACGAGTCTGTGCTGGCCTTTACAGAGCGTGTCAACCAGTTCGAGGAGGCCTACCCTGACCTACCCCACGTGGCCACTATCTGTGTCTATCCGCGCTTCGCCAAGGTGGTGTCTGAAACCTTGGAAGTAGAGGGTGTCGAAGTGGCCTGCGTATCGGGCTCATTCCCCAGCTCACAGGCCCTTATCGAGGTGAAGACGGTAGAGACATCACTGGCTGTAAAAGACGGCGCTACAGAGATCGATATGGTGCTCAGCGTAGGTGCTTTCCTCAGTGGCGACTATGAGACCTGTGCCGATGAAATCCAGCAGATGAAGGAGGCTTGTGGCGACAAGAAGATGAAAGTGATCCTGGAAACGGGATGCCTGAAGACGGCTGCAAACATCAAGACCGCTTCGATCATCTCGATGTATGCTGGTGCTGACTACATCAAGACTTCTACAGGAAAAGAGCAACCTGCTGCTACACCAGAGGCTGCCTACGTAATGTGTCAGGCCATCAAGGAGTATTACGAGCAGACTGGCATACAGATTGGTTTTAAGCCCGCTGGCGGCCTGAATACAGTGATGGATGCACTTATCTACTACACCATCGTGAAAGAGGTTCTGGGCGAGAAATGGCTCACTAACCAGTGGTTCCGCATGGGTACTTCGCGACTGGCAAATCTGTTGCTAAGCGAGGTGATTGGAGAAGAGACAAAATTCTTTTAATCGCTTAAAAAAATAATCCCTCGCAGATTTGCGAGGGACTTTTTATTTAGTTCGATGAATCACATATTCAAGATAGGCTGTGAAAGCATCTTTTAACTCAGGTTTCACGCATTCGTCGATAAATTGCTTAGCCTCTTTCGCATACTCATTCATCTTTTGCTCCGCATAAGCGATACCTCCATTCTGCTTGGTAAACTCCACTAATACAGCAATTTCATCAGGATTGATCGTGCCTGACTTTACCTTTTTGGCAAGTGTCAGCATCGACTCATAATCCGTGTTATTAAGTGCATAAATGACTGGCAATGTCAGTTTACCTTCAGTCATATCATTACCAGTAGGCTTACCGATTTCCTTCGAATCGTAATAGTCGAAAATGTCATCACGGATCTGGAAAATCATACCGATGTTGTGTCCGAATTTTTTTGCTTTATCAATTAGCTCTTCTGACACGCCTGTGGAGATGGCACCAAGGGTGGCACACGACTCGAAAAGCACAGCTGTTTTCTTATCAATTACCTGATAATAAACATCTTCCGAAATTTCCTGATTGGAGATATTCGAAAGCTGGAGGATTTCACCAGCAGCGAGTGTACGTCCGAGTTCTGCAAGATGTTGTACGATTCTATGATTATCGGAAAGGGCCACACGAAGCAAGGCTGTTGAAAGGATATAATCGCCCACAAGCACGGCCACCTTATTATTATAAGAAGCATTCACAGAGGGCTGGCCACGACGCTCACTACTCTCATCCACCACATCATCGTGAACAAGACTGGCCGTATGAAGCAATTCCAGGCCAAGTGCCGCATTCTGGGTTACATCCGACACCATACCAAAGTTCTTTGCAGTGAGCAGAATCAGCATCGGACGCATACGCTTCCCTCCCCGCTGACGGATATGTGAAAGCACTTGTTCGAGTAATCCCTCACCTTGTGACAAACTCGTATTGAACAACTCCACAAAGTTGTTCATTTCACCCTCAATGGGCTTGCGAATAACTGATAAATAATCCATCTCACAAAGAATTTCGATACAAAAATAGTAAAAAACGTTGGAATTCAAAGAATTTTAAGTAATTTTACACCGAAAATTAANNTATTATGCGTTCATCAAAAACCCAAGAATCAACTCGAAAGGTCTGAATACGAGTGCTATCATGGGATTCCTCAACACACTCAATGAGGTACTCACCAAAGAGAAACCCACCCATATCGGTGTGGCCTTCGATCCGCATGGACCTACCTTCCGCAGCGAGGCTTTCCCTGAGTATAAGGCCCAGCGTGAAGAGACGCCAGAGGATATCCGTAAGGCTGTGCCCATCATCAAGGATCTGCTCAAGGCTTACCGTATCCCAATCCTGCAAGTGGATGGTTTTGAGGCAGATGACGTCATCGGCACACTTGCCAAAAAAGCCGGTTCCATCGGCATTGAGACGTATATGCTGACACCAGATAAGGACTACGGACAGCTCGTGAGCGACAACGTTTTCATTTTCCGCCCACGTCATGGAGGCGGCTACGAGACGATGGGACCTAAGGAGGTCTGTGAAAAATATGGCATTCCATCGACAGAATCCGTGATAGACCTCCTAGCATTGATGGGTGATTCCGCTGATAATTTCCCTGGATGTCCAGGTGTAGGTGAGAAAACGGCCGTAAAACTCATCAACGATTTCGGATCAATTGAAGGATTGCTGACACATACATCTGAGATTAAGGGTAAGCTTCGTGAAAAAGTCGAAGAGCATGTCGATGACATCAAGATGAGTTACTTCCTCGCGACCATCAAAACGGATGTGCCCATCGAACTCGATATGGAAAGTTTGAAACTTGTCGACCCTGATGAGAAAGAATTGGGTCGTCTGCTCTCTGAACTGGAGATGAAGTCGTTTGCAGACCGAGTTCTTAAAAAAAGCCAAAAACCGCAAATTCCCGTTAACGGACAACTCGATCTCTTTGCAGAATTTCCTGCCGACGGGGCGAATTTGAGCGAAAATTCGAGTTTTGAGACCCTAAAAACGACCCCTCACGACTACAAACTCGTTGAAAATGAGGAAGATTTGCTGAAACTTTGTGATTATTTCTTGACAAACGAAATTCTCAGTCTAGATACAGAAACCACTTCAACGAATCCGATTGATGCAGAATTGGTGGGTTTGAGCTTCGCTGTGAAGGATTTCGAAGCGTTTTATGTACCCGTTCCGGCCAAACGTGAAGAAGCGTTGAGAATTGTTAACATCTTTAAATCCGTCTACGAGAACGAGCAAATCCTGAAAATCGGACAGAATCTGAAGTACGACCTCGAAGTGTTACGCAACTATGACATCCATCTGGCAGGTCCGATGTGGGACACAATGATTGCCCACTATCTCATCCAACCCGAGTTGAGACATAACATGGACTATATGGCAGAGATCTATCTGAACTATCAGACCATCCACATCGACGAGCTCATTGGTCCGAAGGGCAAGAACCAGAAATCCATGCGCGACCTCCCACCCTCTCTGGTCTATGAGTATGCTGCTGAGGATGCAGATATCACCTTGCGTCTGAAGAACAAGTTAGAGCCCGAATTAAAGAAGTTCGAGTGCGAAAAGCTGTTCTATGAGATTGAGATGCCACTGATGCCTGTCTTGGCTGAGATGGAGATGAACGGTGTCTGCTTAGATACAGAATCATTAAAAGAAACGTCAAATGTTTTGACGAATCGGGTTATCGAATTAGAAGCAAGGATTTACGAACTCGCAGGCGGACAATTTAATATCGCCTCACCCAAACAGGTAGGCGAGATCCTCTTCGATAAACTGAAAATCGTTGAGAAGGCCAAGAAGACCAAGACGGGGCAATATGTCACCTCAGAGGAAGTGCTCCAGCAACTGCGCAATAAACATGAGATTGTTGCTGATATATTGGAACACAGAGGCTTAAAGAAACTGATTGGCACGTATATCGATGCCTTGCCTAAGTTGATCAACCCTCGCACAGGCCATATCCATACCTCGTTTAACCAGACGATTACAGCCACTGGACGTCTGAGCTCTTCTGACCCCAACCTCCAGAACATCCCCATCAGAGGCGAGGAAGGAAAGGAAATCCGCAAGGCCTTTATCCCAGAGCCTGGCTGTCTGTTCTTTTCAGCAGACTATAGTCAGATTGAACTGCGTGTGATGGCGCATCTCTCCCAAGATGAGAATATGGTGGAAGTGTTCCGCGAGGGCAAGGATCTCCATGCGGCTACTGCAGCGAACATTTATAAGAAACCAATAGAAGAAGTGACGCGTGATGAGCGAACCAAATCAAAGCGTGCCAATTTCGGAATCATCTATGGTATCACGGTCTTTGGTTTGGCAGAGCGTCTGGATATCCCTCGCGACGAGGCTAAGATGTTGATCGACGGCTATTTCGCCACCTTCCCACAGGTACACGACTATATGGAGAAATCCAAGGAAATTGCCCGTCAGAAAGGCTACGTCACTACCCTATTCGGCCGTCGCAGATACCTTCCGGATATCAACTCCCACAACGCCACCGTTCGTGGTTTTGCCGAGCGAAATGCCATCAATGCTCCCATCCAGGGCACGGCTGCTGATATCATCAAGGTGGCGATGATCCATATCTTCGAGCGCTTCAAGAAAGAGGGCATCAAGAGCAAGATGATCCTTCAGGTACATGACGAACTCAACTTCAGCGTCTATCCGGAAGAGAAGGAAAAAGTAGAGGCCATCGTGCTTGAGGAGATGCAAAAGGCCTTCCCCTTGAGTGTGCCCCTTGTAGCAGACAGCGGCTTTGGCCAGAACTGGCTCGAGGCCCATTAAATAATAAAGGTCAGGCGATAAAACCTGACCTTTTTTCTAATCTATCTCGTTGATGCCACCTGTCATATTGTGATGCAGGTCTTTCTTTTCTGGATGGCCTGCATAATTCAGGCCTCCAACACCTGAAACGCGACCATTAATATAGTCGGATGCGTAGCAGTCGATACCCCCTACTCCACTCACTTTGGCCTTCACCTCACGAGCAATCATTTCCTTTGCATGGATACCGCCCACGCCAGAACAAGTGTACTCTGCCTTATCCGTCTCACCATCGATATTGATACTGCCTACACCACTACATGACACATCGATCTTCTGGGCTTTCACCTGATTCAGCTGTATGGAGCCAACGCCAGAGTTTATGGCCTTGAATTCGTTGGTAGTCAGACTATCAAGGCGCATATCAGCAACCCCTGAGTTCTTGACCTCATTAAGGGTAGGTGTATAGACGATAATCATCACGTCTTCCGTATTGATATTGATGCCTTTCTTGGCAAATTTGATGTCGAGTTTGCCATCCTTATTCTCGAACTCAAAGAGGTCGATATAGTTTTCAGGCGCAGAGAGCGTCACACGGCTCTTGTCGCTCTGAACCAACTGTATTGTACCCACCACATGGTTATCCACCTTGTCAAAGGCCTCCTGCGGATACTTGGCCTTGACGATATTCTCGCTGGGTTCGATTGTCTCGCCACCCTCACCGATATTCACTCTACAGCCTGATACTGAGAGCATCAAAGCTGTCAACGATAATAACAGATAAGTCTTCATATTCTTTCCTAATTTTGATTTCACTTTGTCTGTTTGACGCAACAAAGGTACAAAAAGTTGCAATCTTAAGCAAAAATTTGGCTAATTCACTTATTTGCAGTACCTTTGCACCCAGATTTAAACGTTTAAAGAAGAAAATGGCATTAAAATGTGGTATTGTGGGACTCCCGAACGTGGGAAAGTCCACATTGTTTAATTGCTTGTCGAGTGCGAAGGCACAGGCAGCAAACTTTCCTTTCTGCACTATCGAACCCAACGTGGGTGTAATTACCGTGCCTGATGAGCGTCTGACGAAACTCGCAGAACTGGTTCATCCTGGTCGTATCGTACCTGCCACCTGTGAAATCGTAGATATCGCAGGTCTCGTAAAGGGTGCCTCGAAGGGTGAAGGATTAGGAAATAAGTTCCTTGGAAATATCCGTGAGACGGATGCGATTATCCATGTCTTGCGCTGCTTCGAGGATGAGAATATCACCCACGTGGATGGCACGATTGACCCCATCCGCGACAAGGAAATCATTGATACAGAGCTCCAGCTGAAGGACCTCGAGACCATCGAAAGCCGCCTTGCAAAGACAGAAAAAGCTGCTGCTGCCGGCAATAAGGATGCGAAGGTGGAAGTGGCGGTTCTGAAGGCCTATAAAGAGGTATTGGAGCAGGGCAAAAACGCCCGTATCGTGGAGTTCGAGAGCAAGGATGAGCAGGATTGCGCCCGCAACCTCTTCCTCTTGACTTCGAAGCCCGTGCTCTATGTCTGCAACGTGGGCGAGGCTGATGCAAAATCAGGTAACGACTTTACCAATAAGGTCGAGGCATTGGCTAAAGAAGAGGGCGCAGAGGCGATGATCATCGCTGCCAAGACAGAAGAGGATATAGCAGAACTCGAATCATATGAGGACAAGCAGATGTTCCTTGAAGAATTAGGCCTCGAAGAGAGTGGTGTGAACCGTCTGATCAAGAAGGCCTATGCCCTACTGAACCTCGAGACGTTTATCACCGCTGGTGAGATGGAGGTGAAGGCCTGGACGTATAAGAAAGGTTGGAAGGCACCTCAGTGTGCTGGTGTCATCCACACCGATTTCGAAAAGGGCTTTATCCGCGCTGAGGTCATCAAGTACGACGACTATATCCAGTATGGCTCTGAGGCCGCTGTCCGCGAGGCAGGCAAACTGGCTGTCGAGGGTAAGGACTACGTGGTTCAGGACGGTGATATCATGCATTTCCGCTTTAACGTATAAGCTATGATAAACTTGTTGAATTTTATCGTCTGGAATCCAGACCTGGTAGCCTTCCGTCTGGGTTTTATCACGGTACGCTGGTATGGTCTGATGTGGATCATAGGTTTTGCATTAGGCTACTTCCTTGTGCGTCGTCTTTATAAGGAGCAGAAGATCAAGGATGAACTCTTCGACCCGCTCTTTATCTACTGTTTCTTTGGCATTCTGATTGGTGCCCGTCTGGGACATTGTATCTTCTACCAGCCAGAAGACTTCCTTACCTCTTGGCAAGGTATCGTGGAAATGATTTTCCCAATCCGTTTTGGCAACGATGGCAGTTGGTTGGGCCAGACATTTGGTTTCTTTATGACAGGTTATGCTGGCCTCGCCTCACATGGTGGAACACTGGGGTTGATCATTGCCCTCTGGCTCTATGTCCGCAAGACCAAACTCAGCATCTGGACGGTACTCGACAATATCGCCATTGCCACAGGTTCGATGGCTTGCTGCATCCGCTTGGGTAACCTGATGAACTCAGAGATTATCGGCAAGATTACAGACGTTCCCTGGGCCTTTATCTTTGAGAAGGTTGATGGGATGCCTCGCCATCCAGGACAGCTCTACGAGGCCATCGCCTATGCCCTACTCTTCTTTATCATGTGGGCGCTCCATAAGAAGATGCCTGAAAAGATTGGTACTGGCTGGTACTTCGGCTTCTGTCTGACGTATATCTTTGCGTTCCGATTCCTTATCGAGTATACCAAGGAGATCCAAGAAGCCTTCGAGGCCACCCTCCCACTCGACATGGGACAGATCCTCAGCATTCCGTTTATCATCCTTGGCGTTTATTGCATGATAAGGGCCAAAAAGGTATAAATTCCATAATGAAAAGAGCGTTTATATTCATTATACTTGCAGCCCTTACGATGGGTGCAGTGGCGCAAAACACGGTCAGCATCGAAAAAAACGATTCTGCAACGATTATCTCAAGCCACAAGATCACCGCATCGTTTCCTGGTGGTCAACAGGCGCTGACAAAGTTTCTCAACAAGAATTTGCAATACCCTGATGCAGCAGGAGACTATGGTGTTGAGGGTAGTGTCGTCATGACATTTTTTGTTGAGAAAGACGGCTCATTGTCTGACATTTCCGCTCACGACTGCAAGATTGACCGCTTCAACACGACCAAGTTTTCTCAGGAAACAGAGTCCAAGCAGAAAGAACTGAAAAAGCAATTCGCCTTGCTGTTCGCCAAGGAGGGTGCCCGCGTCATCCGCAAGATGCCCAAATGGGTTCCTGGCAAAGTCAATGGCGAGAGCTTAAGAACACAAATAAACCAACGTATCACTTTTATTGATCCGAACAAATAATATTTTGTGTAACTTTGTCCCCATGAATAAAGGTCTGCGATTTTGCCTGATTCTTTTAGTATCTGTCTTATCCCGTCAGTTGATGGTTGGACAAGACAGCATACAGTTGCGACAATGCCCTCTGATTAAGATGGATGTGGAACAGTTGCCTGACATGAATATTCCACGTTCCGGACATCAGGTATTCTATGCTGGGGGAGAATTAGTTGTGGCCGGTGGTCATACCAACGGCTATGTACCGACTCCTACAGCGGAATATTTCAAAGACGGCAAGTGGCATACAATGCAAATGACCTATAATCATGATTTCGCCATCTCCGTTGTGATGAAATCCGGAAAAGTGCTGTTGGCAGGTGGTTTAGAGCAGCCTACGGGCATAGGCCAGACCTTATTTGCAGAACTCTACGACCCGCTGACGCATACCTTCAAGGGGTTCGGCAATATGCAGCGCAAACGTGCCGGAGCGTCTGGGCTTGAGATTGACAGCGGACAGGTGGTTATTACGGGCAATTGGTACAACGATGACGGCATTGAGTTGTTCCAAGAAGAGCAAAGTGAGAAGGGCGACCATTCTCTCAGGCAGAGTTTCACCTACGTAAAAGATGTGGCGCTCCAGCGCTCCTGTCCTCATATCTTTCGAATGATGGGGAATGATGCCTTAATCCTAGGCAATTGTGGCACAAGAGGTGACACCCTGCGCTCTACGTATGCTGAACGTCTGAGGGGCGACAGCGTTTATATCCCTTTGTTTAAGACCTGGCAACCATTATCTGCGGGTGGCCACAATGACGCTGCGAGTTTCATTGGTGACGAGGCAAAAAATGACTATACCTACCTTCTACCTGTACAGGATAGTACTGGCCAAGTGGCCATAGCACGGGTCTGTGGGACAGACATCAGCCTACTGCCAACTGCCTATCCCGTTCCGATGGAACGTATGGGGAAAAAAATATGTTATTCAAGTATCATTGCTGACCGTCAGGCTGGGCTTGCACACCTCATGGGCTGCGATGCTGACTACTACACAAGTCCAAAGATTCGCCATTATATACTTAGCATAGACTATGTTCATTCCACTAATAGTGGAGCACCCATCACGCTTTACTACACCGACCCCCTACCCGTAGTGCCCAGTTGCTCACACGTACTGACTTCCGATGGTAATCTGTTGATGGCTGGAGGACTGATAAACTCCAGCAACTTCACACCCTCGAAGCATGTTTACCTGTTTCGTGTTGGCAACGAGCAGGTAAATAAACATGCAGGCATCAGGCACTGGCTTGTGCTTTTATTGATTCTTACCGCTCTCCTTCTGCTTTGCGCGTATGTGTTCTTTAAACATAGGAAAAGATGCCAGACAGCAGCAATAGAGCCAGAGGTCTCTGATGCAGCAAAGACACTAATGGAGCGTATCAACAAGGTGATGGAAGAGCAGAAACTCTACCAGAACAGCGAATTAAAACTACAGGATATGGCAGCTATTCTTGGAACCAACCGCCGTTTCATTTCCGATTGTATTAATTCTCAGACAGGCTGTTCGTTTGCCCAGTATGTCAACACCTATCGCATCGAACATGCCAAACGGCTTCTGCGTCAGAATGCTGGCCAGAAGATTGCTGATGTCTATTATGAGTCGGGATTTGCCAACGAGACTACCTTCTTCCGAACATTCAAGTCCGTCACAGGTATGACGCCCAAAGAATGGCTGAGCAAATCGTAAAGACCATATTTCTATGAGAAAATCTACTTACAAAACGCGTTTCGTAAGTCGATTTTGTTGAATTGTAAGTTGATGTACGGCATTTTTCTCTATCTTTGCCGTAAATTCATTAATTAATCATTAATTCGTATCATTATGAAGAAATATCTACTTTTATNNATTCTGGAGGAGGTGTCTGTTACAAACTGAACCCTGAAGACAAAACGGCTACAGCGTCCAGTTTTTATAGAATGCATAAAGGAGAATACACCAATAAGGATTGTTATTCTGGCGATATTGTCATTCCTGCAACACTCGACAATGGATACACCGTGACGGCTATCGGCGATGAGTGCTTTTATTCTTGTCTGCAACTGACATCGATCACGATGCCCAATACAATCAAGATCATTGGGAAATATGCATTCACCAATTGCCATCAGCTGACTTCAATCACGATTCCTGCTTCTGTTGAGAAGATAGAGGATCACGGCTTCCACTATTGTTTGGGAATTGAGACGTTGACTATAGAAGATAGTGACACTCCGCTGACAATTGGAAATAGTTCATATACTACTGGAACAGTGTTTTACGAGCTGCGTAGTTTGAAGACGGTATATGTTGGTCGTAACATCGAAAGTGAGCGACCGGCATTTATCGATTGTTCTTCCATTACGAGCATAAAGTTCGGTGAAAAGGTAACCAGTCTGCAGAAGTATATGTGTAAAAATGCCTCTGGGTTAGAGGAACTCACTCTTAGTCCTTCTCTCGAGGAGATACCAGAAGAGGCTTTTTATTATTGTAAAGCCTTGCGTACTATCGCCATAGGTAATAATACAAATGTTATTGGTGATAACGCTTTTACATTGTGTAATTTACCCGGTATTAANNGCTATAATACCAAAGCAACTTTCTTGAAACTTCCAGAAACACTGACATCCATCGGAGATAATGCTTTCAAAAGTTGTGGGGCCTTGGAGGAAGTCACTAGTAATGCAGTCACACCACCTACTTGTGGAGGAAGAGACGTATTCTCCTTTGTCAATACCAAAGATTGTAAGTTGATAGTGCCAGACGCTAGTGTTGAGGATTATAAGTCAGCCTTTGTGTGGAAAGACTTCTTCAATATCGTATCAGGCATCAATGATGTTCAACCCGAAAAAGACAGTATCACTGACTACTATACTGTTGATGGTCTGCACTCGTCTTCTGCCCGTAAAGGCCTGAATATCATACGCACAAAGGACGGTAAGACTCGCAAAATCATACGTTAATGACGATTCTTTTGTTTGGCCAACGGTAATCACAACCCCCTACCCTATTGGGAATATTAACTCCTTGTGGAAACAAAATTCCGCAGGGAGTATTTATTTTGCAAAAACGAGGCAATCTTTTTGCCAATTCGGAAAATCTTTGTAACTTTGTCGCTCGAATAATAAAAGTCAAAAGATGGCAAAGAAAGACGGGGAGCTCACCCCGATGATGAAGCAGTTCTTCGACCTGAAGGCGAAGCATCCTGATGCGGTGCTGCTGTTCCGTTGTGGCGACTTCTACGAGACCTATTGCGAGGATGCTGTAACGGCTGCGAAGATACTGGGTATCACGCTGACACATCGTAACAATGGTTACAATAAGGGTGACGAGATGGCAGGTTTCCCCCATCACGCCCTCGATACCTATCTGCCAAAACTCGTCAGAGCTGGTAAGCGCGTGGCCATCTGCGACCAGCTCGAAGACCCCAAGCTCACAAAGAAACTCGTCAAGCGAGGCATCACGGAACTGGTGACGCCTGGTGTGGCTTTGTCTGATAATGTGCTCAACTATAAGGAGAACAATTTCCTGGCTGCTGTGCATTTCGGAAAGGTGGCCTGTGGTGTGGCTTTCTTGGATATCTCTACAGGAGAGTTCCTGACAGGTGAGGGAACTGTAGACTATGTGGAGAAGCTGTTGGCGAATTTCTCACCTAAGGAGGTGCTCTTTGAGCGAGGCAAGAAGCAGCAGTTTGAGCAGAAGTTTGGCAATAAGTTCTTTACGTTCGAACTTGATGACTGGGTGTTTACAGATCAGACTGCGCGCACAAAGTTGCTGAAGCATTTCCATGTAAAGAATCTCAAGGGTTTTGGTGTCGACCATCTGCAGAATGGCGTCATCGCTTCAGGTGCCATCCTGCAATACCTCGAACAGACGCAGCATACCCAAATAGGTCATATCACGTCTATCTCGCGTATTGAAGAAGATAGGTACGTGCGCTTGGACAAGTTCACCATCCGCAGTCTGGAGCTGATTCATCCGATGCAGGATGATGGCAAGTCGCTGTTGGATGTCATCGACAAGACAGTAAGTCCGATGGGAGGTCGTCTGTTGCGTCGCTGGCTGGTGTTCCCGCTGAAAGACGAGAAGCCAATCAACGAGCGTCTGGACATCGTGGAGTATTACTATCGCGAGCCTGATTTCCGTCAGTGCATCGATGAGCAGATCCATCGCATTGGCGATTTGGAGCGTATTATTTCAAAAGTGGCTGTTGGTCGCGTGTCGCCTCGTGAAGTGGTACAGTTGAAGACGGCTCTGCAGGCTATCCTGCCCATCAAGAACGCCTGTCAGTATGCAGACAACGAGGCCTTGAAACGGGTAGGGGAGCAGTTGAATCTCTGTGAATCGTTGCGTGACAGAATCGAAAAGGAAATCCAGAACGATCCGCCTCAGTTGGTGGCTAAAGGTGGTGTTATTCGTGATGGCGTGAATGCAGAGCTCGATGAGTTGCGCAGTATCGCCTATAGTGGTAAGGACTATCTGCTGAAAATTCAGGAGCGCGAGGCGCAGCAAACAGGTATTTCGAGTCTCAAGATTGGCTATAACAATGTGTTTGGCTACTATCTTGAAGTGCGCAATACCTATAAGGATCTGGTGCCTCAGGAGTGGGTGCGCAAGCAGACGCTAGCCCAGGCAGAGCGTTATATCACCCAGGAGCTGAAAGAGTATGAGGAAAAGATCCTGGGCGCAGAGGACAAGATTCTGAGCCTTGAGGCCAAGCTCTTCAACGACCTGATTTTGGGCATGCAGGAGTATATCCCGCAGATACAGATCAATGCAAACATCATCGCCCATCTCGACTGTCTGCTGAGTTTTGCAAAGGCCGCAGAGGAGAATATGTATGTAAGGCCCGTGATTGATTCTACTGAGGTTATCGATATCAAACAAGGTCGCCATCCTGTGATTGAAAAGGAACTGCCTTTGGGTGAGCGCTATGTGCCCAATGATATCCTGCTCGACAATGAGCGCCAACAGATCATTATCATTACAGGTCCGAATATGGCTGGTAAATCCGCGCTGTTGCGTCAAACGGCGCTGATAGTACTGTTGGCGCAGATTGGTTGTTTCGTGCCCGCAGAGGCCGCGAGAATAGGTCTGGTGGATAAGATATTCACGAGGGTAGGGGCCTCAGACAATATTTCCCTTGGAGAATCCACATTTATGGTGGAAATGACGGAAGCCTCGAACATCCTGAACAACGTCAGCAGTCGCTCTTTGGTGCTCTTCGATGAATTAGGTCGAGGCACCAGCACTTACGATGGTATCTCTATCGCTTGGGCGATTGTGGAATATCTGCATGAGAACGCCAAAGGCCATCCTCGTACGCTCTTCGCTACCCATTATCACGAGCTTAATGAGATGGAGAAAAACTTCTCGCGCATCAAGAACTATAACGTCTCTGTAAAGGAGGTTGATGGCAAGGTGATCTTCCTGCGAAAACTGGAGCGGGGTGGGAGTGAGCACTCGTTTGGTATCCATGTGGCGGAGATTGCGGGTATGCCTCGCAGCATCGTGAAGCGCGCTAACGTGATTTTAAAGCAGTTGGAGGCCGAGAATGCCCAGGTGGGAGCCGTTGGTAAGCCAACAGCAGAGATCGCCGCTTCTCGCGAAGGCATGCAATTGAGTTTCTTCCAACTTGATGATCCTATACTCTGCCAAGTCCGTGATGAAATCTTGGGCCTCGACGTCAACAATCTCACGCCTCTTGAGGCTTTAAACAAGCTCAACGACATCAAGAAAATAGTCTCTGGCAAATAAGTGCCTAGTATTGAAAAATAAGAGCCTGGTATAGATGATTAAGAGCCGCTTCTCGATTGAAAAGCGGCTCTTAATATGATAGAGAGTAGGAGATTACTTCTGAATCATCTTCTGACCGTTCTTAATCACAACACCCTTATAGTTAGCGTCAACACGCTGACCAGCGAGGTTGTAGATATAGCCATTGCCAACCGTAGCGGTCTTCACAGCCTGAATGCCAGTGCCTGTTGCAATCTCAATCTTATAGATGTGGCAACCGTTCGTGTTGTAAACAATCACGTCGCAGTCATTGTCGACAGTCCAGCTGTGAGTATCCTTCTCCTTTGGCGTGAAGGAATCACCAATCTTGGTATTAGCATCCACAAGATTGTCAGCGTCAACACCTGTGTAAAGCTCTACACCACGGGCATCAGAAGCCTTATGAGACTCAACCTCCATTGTGATCGTAGAACCAGCCTTGACACCAGGAATCGTGAAGCAAGGAATCTTGTTCTTGCCACCACCCAGCCAGAGATAAGCCGGACCAGCATAGTCGCTGAGTGCAGAGGGATAATTGACTGCGATAGCCAGAGAACGCTTAACAGCATAAGCCTTGTTCCAAACGAGGCCCTTCAGCTCCTCAATCACAACACCATTAGCTGACAATGTACCATCAGCATTAGGCTCAGCTACGCTCCAGAAGCAGTTGTCCTTAGAAGCCTCTGTAGGATCAGCGCCTGCCTCAGCATCAGCAGCCTTCTCTACATCGCTCCATCCAGAGGTCTTGCTGGCAGCAGCATCAGCCTTCAGATTAGCAATCGTAGCATCGCTCCACTTTGTGAAGTCCCAAACCTGAGCGCCTTCAGCAGCACCCTTCTTGATTTCAATGACTTTCACGTCTACCAGTTCCACAGTCTCCTTATAAGTCTTTCTGGGACCTTCGACAGTTATTTCATCACCAACTTCGATACCAAGGCTTGCAAAATTCTTGGTGTTACCCTCTGCATCGAGCGTACCATAGATATATACCTTTCCTGTTGCATCCTCCAGATACCAGTTGCCATAAGTCGTATTTGCAATCTCAACACACTTACCGGTTACGCGATAGACAGTACCATCAGCACCAGCCAGAATCTCTGCACAGGTAGCGGTCGTCACCTGAGGCTGAGGATCGGGTGTTTCAGCACCTTCATTCTTGGTTACACCATTCAGAGAATAGATGTAAGCTTTCTTTGAAGCTGTCTCAGGAGTGCCATTATAATTTGTCACCTT
>LXOW01199101.1_pt1 | contig 18906 bp, 16 predicted proteins | sample 1368591 | NCBI WGS metagenome assembly LXOW01 (sample SAMN04884650, study PRJNA319009) | bovine gut metagenome | isolation source: Cow rumen | host: Bos taurus | place: Italy: Legnaro (PD) | collected 2014-07-09
GGGGAAAGTATCATGTTTATGTGCTGAAAGTATGCTATTTTTTCACAGCAGAAAGCATTTTTTTTGTAACTATCCACTAAATTTCAATTAACTTATTTGTATTCAGAAGTTTAGGTCGTTTTCAACTATCCACTAACTATCCACTAACTATCCACTAACNNGGAGGGTTAGTGGATAGTCATTTTGAGCTTAATTTGTTGATAATATGAAGTTTACCTTCATTTTAGTGGATAGTTGCTGCCAATTTGGCTTTTTGCTTTCATTTTTTGATATTTTGTTCGCTGTCACACTCCGTGAAAACAATGAACCACAAATAAAATAAGGGGATTCCAAATTCCATACAGTTTTATGGCGACTTCTGTTTTCAACACTTGGATGAATGAAAAGAAATTCGTATCTTTGCATGCAAAATGACTCTGATATGAAAAAAAAGAATTTATGGATGCTGGTTGCTTTCCTCGTTTGCAGCCTTTCGATGTCAGCCCAGAATGACGCGGTGTTTAAGCTTTCAAAGGAGGACGGACATTTTTACTTCAGGACAAGCGTGAACGGTGTAAGGGCTAAGCTGATGCTTGAAAGTGGAGTTCCTGGTTTCATGATGGGGGATGCTTTCTATGAGGCCCATAAGGACTCTTTGAGAATGGACGTCAAGCCCTGCTACGAGAAGATACGATACCTCAGTGGAATCTACAACGTGAAGCATTCGGCAGCACGGGCAAGGCTTCGCATTGGTGATGCTATCTTCGAGGGGCCCGTGAAGATTGTTGAAGGCGATGCCAGTCTGAAATTCCCCATCCAGATGCTTCACCATGCTTCCGATAGTAGTAATATTGTCTGTATAGACCTGAAAAAGAGTGAGTTTAGCGTCATCAGCAGGGCCCGTTTACAAAGCCTTGTCAAGAAGGCAATGAGGATGGAGCTTGGTTTCAACAAATGGGGGATGCCAACGGTCAGGACGACGTTAACCGTCAAAGTGGACGGACGAAAAACCAGTATCGAGGGTGACTTTATTACAGATATGGGCAATGCCTCGCTACTGTTCATGAACAAGAGTCAGCCCAACGTCGTAAAGATGCTGGAAGACGGCTGGATAGCGTTGAAAGAAGCACGCAACAGAGACGGCAAGGTCGTTGCCGAAGGGTTTTATGCTGACAAGCTTACCATCTGCGACAGAAAGTTCAAAGGTGTTAGTGTTGGTGTGAATCCCTTTAAGTCGTTGGATGAATATGGTTTCCTGGGAGTGAAATTCTTCAATATTCCTGCTATCTTTGACTTCAGCGACAAGAAATTATACCTTTGTAAGTAAGAGATAATAAGGGGTGCATCTGCATTTTAGAAAGAAAAACGTGTTTTCCTTTTGTATTTCTCTCATTTATTCGTACCTTTGCACGGATTTTCAGAAAATAACAATTATTGCGCAATGAATATTTCTTATAAATGGTTGAAGGAGTACGTTGACTTCGACCTCACACCGCAGGAGGTGTGCGACGCGCTGACGTCGACAGGTCTGGAGGTTGACGCACTCGAAGAAGTACAAAGTATCAAGGGCGGTCTGAAGGGCCTTTACGTCGGAAAGGTGCTGACGTGCGAGATGCACCCGGACTCAGACCACCTGCATGTCACCACCGTTGATTTGGGCAAGGGCGAGCCGCAGCAGATAGTCTGTGGCGCACCGAACGTGGCTGCCGGACAGAAGGTCATCGTGGCCGACCTGGGCTGCGTGCTGTATGATGGCGACAAGGAGTTTGTCATCAAGAAGTCGAAGCTGCGCGGCGTGGAGTCGATGGGTATGATCTGTGCCGAGGACGAGATAGGCATCGGTACCGACCATGCCGGCATCATCGTGCTGCCAGAGGACGCCGTGGTGGGCACGCCTGCCGCCGAATACTACCACCTGGAGAGCGACTGGCTCATCGAGGTGGACATCACCGCCAACCGTGCCGACGCCCTGTCGCACTGGGGCGTGGCCCGCGACCTGTATGCGTGGCTGAAGCAGAACGGATACCAGACGGCTATGCATAGGCCGACAGTCAATGGCAAAACCATTGACAACAACGGGGGCGGCAAGAATGAGGTGGATATTGATGACAGCTGGGTGGTTGACAATCATGAGCTGGACATTGACGTGGAGATTGAGAACACGGAGGCTTGCAAGCGTTATGCTTGTGTGAGCGTGACCGACTGTGAGGTCAAGGAATCGCCGGAGTGGCTGAAGAACAAGCTGAGCGTGATTGGACTGCGCCCCATCAATAACATCGTGGACATTACCAACTATGTGATGATGGCGCTGGGCCAGCCCCTGCATTGCTTCGATGCCGACATGGTGAAGGGCAACAAGATAGTGGTGAAGACGATGCCCGAGGGTACGCCGTTCCAGACGCTGGACGGTGTGGAGCATAAGCTCTCTGACCGCGACCTCGCCATCTGCAACGCCGAGGAGCCGATGTGTATCGCCGGCGTGTTTGGCGGCAAGGGTAGTGGTACCTACGAGACCACGAAGAACGTGGTGCTGGAGAGTGCCTACTTCCATCCCACTTGGATTCGCAAGTCGGCCCGCCGTCACGGCCTGAGCACCGACGCCTCGTTCCGCTTTGAGCGCGGCATCGACCCCAACGGCACCATCGTGGCGCTGAAGTATGCTGCCCTGCTCTGCAAGGAGCTGGCAGGCGGCAAGGTGTCGATGGACATCAAGGACGTCTATCCCGAAAAGATGGAGAATGCCGTTGTCGACCTGGAGTACAGCTATGTACACTCGCTGGTGGGCAAGGACATCCCCGTGGAGACCATCAAGAGCATCTGCGACAGTCTGGAGATGAAGGTGCTCAGCGAGAGTGCCGAGGGCTTGAAACTGGAGATTCCTGCCTACCGTGTGGATGTCACCCGTCCCTGCGACGTAGTGGAGGACATCCTGCGCATCTACGGATATAATAATGTGGAGATTCCCACGCAGCTGAAGTCGTCGTTGGTCATCAAGGGCGACGAAGACCAGAAGCACAAGCTGGCCAACCTGGTGAGCGAGCAGCTGGTGGGTGCCGGCTTCAACGAGATTCTGAACAACTCGTTGAGTAAGTCGTCGTACTACGACGACAAACAGAAGAAGGGGTTGGTACACATCATGAACCCGCTGTCGAGCGACTTGAACGTCATGCGTGGCACGCTGTTGTATGGCGGTATGGAGAGCGTCGAGCACAACGTGAAGCGCAAGAATGCCAACTGCCGCTTCTTCGAGTTCGGTAACGTCTATGCCTTCGACCCCGAGAAGGAGAACCAGGACGACCCCATGCAGGCCTATAAGGAGCAGTACCACTTGGGACTGTGGCTGACAGGTAAGCGCGTGGAAGGTTCGTGGGCACATGCCAACGAGGATACATCGTTTGCCGAGCTTGATGCCTATGTGCAGAACATCCTGGCCCGCATCGGCGTACAGCCGGGTATGCTGGTCAGCAAGAAGAGCGACAACGGCATCTTCTCTGCCGGTCTGACCATCGAGAACCGCGGCGGCAAGAAGCTCATCGAGATGGGTGTGCTGACGAAGAAGTTGCAGAAGCAGTTTGACATCGACACGCCCGTGTACTATGCCGAGCTGAACTGGACGGCGCTGATGAAGGTCATCCGCAAGCAGAAGGTGGAGTTCACCGAGATTCCCAAGTTCCCGTCCGTCAGCCGCGACCTCGCCCTGCTCATCGACCAGAGCGTAGAGTTTGCACAGATTGAGCAGATAGCCCGTCAGACCGAGAAGAAGTTCCTGAAGAAGGTCGAGCTCTTCGACGTCTATGAGGGCAAGAACCTGCCCGCCGGCAAGAAGTCGTATGCCGTCAACTTCATCCTGCAGGATGCTGAGAAGACCATGGGCGACAAGCAAATTGAATCGATTATGCTGAAGTTGATTCAGAATTTGAAGAAGCAACTCAATGCCGAACTGCGTTAATTATTACATTGTTACATTTTTGAATTTTTAAATTTTACAATATGGGAAGAGCATTTGAATATCGCAAAGCTGCGAAGCTGAAGAGATGGGGCCACATGGCCAAGACATTTACCAAGATTGGCAAGCAGATTGCCATTGCCGTGAAGGCTGGCGGTCCGGAGCCTGACATGAACCCCGCACTGCGTGCCTGCATCGCCAATGCCAAGCGCGAGAACATGCCGAAGGACAACATCGAGCGTGCCATCAAGAACGCGATGGGTAAGGACCAGAGCGACTACAAGGAAGTGAACTACGAGGGCTATGGCCCCCATGGCGTTGCCATCTTCGTGGAGACGCTGACCGACAACACCACCCGCACCGTGGGTGACGTGCGCTCAGTGTTCAACAAGTTCAGCGGCAACCTGGGCACACAGGGCTCGCTCAGCTTCCTCTTCGACCATAAGGCCGTGTTCACCTTCAAGAAGAAAGACGGACTTGATATGGACGAGATGATTCTGGACCTCATTGACTACGGCGTGGAAGATGAGTTCGATGAGGACGAAGAGACGGGCGAAGTCACCATCTATGGCGACCCCAGCAGCTTCAGCGCCATTCAGAAGCACCTGGAGGCAGAGGGCTTCGAAGTGACCGGTGCCGAGTTCACCCGCATCCCCAACGACCTGAAGGACGTCACCCCCGAGCAGCGCGAGGCCATCGACAAGATGGTGGAGAAACTTGAGGACTTCGACGATGTGCAGACTGTCTATACCAACATGAAGCCTGCGGAGGAGTAGGATGATCGCAACACGAAGCATACTGGCTGGCATAGCCCTGATGGCAATGTCGGTTGGAGCGTCTGCCCAACAGCAGACGCTTTTCGACTTGGGATGGCAGTTCACCCAGGACGGGAAGACCGTCAGCATAGACCTGCCGCACGACTGGGACATCTTTCATGCACCATCGAAAGATGCCCCTATGGGTAACGACGGCGGCTATTATCACGGCGGCAAGGGCGAATATCGCAAGACCTTCAAAACCCCTGACGGTGAACTCGTAAACCTCCACTTCGAGGGCGTTTATCAGCATGTCGAGGTATTTGTAAACGGTCAGAAGGCCGGGCAGCACGCCTATGGCTATACACCGTTCACCGTTGACATCACACCTTATTTATATAAGGACAAGATGCAGGACAACGAGGTGGTGGTGAAGGTTGACAACTCGCAGCAGCCCAACTGCCGCTGGTACTCCGGCTCGGGCATCTACCGACATGTGTGGCTGCAGACTATGCCTGCCGTGCATATCATGGAGAACGGCGTCAGCATCCAGACACCAGAGGTCAGTGCAGAGAAGGCCCGGGTCGATTTAAATATATGGGTAGAAAACGCAGGGAAGGAAATACGCCAGATAGATGATATAGAGGTGACTTTCAAGGGTGGAACCTTCGCGCCGCAGGATGAACATCCGAAGCGTCTCTACTTGCCCTCTGTAAGTATTTCAAATCATCCAAGCCGGCTTCCCAAGGGATTGACGATGACACCTCCGTATGATGAGCCGGAAGAAAAAAAGACAGAGAATGTCCCATTGAACCCTGGACGGATAGCCACTTACGTACAAAGCTTCACCATTGAAAAGCCCCGCCTTTGGTCGCCCGATGCCCCCTTCCTCTACGAGGCCACCGTCCGCATGAAGTGCGATGGTCGCATCGTCTGCGAGCAACGGGTAAAGTTTGGTATCCGCTCCTTCTCTTTTGATGCAGGGAAGGGCTTTGTGCTCAACGGCAAAAAGCTGCTTATCAATGGTGCCTGCGTACACCACGACGACGGAGTGCTGGGAGCTATGGCATTCGACGCTGCCGAAGCTCGCAAGGTGCGTCTGATGAAAGAGGCTGGCTTCAACCTCATCCGCACTTCGCACAACCCTGCCACCCGTGCTCTCCTCGATGCCTGCGACTCGCTGGGAATGTTGGTCATCGACGAGGCTTTCGACGGCTGGCGCACGCAGAAGACCGCCCACGACTATCATGAGTTGTTCGACTCCTGCTACCGTGCTGATGTGCAATCGATGGTGATGCGCGACCGCAACCATCCTTCCGTCATCTGCTGGAGCATTGGCAATGAGGTCATCGAACGCAAGGATTTGCGGGTGGTGACCACAGCCCGACAGCTGAAGAATGCTGTTTTGGAGATGGACGATACCCGCCCCGTCACCGAGGCCCTCTGCTCATGGGACAGCGACTGGGAGATTTTCGACCCTCATGCTGAGGTACTCGATGTGGTGGGCTACAACTACATGATGCACAAGCACGAGAGCGACCATCAGCGCGACCCGCAGCGTGTGATGTGGCAGACGGAGAGCTATCCCCGCGATGCCTTCCTGAACTGGCAGCGCACCAGCGCCAACAGCTACATCGTGGGTGATATCGTGTGGACGGGACTCGACTATCTGGGCGAGTCGGGCATAGGCCGCTACTACTATGAGGGCGAGACCGTCGGCGAGCACTATCAGCGGCCCCACTTTCCCTGGCACGGTGCCTACTGCGGCGATGTCGATATTACCGGCTGGCGCAAGCCCATCAGTCACTATCGCGACATGCTGTGGAACGACGTGAGGCAGCCCTATCTGGCAGTGAAAGAGCCGAACGGCTACTACGGACAAATCAAGGAGACGCAGTGGAGCGTGTGGCCCACATGGGAGAGCTGGAACTGGCCGGGATGGGAAGGAAAGCCCGTCGAAGTGGAGGTCTATACGAAAGACCCCGTCGTGGCGCTCTATCTGGACGACAACCTCATCGGTAAGCGGGAAGTGAACGTCGCAACGGGCTATAAGGCAGTCTTTAAGCTTAACTACCAGCCGGGCGTGCTGAAGGCTGTTACCGAAAGTGGCAGCACCGTCCTTGCTACGGCTGATAAGCCATATCGCATCAGGTTGACGCCCGACCGCCGTGTCGTCAGTGCCGACGGACAGGATCTGGCTTTCATCACTGTGGAGGTTGTCGATAAGAAGGGTAGGGTAGTGCCCGATGCCGCCATTCCCTGCGAGGTGAGCGTGGGAGGCTGCGGACAGCTGATGGCTGCCGCCAGTGCCGACCTGAAAGACCTGGAGCCTACTACCTCGCCCAAGATGACCACCTGGAAGGGACGCTCCCTCATCGTGGTGCGCAGTGCGCGCAAAGCCGGAAGCATCCATGTGGCGGTTAAGTCGCAACTGCCTGCCGCAGGCATTACACTCAAAGCTAAATAATCATATAGACTATGGCAACAAAACACATCCAGTATCAGACAACGGGCACGTGCTCACAGCTGATTGACGTGACCTGCGACGAGAATGACATCATCCAGCAGGTGTTCTTCCTGGGAGGTTGCAACGGCAACCTTCAGGGCATCAGCCAGCTGGTGCGAGGTCAGAAAATCGATGACGTGATGCGCCGGCTCGACGGCATACGCTGTGGCACGAAGCGCACTTCATGTCCCGACCAGCTGTGCCGCGCCCTGGAGCAGCTGAAACAGGCTCCGATAGAGGGCTAGCGATAGTCGTCAGTACCCAGCGTCAGGTCAATGAGCGTATCCTTTGGGTTCGACATCCGGCAGTAGACATACCGGAAGTTGAACCCATTGTCTCTATAGGCCTTATAGCTCGGCATGTTCTTCAATTCATTAACCAGCAGCTGCTTGACCGAAGGGTTGTCAATGTTCTCGCCTTCGGGAACGCTCAGAAGGAAGTCTTGTTTCCAGGTGCGCGTCGGAATGTCGAAGTCTATACGCTCCAGCACAACATTGCCCTCGTTGCCGATGGGCATGGGGCATTTCTTCTCAGTCACCTCACGGGCATCGCGGGCGGCACGCTCTTCAATCGATTCCTGGCAGGCCGCAAATGTCAGGGCACTCAGCATAAAAAAGAATAGACGCTTCATCATGTTTTCGCTTGATTTTGCTTGCAAAGGTAACATTTTTTCCTGATTAGTGAATAATATTTCGAAAAAAAATACAAAATAGCTCGTTTCTCCGCTTTTTTTTGTAATTTTGCAACCAAATACGCTAAAACGAAATGAATAACATCCGTAACTTCTGCATCATTGCCCATATTGACCATGGCAAGTCGACGTTGGCCGACCGTCTGCTGGAGCGCACGAAAACCATCCAGGTGACTGAAGGCCAGATGCTTGACGACATGGAGCTGGAACGCGAGCGCGGCATTACCATCAAGAGCCACGCCATCCAGATGGAGTATGAGCGCGACGGGCAGAAATATATCCTGAATCTGATTGACACACCGGGACATGTGGACTTCTCCTACGAAGTGTCCCGCTCCATAGCCGCCTGCGAGGGTGCACTGCTCGTGGTAGATGCAACGCAGGGCGTGCAGGCTCAGACCATCTCCAACCTCTACATGGCCATCGACAACAATCTGGAGATTATTCCTGTCATCAACAAGATCGACATGCCCAGTGCCATGCCCGACGAGGTGGAGGATGAAATCGTGGACCTGATAGGCTGCGACCCGAAAGACATCATCCGGGCCAGCGGCAAGACCGGCGAGGGTGTGGACGACATACTGGATGCTGTGGTAGACCGCATCCCCCATCCTGTGGGTGATGAAGAGGCTCCGCTGCAGGCACTCATCTTTGACTCGGTGTTCAACTCCTTCCGGGGTATCATTGCCTACTTCAAGATTGTGAACGGGGTCATCCGTAAGGGCGACAAGGTGAAGTTCTTCAATACGGGTATGGAGTATGATGCCGACGAAGTGGGGGTGCTGAAGATGGACATGATCCCCCGCCAGGAGCTGCGCACAGGCGACGTGGGCTATATCATCAGCGGCATCAAAGACTCGAAAGAGGTGAAGGTGGGCGACACCATCACCCATGTGGCGCAGCCCTGCGACGCTGCCATCGAGGGCTTCCAGGAGGTAAAGCCGATGGTGTTTGCCGGTGTCTATCCCATCGATCCCACCGACTACGAGAACCTGCGTGCCTCGCTGGAGAAGCTTCAGCTGAACGATGCTTCACTGACGTTCCAGCCAGAGTCTTCCGTGGCTCTGGGCTTCGGCTTCCGTTGCGGTTTCCTGGGCCTGCTTCACATGGAGATTGTGCAGGAGCGCCTGGACCGCGAGTTCGACATGGATGTCATCACCACCGTGCCCAACGTCAGCTATATGTGCTATACGAAGCAGGGTGAGGTGAAGGAGGTGCACAACCCCAGCGGCCTGCCCGACCAGACGATGATAGACCATATTGAGGAGCCCTATATCCGTGCCTCGATTATCACGGCATCGGCCTTCATCGGACCCATCATGACGCTCTGCCTCGACAAGCGCGGCGAGCTGCTCGACCAGCAGTATGTCAGTGGGGGGCGCATGGAGCTGCACTTCATGTTGCCGCTGGGCGAGATCGTCATTGACTTCTACGACAAGTTGAAGAGCATTTCGAAGGGCTACGCTTCGTTCGACTACCATGTGGACTGCTTCCGACCCTCGAAGCTGGTGAAGCTCGACATCCTGCTCAACGGTGAGCCGGTGGATGCCCTTTCCACGCTGACCCATCAGGACAATGCCGTCACCTTCGGGCGCCGCATGTGTGAAAAGCTGAAGGAGCTGATTCCCCGTCAGCAGTTCGACATTGCCATCCAGGCCGCCATCGGAGCGAAAATCATTGCACGCGAGACGGTGAAGCAGGTGCGCAAGGACGTGCTGGCAAAATGCTATGGCGGCGATGTCACCCGCAAGCGCAAACTGCTGGAGAAGCAGAAGCGAGGCAAGAAGCGCATGAAGCAAATCGGCAATGTGGAGGTGCCGCAGAAAGCCTTCCTGGCCGTGCTGAAACTCGACTGACAAACAATAACCAATATCCAATAACCAATAACCGTTTCTTCGCTGAACAATATGGATAAAAATAATCCCATAGCAGAACTGACAAAACAATTTGCCCTTCGTATCGTAAAGATGTACAACTATCTTCAAAATGACAAAAAAGAGTACATCCTCTCAAAGCAAGTCCTGCGTTCAGGTACGAGTATCGGTGCAAATGTTCGTGAAAGCATCTATGCGCAGAGTCGTGCGGATTTTATTAGCAAGATGAGCATTGCGCTGAAAGAATCCAGCGAAACGGAATATTGGATTGAGTTGTTGCACGAATCAGGATATATTGACGACAAAACATTTGACTCTGTATTTGACGATAACAGCAAAATATCAGCAACTTTAATAAATATCATCAAGAAAACCAAGGAATCTGAGAAATAACGGTTATTGGTTATTGTTTAACGTTTATTGTAAAAGATGGCAAACCTAAGTTTAACTCCCCGTGATGTGGCACGCGAACTGGCGCGCCGATATAGTACTATGACCCACGACGAGCTTGACATTCTGGAAAGCATCCTCATTCCGCGCAAGTATGGCAAGAACGAACTCATTCTGCGCGAGGGTGAGGTGTGCGAGAATATCTACTGGGTGGTGAAAGGTTTGGTGCGTCAGTTCTATTATAAGAACAAGAAGGAACTGACTGAATATATGGCTACGGAAAACTCCATCGTGATGTGCATCGAGAGCCTGTTCAAGGAGGAGCCCACGCGCCTGCAGATTCAGGCACTGGAGCCGTCGATCATCTATTGCATTCCCAAGCGTGACCTGGAGCTTGCTGCCATCAAGTGCGTCAATATCCAGATGCTCTACCGCAAGATACTGGAAGAGTCGCTCATAATCAGTCAGCACCATGCTGACATGCTGCGCTTCGAAGCGGCCCAGGATCGTTATCAGAAGCTGGTGAAGCGTTCCCCTCAGCTGGTGTTGCGTGCCCCGCTGGTCTATATCGCCAGCTACCTGCAGATGACACCCGAGACGCTGAGCCGCGTGCGCACTGCTGCCTTGATGAATAGCTAGTCTAACTCCTTTAACTCCTTTAACTCCTTTAACTCCTTGAATTAAAGGCCACGGCAGCCCGCGCCACCTCCACGTCGCCCGTCTTCACGATGCGCACGTTGAAGGAATCTTCGGCTGGCTGCTCCCGGTAGAAAGATAGCTGGTCGCCGGCATGAGCTTCGGCAACGTAGGCAATCTCGAAGCGTTTGATGTTGTGCTGCCGATACCATTCCATCGGCCACAGGTCGAGCACGTGCTCGATATACTTCACCGAATTGATGTGCCCATTGATGTCTACATCATTATAATAGGTGCCGATGGTACGTACCAGTTGTGCCGTGTTGCTCATCTTCACACGTCCGCCCTTGGCAATGGGGCACTCCTTGTCCTTGACTATCCAATCGTTGATGGCTCCGTCGTCGATGGCCAGAATGTCGGTCGGCTGGCGGGTCTCGGTGTCAATCATGGCCCAGATGCTGCGTCCATAGCCATACACCTTCCGTCCATCGGCAGACACCACGCGGAAGTTGCGGTTTGTGAAGAAGCGCATGGCACTCTCAACCCATGTCTCCACGTTGAAACGGTCGTACTGACTGGGCATCTCCTGCATTTCAATGGCTAGCCGCGAGAGCACCCATGTCTTGTGGATGGTGTTCAGATAGCGCATACCGAATCCCCGGTCGGTGCTGTGGAAGTCGGCAGCATTCAGCATGTGGTTGCCCAGATGCCCCGTGAAGAGCCTTCCGTTGAAGTCGCAGTGGAAAGGCTCGGCCATGAATTCATAACATCCTATCTTGTCCATAGTTCTAATAGCTTTCCTTCTCGTTGGGGAAAGACCCCTCCTTCACGTCGCTGACGTATTGTCCTATGGCATCTGTCATAACAGTGTTCAGGTCGGCATAGCGGCGCAGGAAACGGGGTGAGAATCCCTGTGTCATGCCCAGCATGTCGGCAATGACGAGTATCTGTCCGTCGCACTGCGGGCCGGCCCCGATGCCGATAGTGGGCACGGGCAGCAGTGCCGTCACCTGGCCGGCCAGTGTAGCGGGCACCTTCTCCAGCACCACGGCGAAGCATCCTGCCTCGGCCAGGGCCTGGGCGTCGCTGATCAGCTTCTGTGCCTCGTCCTCTTCCCTGGCACGCACGGCGTAGGTTCCGAATTTGTTGATGCTCTGTGGCGTCAGTCCCAGATGTCCCATTACGGGGATGCCGGCATCGAGGATGCGTTTCACGGTGGGCAGTATCTCCACGCCTCCTTCCAGTTTTAATGCGTCGCACCCGCTCTCCTTCATGATGCGTATGGCGTTCTGCACCCCGTCGTGCTCTCCCGTCTGGTAGCTTCCGAAGGGCATGTCGCACACCACGAGTGCGCGCTTCACCCCGTTCACCACCGAGCGGGCATGATAGATCATCTGGTCGACGGTCATGGGCAAGGTGGTGCTGTTGCCTACCATTACGTTCGAGGCGGAGTCGCCGATGAGTATGCTGTCGATGCCGGCGCGGTCGACAATGCCCGCCGTGGTAAAGTCATACGACGTGAGCATGGAGATTTTCTCTCCCCTTTGTTTCATTTCAATGAAGCGGTGGGTGGTCACTTTGCGCTCATCGCTTACTAAATATCCTGCCATAGCTTGTTCAGTCTTTTGTAATCTAAGTCGTTGTAATCTTCTGTCTGATAATCGCTTAAAGGGATGACGGCTTCACGTGGGTTAGTTGTTGTCAGCCCTACCACCATCATGCCAGCCGCACGGCCTGAACGCAGTCCGTTGATACTGTCCTCGAAGACGACGCACTGTTCCCTTGACATGTCAAAGCGGGCGGCAGCACGCAGGTAGCAGTCGGGCGAGGGCTTGCTTTCGGCAAAGTCTTCGCTGGTCAGAATGGCATCGAAGAGGTGTAGGAATTCCGGGCGCTGCTTGTAGACGGCCAGCATCTTCATCTGGTTTGAGCTGGTCACCACTGCGGTCTTCATGCCGTTGTGCCGCAGGTCGGCGATGAAGTTCTCGAATCCGGGCACGTAGCAGAACTGCATCTGTGCCTCGAACTCGTTCAGGCGGTCAATCACGTTCTGCCGTTCCTGCTCCAGGGGCCCCGACCAGCAGCGTTCCATAATCTGTTCCAGTGTCTGCCCTTTGATTTCCTGCTCCAGACCCGGATGCTCGGGGTGGTATTGGCGGCACACTCCTCCCCAGAACACCGTGTACTGCGGCTCAGTGTCGAACACTACGCCGTCCAAGTCGAAGAGTGCGGCTCTCAGCGGTTCCTTCCCGGTCATGGCATCACGATTTTCGAAACCTTCGATGCACTCTTCACTACATAGATGCCTCGTTTCAGTGGCAGGCGTTGCAGTTCGGCACCGGTGGTGGTGAGCAGCAGTTGGCCATTGGCAGTGTAGACCGTCACCGTCTCGTCAGCCTCGGTTGCGATGTTCTGCACGCCATCGATGATTATCTCCACTTCCACGGGATTCTCGGTCAGTGCCAGGTTCAGCACCTGTTCCTTGCCCACGTTGGCGGTGAGGAGAATGCCCGTTACGTCGAAGAACTTGCCGGCATAGTCCTTGGGTATGGTGATTTTCAGTCCGAAGTTGTTGTAGATGCGCACGTAGCTGTCGCCGTCGATGGCGTAGGCTCCTGCCAGTCCCTCAACGCTGCCCAGCAGTGCGTTCCTGATCACGATATAATCGGCCAGGTCGGCTTGTGACAGCTCGCTCACCTTCAACTCACGGGGCACGGCATCCTCGGCCTTGCCGACCTCATAGCCGTCGGCAGTAGTAAAGCCTTCGATGGGTTTCAGCCAGGGCACCATCTCAGATGTAGTGGAAACGCCATAGACATGGCCGTTGAGCATGTCTCCGGCCTTCAGTTCCAGGTCAGTAGAAGAGAAGCAGATGGCTCCCGAGGCATCGCGCACGTAGGCGTCTTTCTTGTTGATGAAGGTCACCTGCGCGTCGTTCAGCATCAGTTCGGCCTCGGTGCCCTCTTTCAGTCCCTTGAAATCGGCAATGTCCTTGGCAATGATACGTTCACCGACGGTGATGGCACACGATGCTGTCAGACCGTTGTCGAGGTTGGTGACGGTGATGATTGCTACGCCGTTTTCACCAGCGGTCAACAGTCCTTCGGGGCTTACGGTGACCACCTGTTCGTTGCTGCTGGTCCACTGCAGGAAGACGTCGGCAGTGGCGGGAGTAAGCGTTGCCTCCAGCTGGTAGGTGCGGCCCTCAGCCAGGGTGATTGCCTCTGGCAGGGCGATACCTGTCAGTGCTGTATAGTTTGCCTTGACGGGGGTCTTCAGCAGGTACAGCTCGTCGATGACCTCGTCGCCCATCGTGTTCGTACCGAAGATGGCAGTAACGTCGTAGCGCTTGGTCAGGTCGGTGGGCACTTTTACGCCGCTGACCTTAAGGGTGTTGTAAAGCCTTACACGCTTGTCGCCCAGCACGGCGAAGATGCCTCCGTCGCTGATGAGCTGCACCTTCGTGACGAACACCTTCTCTGAATAGCGGTCTGGCGTGAGCTGGCTGATGTGCAAGCTTATCGGTTCAGGCTCTTCTCCATCTTCTATGTTGATGCCATTCGGCGTGGTCTTGCCCTCTACGGCAGTCAGCACAGGCATCCCGTTGCTCAGTGTCAGTCGTCCGTAGACCGAGCCTTCCACCTTGTTGCTGTTCTTCAGTCCCAGCCCCATGTCGTTCAGCACAATGGCACCGCTGGCATCGCGAAGATAGACATTCTTGTCATAGACATAGAGCACCTGGGCGTCTTTGAGCACCAGCAGGGCCTCGCTGCCCTCCTCCAGGGCACACATGGCTGCTACATTGTCGGCCAGGTCGCAGCGGCTCACCGTGACCAGACAGGTGGCCGACAGTTCGTCGTTGGCAGTCACCGTCACATGGGCTGTTCCCTCGCCGATGCCAGTGACCATTCCGTCCTGGCTGACAGTGGCCACGTCTTCATTGTCGCTCGTCCATACTAAGGTACAAGGGGCTGCCAGGGGCTTGCGCTGCGGGGTCAGTTGCAGGCAGGTACCGACGCCCACGGCAATCTCTTCGCGCAGGGTGATGGAACTGAGCACGTAGGCGTCGAAGGCATTGAAGCTGATGATACCGTCCTGCTCACTGATGTCGCTCAGTCCGAAGTAGGCGTCCTTGCCTGCCCAGGTTTTCAGGTTGGCTGGCTCGGTCTCGTTGTCCAGCTCTGTCACCTTTCCCGTGCCAGGGAAGGGGTCGGTGCCCGAATCTACGATATATCCCTGCGACCATTTCTCGCCCTTGGCTCGTATCAGCTCATAGTAGGGGTGGTCAGGGTTGTCGTTCACAGAGTTGCCTGTCCACATGTAGGCGTTGGTAGAGTCAACACGGAACACCAGCATACCGTGTCCGGGCAGCTTGGCATCCCATTTGTTTAGCTGTCTGTTCTCCAGCAGGAAATACTCATTCTTCACAGGTGTGTTGATGCGGAAGCCCTGGTTGCTTTGCGCAATGTACTCCAACTGGTAATTGCCCGGCTCGCTTATCACATCCGGGGTGGCGAAGCCCAGTGCATAGCGCTCATAGAGTGAATACCCGCAGGGACGACGAACGTAGTCAAAGTCGGCACCGGCTGCCATTACCGACCATTCGCTTGGGTTTATGCAGGCTTCGTCGTACATGTTGTCGGTATCGTAGAAGTCGGGCAACCCCAGCACATGGCTGAACTCGTGGCACATGGTGCCTATGCCTTCCAGTATGCTCCAGTTATATGATTGGTAGCCGTACAGCTCGGTGGAGCAGGCATACCGTCCCAGTTGCACGCCGTCCTTGCGCACGTTTTGAGAGTAGGAAATATCATACTGGTGAGGCCATAGCAGACGGCTATCGTTGCCCTGAATATAGGAGGGCAGGCCGGAGAAGATGAAGTAAATCATGTCCACCTTGCCGTCGTTGTTCACGTCATAATCCTTGAAATTCACCAGAGAGTCGGCGGCGGTGCAGGCATCGACCATCAGCTGCACACTGCGGCGTGTCTTGCCGTTAGGGTCGCTTTGTGTGTTCTGGCCCGAATAATACTGGCTGCGGTTGATTTTTACCGGGCCTATGATGTCGAAGGTGGGTACGAAAATGCCGTTCGAGTTGTCGCGGAAATAGTCGCGCATACTCCCTGTGCATTGAATGTAACCGCCGCCACCCCAGGGGTTGTTGAAGTTGGTGTAGGAGTTGCCTGTGTAGTTGTCTTCGTTTATCATGCCCTCCATGATGTCGTGATAGTTGGAATAGGTAAACGGACAGTCGTTGTATTCCACCAGCAGCACCAGCCCTTTGAAGTGGGCGTAGTCGTAGTTTGCCCTGAGTGCTTCAGCGCGAGACTGCTGGGTCTGTCGGACCAGCTGTGCTGCTTCGCTGCTCGGCTGCGGCTTCACGCGTCCTGTCTGTTTCAGGAAGTCCAGCTCCTGGGCCGACCGCTGTTCGGCATCGTGGGCTGTAAGAGCCGTAGGCACTAGCTGCCCCTGTTCCAGCCGGGCATATACATAATAGCCTTGCTGGTTTTTCACCACCGAATAGCCGTCGGCAGTTGTGTTCCAGTGAAGGAACTCGTCGCCCAGCAGGCGGAGGTTCAGTGAGCTGCCGTCGGGTTGTTCTACTCGGATTGTGCCCTTCAGGGCTGGGCGTGCCCAAACCGATGCCACTCCTAGCAGCATCGTCATCAGTATCATTGATAGTTGTTTCATAGGTCTTAATTGCAATTGACGATGCAAAGTTACGATTTTTTTTAGAGTTAATGCATGAAAATGGCAAAAAAGTTGTATCTTTGCATCATGCAACTGATAAATAAGTATTTTTCCGGTCTCACTAGCCTCCAGTTGGAGCAGCTGGAGGCCTTGGATGGCCTCTACCATGAGTGGAACGCCCGTATCAACGTCATCTCGCGGCAGGACATCGATAATCTCTATCTGCACCATGTGCTTCACTCCCTGGCCATCGGCCGGGTGCTTTCCTTCCGTCCAGGCACTGAGATCCTGGATGTGGGTACTGGCGGTGGCTTCCCCGGTGTGCCCTTGGCCATCCTCTTCCCAGAATGCCGCTTCACCCTTATCGACGGCACAGGGAAGAAAATTCGTGTGGCGCAGGAAGTTAGTCAGGCCATAGGACTGAAGAACTGCACACCCGTGCATCGTCGTGCCGAAGAGGAGAAGGGCTTGTATGACTTTGTGGTTAGTCGTGCCGTCATGCCTCTGCCCGAACTGGCCCGAATGGTTAGGAAAAACATTTCCCGACAGCAGCGCAACGCCCTGCCTAACGGCATTATTTGTCTGAAGGGCGGTGACTTGCAGGAAGAGACGCGTCCCTTCCGTCGTATCGTTGATATTCAGCCTCTAAGCCAGTGGTTTAAAGAAGAATGGTTCAAGGAAAAGTACAGCATTTATCTACCCATATAATAAAATGGAAATATGAACAGTGAAAAGGGAATAGTGGTCAGAACCTTCCAGTGCAATCCCGTTCAGGAGAATTGTTTCGTGGTCAGCGATAATGCCACGCACCAGTGTGCTGTCATCGACTGTGGCGCCTTCTATGATACTGAGCGTCGTGCCGTGGTCCAGTATATCCGCAACAACGGGTTCATGCTCAGTCATGTTCTTTGCACTCATGCTCATTTCGACCATATCTTCGGTTTGGATACGCTCTATGCTGAGTTTGGGGTCAGCCCCCGCCTGCATCCTGCCGATAAGTTCATCTATGACAACATGCCCTTGCAGGTGACCAGTTTCCTGGGCATCGGCTACGATGCGGCCATGCCCCCCTTGGGTGAGCCTCTGGCAGATGGCCAGTTGATAGCTCTTGGCAGTCATCAGCTGCGCGTGCTCCACACTCCTGGCCATTCGCCTGGCAGCGTGCTTTTCTATATGGAGGACGAGCAGCTGCTCTTCGCCGGAGACACACTTTTCCGCATGAGTGTCGGGCGTACAGACCTGGAGGGCGGATCCTGGACTCAGCTCATGGATAGTCTCCATCGTGTCGTGGCCCAGCTGCCACCGGCCGTGACGGTCTACACCGGTCACGGTCCGGCTACAACCATCGGCCAGGAACTGCGCATGAATCCTTATTTTAGGCCTTGATAGTCCCGCACAGGGAAAGTATATTTTTAGAGAAGAGATATGACAGGAGAATACATCTTGCAGATAGTGATTGCTGCGCTGCTGGGCGGTGCCATCGGACTGGAGCGTGAGTACCGCTCCAAGGAGGCTGGCTTCCGCACCCATTTCCTCGTGGGTCTGGGCAGCGGGTTGTTTATGGTGCTGTCGCTGCACGGATTTGACGACTTCATGGGCAGGCCGGGCATTCAGCGAGACCCCGCCCGACTGGCGGCACAGGTAGTGAGCGGCATCGGCTTCATCGGTGCAGGTACCATCATCTTTCAGAAGAATGTGGTGAAGGGACTGACCACTGCGGCAGGTCTTTGGGTGACATCGGCTATCGGGATGACTGCGGGCGCAGGCATGTACGCCGTGTCGTCTGTGGCCACAATACTGGTGCTGCTATGCCTGGAGGGATCGAACTTCATCCATCACAAGATTTTCCACCAAAAGGAAGAGGTGGAGGACTTCTACGACCCGAACACGAAGCACAAGGAGGAATAGAGCTGCATGAGCAGCACGTAGAGCACCAGCAACGGTGCGGCGGCTGCAATACCGTCGGAAAGCGACTGCCACACTTCTGTCAGGCTGGTGAAGTGACGCGTCACGGCTCCGTAGCTGACTGCCAGGATGATGATGCCAAAGGATACTATTGGCACCAGCGCACGACTGAAGGCCGACGGCCACAGACCGCCCGTGGCCGACAGCAGCACGGCATGGGGCGTGACTGTGAGCAGCAGGAGCAAGGCTATATAGAGCACCAGCAACACCATAAGCAAGCGAAGCCCCTGGCGATGACGATAGTTGTTCACGTCTGTATGGAAGGCAGCAAGCAGTCCGCTGTCCCGAAGACTTCCGAATGCCATTGACAGCAGTAGTATCCATACCAGCAGCGGTCGGCGCAGCATATCGACGAAACCGCCGAAGAAGAAGCGTATGCCCTCGGACGACAGCAAGGAGCGAACACCTTCGCCCATCGTGGCCGACAGCAGCCACGACAACAGCACCAGAGCCACCAGGGCAAGCATCAATGC
>LXOW01219682.1_pt1 | contig 18905 bp, 15 predicted proteins | sample 1368591 | NCBI WGS metagenome assembly LXOW01 (sample SAMN04884650, study PRJNA319009) | bovine gut metagenome | isolation source: Cow rumen | host: Bos taurus | place: Italy: Legnaro (PD) | collected 2014-07-09
GACATCGTAATGCAACCCGTAGAGACCTGGCGAGAGCAGTTAGTGAATGATTTCGAGAAGAGCGTCTTTGCGATTCATCCGGAGATTGGTGCTATCAAGGAACGACTCTATGAGATGGGGGCTGTCTATGCTGCGATGTCTGGCTCCGGCAGCAGTCTGTTTGGACTCTTCCGCAATCCCGTAAACCTCGATTCCTTCGACGAGGAAGGTACCTTTAAGACGTGTCTGGCGTTGTAAATTAGAAATGGACCTCGATTCGCATCGAAGTCCATTCACAACACAAACACAAAATACGGTTTTTCAACCGTTTTATTTATTGGATACCATCCTCGCGAAGTTTCTGCTGCCATTTCCAGGCACTCTTCAGCACTTCCTCAGTTGGTGTCTCTGCTTTCCATCCAAGTACTTTGTTGGCTTTGTCAACATTACCCCAGACCTGCTCGATATCGCCTTCGCGACGTGGTGCGAATTCCCAATTCACCTTCACACCCGTAGCCTTCTCGAAACCTTCTACGACTTCCAAAGTTGACAAGCCCTTGCCTGTACCGATATTGAATACTTCCACAGCTTCTGTCTCTGGTTTGTCGAGCACTCGCTCCATGGCCTTAACATGGGCTTTGGCAAGATCTACAACGTAGATATAGTCGCGGATGCAAGTCTTGTCAGGTGTATTATAGTCATGTCCGAAGATCTTCAGCTGTTTGCGTATGCCGATAGCCGTCTGGGTCACAAAAGGAATCAGATTCATAGGAACACCATTCGGCAATTCGCCGATGAAAGCAGTAGGATGTGCTCCGATAGGATTGAAGTAGCGGAGGATAATGCTCTTGATGGGAGCACCTGAGTGGATGTAGTCCTGAATGATCTCCTCGTTGATCTGCTTTGTGTTACCATAGGGCGACATAGCCTTTTGAATAGGCGCATTCTCCGTGACAGGCAGGTTCTCCTGTGAAGGCTGGCCATAGACAGTGCAACTTGAAGAGAAGATAATACCTTTTACGTCGTACTTAGGCATCAACTCCAACAGATTGATAAGACTCGTAAGATTATTACGATAGTACATCAAAGGCTTCTCTACACTCTCACCGACAGCCTTTGAGGCTGCAAAATGGATAATACCTTCTATCTTCGGATATTTCTTAAACACATTCTCAAGGGCTTCGAAGTCACAACAATCAACCTTTTCGAAAGCAGGACGAATGCCTGTAATCTTTTCGATGCCGTCAATGACGTTTGCATTAGAATTAGAGAGGTTGTCGATAATAACGACCTCATAACCTGCTTGCTGTAGCTCTACGGTTGTATGGCTTCCAATGAAACCCGTACCTCCCGTCACCAAAATAGTCTGTTTCATTCTGAATTTTATTTTTAGTAAACTTTTTCCGTGTACAAAAGTACAACATTTATCTGAACTGACCAAATAAAGTTCGTAAAAGTTTCAGCAGAACAGCATTTTTCATCGTAGGACGATGCTAAGCATACTCGTTGTCTGAGAAGTGATACGATATCTGTTGTCCGTACGTTGCCCTACCACCCAAAGGATGTTTCCCTCGCAGTCTGTCACGACTAACTGGCATCGCTTTGCTACCACAGTTAGCTTTAAGTCTGTCAGGAAATCGCTTACGAGCTTGTGACCTGTCATACCAAAAGGAACAAACTTGTCGCCAGTTTGTGTAGGACGAATGACGAGAGGGAAATTAACTAATGCTGCATCAATCGTAGCACAACTACTTGATTTTGAAATAGATATTTCTTCTGAAATCAAAAATGAGAATTGATGACTGTCATCATATCTGTATAGGCCCATCTCAGGGATTTTAAGCGATTTCATCGGTGCCTGACGCGGAACAAGAACCAGACTGTCACGGTCTATGACAAGTTCGTGACTTTCTGTCGGGAACACCCTACCCGACTCTCCCTCTAGTCGTGTGAGGATCTCTGTCGTCTGTGCCGCATTAAAACCATAGGGTGCCAGCCACTCATGCAGGAAAAAAGCTGCTGATGGCAGTTCTTTCAAAGTATCCTTAGCAACTTTCTCAGACTGCGTATCTGGGTCTTTGCTGATAAGTTGCGCTTTCTGCCGGGCGACAACCTCTTGGACAACTTGTTCTGCCTCCCGCAGATAGCAGGCTGTTTTGAAGAGGTTCTCGGAAGCGTTTGGATTAATAGCCTTGAGTAATGGCAGCACATTCAGACGTACCTTATTGCGCACGACATTATCCACAAAATTGGTACTGTCGTTGACATACTGTTGTCCTGTTTTCTGAAGGAAAGTTTCCACCTCATGACGACTCAGACAAAGCAAAGGCCTTACGATATGCCCGTTCTTGGGTCTAATACCCGTCAGGCCATGAATGCCACTGCCCCGCAGGAGGTTCATCAGCAACGTCTCTACAGCATCGTCCCGATGGTGGGCTACACAGACGGTCTCAGCTCCTATATCTTGGCATAATTGCTCAAAATAGCGGTATCGTAGTTCTCTCGCCGCCATTTCAATGCTTACTTGATGCAATGATGCGTATATATCTGTATCAAAGTGAATTAAATGCAACGGTATTCTATATTCATGACAAAGAGACTTTACAAATGCTTCATCGCGGTTACTCTCCTCACCACGCAGATGGAAATTACAGTGCGCAGCCTCTATCCGATAGCCTAGACGATGCAGAATCAGCAATAACGCCACACTGTCTGCCCCACCACTCAGAGCTACGATATGTAGCCCGTCACGACTTAGCAGTCCCTCCTTCTGAATATATGCCGCTACACGCTTCTCCACCTTTCAGTCTTCACTATTCACTCAACATAAAGAACCAAACCCTTGAGGTATTCCCCTTCAGGATGATAGATGTTAATGGGGTGATCTGCAGGCTGATGCAGTTGATGCAAGATACGCACTTTGCGCCCTGCCTGAGCTGCAGCTGTAAAGACGGCATTACGGAAATGGTCCTTCGTTACCACCTGCGAGCAACTGAAGGTAAAGAGGATACCACCAGGCTGAATCTTCTGGAAAGCCTTGTTGTTCAGACGGGTATAGCCTTTCAGGGCATTATGCAAAGCCCCACGGTGCTTTGCAAAGGCCGGAGGATCAAGTATAATCAGGTCATATTGGTCGCCTGATTGCTCCAGATATTTGAAGGCATCCTCACAGAAGGCCTGATGACGCTTGTCACCAGGAAAATTCAGCTCTACATTGCGATTAGTCAGTTCAATAGCTTTTGCACTGCTATCTACGGAATGCACTAGCTCTGCCCCTCCCCGCATGGCATAGAACGAGAATCCACCGGTATAGCAGAACATGTTCAGCACCCGCTTTCCTTTGGCGAAGCGTTCCAGCATCGAACGGTTCTCGCGCTGGTCCACGAAGAATCCCGTTTTCTGGCCGCGAAGCCAGTCCACATAGAATTTCAGACCATTTTCCACAGCAATATTGTCGTCGGAACCGCCAAAGAGGAATCCGTTCTCCATATCGTCCATAAAAGGCAGCGTAGTCTCACTTTTGTAATAGACATTCTCAAGCCTTCCCTCCATCACATCCATCAGCTGTGCGGCAATGGCTTTGCGACTCATGTGCATCCCGATGCTATGTGCCTGCATTACAGCGGTCTTGCCATAGACATCGATGACGAGTCCAGGCAACAGGTCTCCCTCGCCATGTACCAAGCGGTAGGTGTTATTCCTCGGATTGTCGGCGATGCCGATAGCCTGACGCATCTTCAGGGCCGATGAGAGGCGTGAATGCCAGAAAGCGTTATCGATGGAAACATGACTAAAAGAGAGTACGCGTACGGCTATTGAACCGTTCTGGAAATGTCCGACTGCGATGAAATCGCCGTTTCCTGTGAGAACGCTCACCACATCGCCTTCTTCGATTCCCTTATCCATATGGGCAATAGCACCAGAGAATACCCAAGGATGGAATCGTTGCAGACTCTCCTCCTTACCTCTTTTAAGAAATATCTGTTTCATGCTCTTGTTTGTTTTCTTCCGGTCTGATGACAAGTTCATAATCCCCCTCTTCCTTCAGACGCATCACCTCCTCATAAATACGGATACAGGCCCAGGCGTCGATGGCGGCATAGATTTTCTGACTGTCCTTCAGAATGTCACGTTCCCAGTTGGAGAGACGCTCTGCCTTGCTGATACGCTGCCCGAAGAGGTTGGCATAGATTTTCACGAGACTCTGGTCTTCAATTCCGATTTCCCTCACCAGCTGCTGTAAATCCACGAAACTTCCCGTCTCAAAGGCTCCCAGTTCTCGCAGCGACAACAGGTCGTTGTTCCAGGCAAGCCCTACTTTGGTGACCTTCGTGTCTGCCATGAGTCTGGCGATGGCAGGACACATGCCGATTTGATTCATCCTGAAAAGGAAGCACTGCGATGGCGTGGCCACCTGCAGAAGCGCACACTTGAAATGCCTGCCCTTCGAGAAGGATGGACGCGTCTCTGTATCCAGGCCCAAAAGTGGCTGCGTCAACAGGAAATCCACCGCCTTTTCAGCCTCCGCTATGGTGTAGATGACGATGATCTTGCCTGTATATTCCACCCGCTTCAGGGATGGAATTGTAAGCTTATCAAACTTATTATATATTAACTTTTTCATTTCTTGGTGCAAAATTACAAAAAAAACGTGATTTTTTGATGAAATCTGATTTTTTTCGACTACTTTTGCATCAAATTTAGCAATTCAAACATAAATATGGCCAAGAAAAAGAAAGAAACAAGTACTAAGAGATCCTTCACTGGCGTCTTAGGTTTTACGAATATATTCCACAATGAGAAACTGAATTTCTTCCTTGGTTTGCTGTTGATAGGTGTTGCTGTCTATTTTATTATGGCCTTCATCTCCTATTTTACTACAGGTGCGGCAGACCAGAGTTTGATTGAAGATCCGCGCGAAGGTGAGATCATGAATGAGAAGCACGAGTTCGGTAACACCTGTGGCAGTCTTGGTGCTTATGCGTCCTGGTATTTCATCAAACGCTGCTTCGGTATCCCCGCCTTTATGATACCGATCTTTCTCATCCTCCTCGGCATACATCTCATCCGTGCTTACAGAGTGAACCTCCTGAAGTGGTTCCTGGCACTTATGCTCTTGATGATTTGGGGATCTGTCACTTTCGCCAAGTTCCTTTCGCCGTTCTTCGTTGATGCCTGCTACAGCCCAGGGGGCGATCATGGTCTCTTCGTGTGTCAGTATATCGAAAACTTCATAGGTACCCCTGGTCTGACAGTATTCCTTGGACTCACGGCTATCGGCTTCCTGACCTATGTCAGCGCTGAGACGATCTTCATCCTGAGGAAAATCCTGAATCCAACGCGATTTATCGACAAGGTGAAGTTCAAGATTACCAATAATGATCCCGATGAAAAGGTGGATTCCTACGAGCAGCAACTGGCGACGGTGGATGATTACAATACCCTCGTCTTCGATGATCCCGCCTCACAGACGGTTGAGTTCCACGACGATGGAAAGGCCGTTGTGATAGACGATGTCTATCAGCGCGATGAACAGCCTGCATCACAGACTGTGAAGCCCTCCAACGACGTCCAGAAACCGAAGGACGAGGAAGTCGGCATGGAGATTGAGGTGGCTAAGGATGAAGATACGGCTGACGCCAAGACCGTTGCTCCGAATCTGGAGGATCTTGAGCCCTACGATCCTAAGCGTGACCTCGAGAACTATCATTATCCGACACTCGACCTCCTGAAGAAATACGACAACGACGGCAAGCCGTTTATCGATATGGCTGAGCAGACCGCCAACAAAAACCGCATCGTGGAGGTGTTGCGTACCTTTGGCGTTGAGATTAGCAGCATCAAGGCTACGGTCGGCCCTACCATCACTCTTTACGAGATCACGCTGGCGCCTGGCGTCCGTATCTCCAAGGTACGCTCCCTCGAGGATGATATTGCCCTGAGCCTTTCTGCTCTTGGCATCCGTATCATCGCCCCGATTCCTGGTAAGGGCACCATCGGTATTGAGGTACCTAATGCCAAGCCGTCTATTGTGTCGATGGAATCGATACTTAACTCGAAGAAGTTCCAGGAGTCGCAGATGGAGCTCCCCTGCGCCGTCGGCAAGACGATTACCAACGAGGTGTTCATGTTCGACCTGGCTAAAGCGCCTCACCTTCTCGTTGCTGGCGCCACAGGTCAGGGTAAGTCTGTCGGACTGAATGCCATTGTTACCTCTTTATTATATAAGAAGCACCCTGCTGAATTGAAGATTGTGCTCGTCGATCCCAAGAAGGTGGAGTTTTCTATCTATAATTCGCTGATCAACCATTTCTTGGCAAAGGTGCCTGACGATGATGCTGATCCTATCATCACCGATGTTACGAAGGTAGTGCGCACGCTCAACTCCCTTTGTAAGCTCATGGATACCCGCTACGACCTGCTCAAGGAGGTTGGTGCCCGTAATATCAAGGAATACAATAAGAAGTTCATAGAACGTAAGATACCTCCACGCGGAGGTCACGGATACATGCCTTACATCGTGGTAATCATCGATGAGTTCGGCGATCTGATCATGACGGCTGGTAAAGAGATTGAATTGCCTATAGCGCGTATTGCCCAGTTGGCGCGTGCCGTAGGTATTCACATGGTGATTGCTACCCAGCGTCCTACGACGACGATTATCACGGGTAACATCAAGGCCAACTTCCCAGCCCGTATCGCCTTCAAGGTTTCTGCAGGTATCGACTCAAAAACTATCCTCGACCGCACAGGCGCCCAGCAACTCATCGGTAAGGGTGATATGCTCTATCTAGGTGGCGCAGAACCCATCCGTGTGCAGTGTGCCTTCGTCGATACCCCTGAAGTGGAGCGAATCAACGAATTCATCGCTGCCCAGCAAAGTTACAACATGCCGTTTGAACTGCCTGAGCCCGACACGCCAGAGAGCGACATGGGTGATGGCGGCAGTGCCGATGTCGATATGCAGCACCTCGACCCGCTTTTTGAAGATGCAGCCCGTCTCATCGTGCTCAACCAGAGCGGCAGCACCTCACTCATCCAGCGTAAGTTTGCCATTGGCTACAACCGAGCAGGTCGCCTGATGGACCAACTCGAGAAAGCTGGTGTTGTCGGTGCCGCCATGGGCAGCAAACCGCGTGAGGTGATGATACAGGACGAAATGAGTCTGAACAACCTCTTGAATAGTTTAAGATAAATATATTGATATGAAAAAGATTTGTTTTCTGATAGCAATGGCACTGATGAGTGCCAGCTCCTTTGCGCAGAGTGCTAAGAGTGTACTCGACAAGGCCGCATCCCACATTACCGTAAAGGATGGTGTCAAGGCCAATTTCAAGATGACGGGTTCCATGGGTAACACCAGCGGCACCATCCTCATCAAAGGACGTAAGTTCCAGGCCACGACGCCCGTCGCCACCGTATGGTTCGACGGAAAGACACAATGGACTTATGTGAAGAAGAATGATGAGGTCAACGTCACTACCCCCACAGAGGCACAGCTGCAGGCTATCAATCCCTACAACTTCATCAACCTCTACAAGAAGGGCTATGACTGCACGCTCAACAAGTCTGGCAAGGACTACGTCGTGCATCTCACCTCAAACACAGGCAATAAGAACATCCGCGAGCTATTTGTCACCATCAGCAAGACTACTTACCAGCCGACACAAGTCAAGCTGTTGCGCGACAAGAAATGGACCATCTTCGACATCACAGAACTCAAGAAGCAGAGTGTCGCCGACAGTCAGTTCCGTTTCAATGCCAAGGATTTCCCACAGGCAGAAATCATCGACTTGAGATAAACTCATGAACAAGTTCCGACTCTATCGCTTGCTCAATAAGAACACCAAGCTGAGCTACAAGCGCAGTCCTATGTTCGAGCAGAACAAGTGGGCCAAGGCACTCATCTATTTCGGCAGTGCCCTCTTCGGCCTATACCTTATATTATATGGCATCATCATCGCTATGACAGCCGACGGCGAGGCTGGCCGTATGTTCTCCTTGATGCCTTTCATCCTCATTATCGATTATCTGCTGCGCTACGTCTTCCAGACCACACCAGGTATGATGGTGAAGCCCTATATACTGCAGCCCATCTCGCGCTACACCGCCATCGACTGCTTCCTGGTTTCATCGCATCTCAACAGCTACAACTTTCTCTGGCTGATGATGTTCTTGCCTTATGCCTACATCATCCTCATCGCTGGGGCTGGTTTCGGCCCCGTCACCTGTGAGATCCTCGCCTGTGTGCTGATGATGATCCTCAACAGTCAGATTTACCTCTTCTTCCGCACTCTCGTCAATCGCAACGTGCTTTGGTTCCTGAGCTCTGTCATCGTCTATATGTTGCCATTCGCCCCTATTCTGGTGAACTTCAGTGACAAGGCGCTGGGTAAACTCATCGACACCTACGAGATGGCTGGACGCAGTTGGTTCGTCCTGCCTGCTATCCTAGCCGTGCTGGTGATCCTCTTCTTCATCAACCGCCACTTCCAGTTCAAGTACGTCTATGAAGAGATCTCCAAGAAATCCGAGAAGGCCCTGAAGCACATATCGCAGTTCTCCTTCCTCAACCGCTTCGGACTCGTCGGCGAATACCTGAAGATAGAGGTCAAGTCGAATATGCGTAACAAGACGATGCGCTCTCGCTGTATCATGAGTCTCTCTTTGATTATTGTGTTCTCCTTGCTCATCGCCTATACCTCTATCTACGACAACGATATGATGCTCAATTTCTGGTGCATCTATTGCTTTGCCATCTATGGCGTCACTGCACTGATCAAGATTATGGGACAAGAAGGCAACTACATAGACCTACTGATGATGCACCGCGAGAATATCATTGCACTGCTTAAGGCCAAGTTCTGGTTCTACAGTGCTGTGCTCGTCATCCCCTACCTTATCATGCTCCCCGCTGTCTTCAATGGCAAGTTCACACTCCTGATGCTGACGGCCTATATGTTGCTGACAGCTGGGTTCCTCCATTTCGTCATCTTCCAGCTTGCCGTCTATAACAAGCAGACACTGCCCTTGCAGCAGAAGATGACAGCCAAGGGCAACTTCGAGAACGGCATGCAGCTTGCCATCGAGATGGTAGCCCTCTTCAGCCCTGTCGTCATTGTGGCTGTCGGTTATGTTTTGGTAGGTTTTGAGAGGACTTATATCTTCATGTGCGTGCTTGGTCTGGCCTTCATCCTCACTCACCCCCTGTGGATTAGAAACATCTACAAGCGCATGATGGAGCGTCGTTATGAGAACCTTGAGGGATTCCATAGCAGCCGTCAATAACTTTTTAGTAAGAAAATCGCTAAAAAGTTTGGTGGTATGAAAAAAAGTGAGTACCTTTGCACCCGCAAAACGAAAGGATGCACCCGTAGCTCAGTTGGTAGAGCACCTGACTCTTAATCAGGGTGTCCAGGGTTCGAGCCCCTGCGGGTGTACAAAAAGGAGGAAAGCGACCTCCTTTCTTTTTGAAATGTTGATGCACCCGTAGCTCAGTTGGTAGAGCACCTGACTCTTAATCAGGGTGTCCAGGGTTCGAGCCCCTGCGGGTGTACAAGACACAAGAGGTTGCCGATATGGCTCAGTTGGTAGAGCAACGCATTCGTAATGCGTAGGTCCCCGGTTCGAGTCCGGGTATCGGCTCATAATAAAGGAAATCAGGAATCTTATTTTCATGCGGAATTAGCACATCGGTAGTGCACGGGCTTCCCAAGCCTGGGAGGCGGGTTCGATTCCCGTATTCCGCTCACCAAAGAAAAGATGCAGACGCCCTCAGGTGTCTGCATCAGTTTTTGTCGCTCCGCTTATCTCAGTCTGAGAGGCTCTCCGATCTTGATCTGATAGTTGGGCTTCAGATGGTTCATCTTATAGAGGTACTTCAGACGGATGCCATATTTCTGAGCGATAGAGTACATCGATTCTCCCCGACGCACGTAGTGCAGCCGCTCTTCATAGTCCTTCGGGGCTTTTTTCTGCTTCTTCTTCAACCAGATGATCTCACCTTCCTCCAGCATGTCCCGCTTGTCACGCTCGTTGTATTTTGCCAGCTTCTTGTAGCTGATACCGATTTCTTCAGCCAGAGTCTTGAAGGTGTCGCCGCGACGGGCGATGACGTAGTAGTTCTTGTTGAAAATCTTGATCAGGTGCAGGGGTGCATGGTTCACAGGCTTGTCCTTCGAGTGCTTCGCCATGAACTTGTCATAGCTCTTCTGTGTGTCATACTGATAGAGTTTGTACAACTGAATGATCTCTATCAGTTTGTTGGCATACTGCGGATTCGTCGCATAGCCAGCAGCCTTCAGGCCGCGTGCCCAACCCTTGTAGTCTGTGATGTCGAGATTGAAGAGCTGGCGATAGCGCTGGCTGCCGGAGAGGAACTTCGAGTGGTCCTCATACGACTCATAAGCCGAATTGTAGGCTCTGAAGCACTCGTTGCGCGCGTCGTCGTCGTGATACACCTTGCGCCCAGTCCAGCCGTTACACTTGATGCCGAAGTGGGCGTTGCCCATCGTGGCTAGTTCGCTGCGCCCTGCGCCACTCTCAAACACCCCCTGTGCCAACGTGATCGAGGCTGGGATGTGGTATTTCTTCATCTGCTCGATGGCGATGTCTTTATATTGGTTGAAATATTCCTGATAAGTCTGATTCCATTGTATCTGGGCAGAGGCCGTCAACGACAGGAAAAGAGCTATGGAAATAAAAAACTTTTTCATATTCTGCGATTAATGCTGCAAAATTACTGATATTTCCCGAATTATTCTTATTTTTGCAGAAAAATTATGCAATTATATGAAAGAACTCGAACTAAAAACCGTGATTAAGGTCTGCCAACCGCAGGAACTCACCTCCGAAGAACAACATTTGCTCTCACTGGCTGTTGAGGCTACTAGCCGCAGCTATGCTCCCTATTCCCATTTCCATGTTGGTGCTGCCGTCCGTCTGGAGAACGGTGTCGAAGTCATTGGCTGCAATCAGGAGAACGCTGCCTATCCCTCTGGTCTCTGTGCCGAGCGCACCGCCCTCTTTGCTGCTGGTGCCCAGTATCCAGATGTCCCCGTGGCTGTACTGGCTATTGCCGCCCGTGGCACGGATGGCGAACTGCTCGAAGAACCCGTTGCTCCTTGTGGTAGTTGCCGCCAGGTTATCATCGAAACGGAGACACGCGCCAAGCGCCCCATCCGCATCCTGCTCTTTGGGCGCCGTTGTGTCTATGTCATCGATGGCATCCGTCAGCTCATGCCCCTGATGTTTTCAGCTTTTTAGTAACAGCCCAGACCTTGTGCGGGCGAGTTCTCCACAAGGTGGAAATCGTAGATGAAGTTCGTTTCATCGATGGTGACGAAGTGTTTCTTACCGCCAGTCTCATCTTGGGGTGTTTCCCAGAGAATGTCGATGAAATCGGGTGAATCCTTCACCTCCTTCGTGCGCAATAGACACTGGTTGAAACGATAGATAAATGCGGTTTCATCGGCAAGTATCTCACCATTCATCACGTCGTCGGCATAGCCTGTTACGATGCTCCCCTTGCAGTAGAGTGTCATCGGCAGACTTTTCTGTCCCCAACGGTTTGTGAAATAGAGGGCGTCGCCGCGCTGTGCTGAATAAGGATAGAACTGTGCCAACGTACAGTAGTTCAGCGTCACATCGCCGCCAAACAACGCCACACAATCTCCCCCTGCATTCGATAGTTGACAATGGTCAAGTAATAGACGAGTGTTTACGGCAGATATATTGGCATTTAGGCTGTTATGCACTATGCATTCTTTCATTTCCAGACGATAGGTATCCGTCTCGATAGCTGCTGAGTCGCATAAGATTCCCTCTTTAGCGTTCCGTATCTCCGTACCTTCCAGTAGGTTCGCAGTTGAACTTTCATAGAAGTGTACCCCATCCCATTGTCCGCTCACGCGGTCGTAAGGTAGGTAGTCAAACATATGATCCAGCCGGTCGCCTCGCAGCAGACAGTTCTCAGCAACGAGCCTGCCATACACCTGCACGCCTGCACCGTCGTGGAAGTAAAGCTGCGTATTCCTCAGCTTCAGCGTTGCCCCTTCTTTCACAGTCAGGTCGCCATAGATTACCAAGGGCGTTGCTGTCTCGATCTCCGTGTCAGTGTCGATTACAGGGTCATAGAGCTTTCTGGCATCCCAGGCCCATGCCCGCAGGTTCACCTGCTGCTCACGCCCGCTTTCCAGACAGAAGAGCAGGTCGTCTTCCACCAGCTTCGGAGCCTGTTGCTGCGTCATCGCTGCCGTCAGTTCCACAAACACCAAGATACTGTCCTTGCGTCTGATCTCCACATTTGACGTCTGCGAACCGTTCGAATTGTCCAGATACACACCATCGACATTCACGCGGAAACCCGTCTGGTTTCCTCGCTTCAGCCTCACCGTCTGCAGTTTCAGTCCCGCATCGTTCTTGTTGTGCACCCAGAAGGCATACGTCGAGGTGGGCACGTTGCTGAACGTTGTGTCCATTTTTAGCGTATCCACCGAGAATGAGAGTTTCAGTCCCGTACTCGTCGAGAACGAGTCATCATTCTCGCAGGCAGCGCAGACAATAATCAGTAGCAAATAAAGAATCCGTTTCATCGTATAGATAAAACGGATTCTTTTTTGATTTATTGTATGTTTACTTGCCGAAATAGCGCTTCAGCAGTCCGGCGAAACCAGCACCATGACGAGCTTCGTCCTTAGCCATCTCGTGCACGGTATCGTGGATAGCGTCGAAGCCAGCCACCTTGGCGTTCTTGGCGATACGGAACTTATCCTCGCAGGCACCAGCCTCTGCGGCAGCGCGCTTCTCCAGATTGGTCTTCGTATCCCATACGCACTCACCCAGCAGTTCAGCAAACTTGGCAGCGTGCTCAGCCTCCTCGAAAGCATAGCGCTTGAAGGCCTCTGCAATCTCGGGATAACCCTCACGGTCTGCCTGGCGGCTCATGGCCAAATACATACCAACCTCGCCGCACTCACCGTTGAAGTGGTTACGCAGGTCGTCAATCATCTCCTGGCTGACACCCTCGGGCTTACCGTCGCCAATCTTGTGAACGGTAGCATAGGTCATCTCACCATCGTCCTTCAGTTCTGAGAACTTAGAAGCAGGAGCCTTACAGATGGGGCACTTCTCGGGAGCAGCATCGCCTTCATAGATATATCCACAAACGGCGCAAATAAATTTTTTCTTCATAAATTGTTATTTGTTTAGTTATTAAAAATGGTTTTAAATATTCCGTTTGCAAATATACGACAAAATTCTGAACCGACCAAACATTTTTCTCATCTATTCATTAATTTATACACTGTCTAAACTTTCAAAAATAGATTCCTCACTGATCCTGCTGCGCTTACGTGTACTAAACTATTATAATATTTGCAGCAAAAATAGCAAATTTACGCTGATTATTAGTATTTTTGCACAAAAGTTGTGAAAATGGACAATATGAAGAAAGGCAGAATGAAGTCGGTATTGTTGAGCATATTTATGATGTTCGTGTCAAATACATTGCGAGCTGACAACGTCATTTCGCAGTTTCATATTCTTGGTGGTGAGTTAAGCAACTCGGCAGCGACGTCGGTGATAGATATAGAAGAGGTATTGCCACGCATGAAGACACTGGGGCTGAATACGGCATTGGTGCCAGTTTATTGGGAATTCCTCGAACCCATAGAGGGACAGATGGACTTTACGCTTGTCGATCGTACCATCGATGTAGCCCTACAGCAGGGACTGAAGATTGTGCCACTCTGGTTTGGAGCTTGGAAGAACTCGATGTCATGCTATGCTCCAGCGTGGTTCAAACGTGACGTGAAGCGGTTCCCACGGGCAATGACCGCCGAGGGAAAGCAGATGGAGATTGCCTCGTGCTTCAGCGATAATGTCTTGCAAGCCGACCTGAAGGCTTTCTCAGCACTGATGCGTCATATCAAGGAGCGCGACCCGCAGCGTGAAGTGATCATCATGATACAGATAGAAAACGAAATAGGCATGTTGGAGTCGGCACGCGACCATTCGCCATTAGCAGAAAAGGCTTATAATAAAGAAAGGTGGGCAGAGCGTTATGGCACGGATGAGTATGCTGATGAGAAGTTTATGGCACTGAACTATGCCCGCTATGTAGAGCATCTGGCCAAGGCCGCCCGTGAGATTCACGACATGCCGCTCTACGTGAATGCTGCGATGAACAGCCGAGGGCGTCGCCCTGGCGAATATCCATCGGCCGGACCGTTGGCGCATCTTATCGACTTCTGGCATGAGGGTGCTCCAAGCATCGACCTGCTCGCCCCCGACATCTATGACACAGGCTTCAAGTCGTGGTGCGCACAATACGCGATGCCTCTGCGTCCACAAGATGGTGGAAAAATCAAGAATCGTCTTTTCATCCCTGAGAGCCGTTGCTGTGAGAATAGTGGAGTGCGTGCTCTCTATGCCTTCGGTGAGCATCAGGCACTTGGTTTCTCTCCCTTTGCCATCGACCAAGCCAGTCCTAAAGAGACAGAATCCGTAACAAAAGCCTATTTGCTATTACAGCAAGTATTCAATATTAAGCTGACATTGAATACTTGGGGATTACTCTTCGATCAGGAAGACCAGGAACGCATCATCAGCGACAACGACGTGGTGATGACCTGCCGCCATTACTTCACTCTTCCCTGGGATCCACGCGCCACCGATGGCACCGCATGGCCAGAGGGCGGCGCTATGCTAATCCGTCTTGGCAAATATGACTATTTGTTGGCTGGCAGCGGTGTGGTCATAGACTTCAAAACACCTACTGAGAAGCAGCAAAAGGAAACGAAACAATTAGGCGAAGATGGTTTTGCCGAAGCAGGTGGAAGTACAAGTCAAAAGGCGATCAAGCGTTTCTATGGCAAACGTCTCGGTCTCCTGTCCGTCGATGAAGTCACCATTTCGGATGACGGCACAATGCAGTATCTCCGCCGTCATAACGGTGATCAGACACATCAAGGCCGTCACGCCCGCATCAGCGTTGGCGAGTGGAAGATATTACACATTAAAATTTATGAATACTAAGTATGTTTGACGTGATAGATGCCACTGGGTCGGGCGACAAAAGAGACCCTCGTATGCGTAACGTAGAGGCAGAGATGATACGGAGTCATGAATTATGTCTGAAGATCTCGTCCAAGAAACCTACCGATCCAGATTACAAGAGTTTGCTGGAAGAACTGTTCCAATGTGAGATAGACGATAGCGTCGCTATCGTTTCCCCTTTCTATTGTGATTGCGGATGCCGGATGACTATCGGGAAGAATGTGACTATCAACAAAGGAGCGACTATACTCTCTCCTGGGAAAGTGGTGATAGAAGACAATGTTCTGATTGGCCCCGAGGTTAAGATTGCGACAGTCGATCACGACTTGTACGATAGGCACAACCTTTTCCATTTCGGACAGGTGACGATCAAAGAGAATGCATGGATATGCATCGGTGCCATCATCTGCCCGGGCGTAACCATTGGCAGAAATGCCGTCGTTGCCGCAGGTGCTGTGGTGACGAAGGATGTACCAGACAATGTGGTGGTTGGCGGCAATCCTGCAAAAGTGATTAAAAAGATAGAATAATCTGCACAGGACCTTTCAGTCCATTGGCCATGCGCCCTGAGTTCGCAATGGAGGAGAATATGGCATCGCCCTCACGACCACGCCGAACCTTCGCGTTATAATCAGATGTTTTCACGCGAATTTCCAGAACGTTCTCGCCGCTTTGTACATAGTCTGTAATGTCGAATCTGAACGGTTTCCAGATACGTCTTCCAACAGCCTTTCCATTAATGTAGACTTCGGCGGTGTAATAGACTTCTCCCAAGTCGAGAAGGTATCTTGTAGCGGTCTTTTCCAGTGAGAATCGGGTGGTATAAACTGATTCTCCGCAGGAATCGGCCAGCTGCGGAACATTCCGCCAGTCCTCCAGTTTTGCATCGTTAATGACTTGTTCACCGAGTCGCAACGTCCATTGCCCCAATTCGATGGATTTGAGATCCCTGATGGAGGACGGTGTAAGCTGGGTCTCCCCCACTTCCTGAATCGGAGTGTTCGTGATGTAAAGGAAGCGAGTTGAAAGCGGAGGAAGCATACCTTTGATTTCGCCAGCAGAAGTCCTATCAGCGGTTGTCACACTCCCGTCTTCTGCATTAAGCCAGTAGGCATNNCGACGTCGGGCTGTCCTGACCCGTTCTCCTCCAGCCAACGTTGTCAGAGGGGTCGAAACCGCCCAATTGTGAATGTTGTTGCAGACATGTTTTCCGGTTGCCACTTTCTTCATCAGTTTAGCTGTTTCCTTATCGCTCTTTTCGTAATCCTTGAAGGAAGGCTGTTTAACTGGCAGATTGCCAATAATCAGCAGGTTGGCAGTAGATTGCTGCTGGAGGTTCTGGGCTGTTTGCATTTGTATCCAGGGAAGGTTGAACAGGACAAGTCCGCCATAGCTGTTGCCACGGATATGCAAGCGCCCGTCAGGAGTTGCTGTCATCTCCTGCAGCGATTCGTCATTCACCCACGACCAGGTGAGTCCGCGCCTCTCTAACTCGTTCAATACTGGCCATATGTCGCTCAGCCACTTGCTCACAGCATCTCCCGATGCTTTCTGCTCGTTGTCAGCCCCAGGTTCCGTCTCGGGAAGCATTCCGTAATAGAGGATTTCCTCTGGATTCTTAACGCTGCTGCTGTATTCCAGGAAGGGATAATATACAAGGATGTCGGCTTCGGCCTTCCCACTGCGCATCAGATACTGAGCACGCTGTACATATTGATTCACATCTGCCAGTTCGTTCCAGAAGACGTTATCTTCATATAGGTCAGATGAGAAATTAACTCCAATCATGGAATTGTAGAAGGGTTGCCAGGGATTGCCTGCAACTTCATATTTGTAGGGAGAACCATGCCAGATAATGTGATTGACACCGCTGGAGAGAAGTTTGTCGGCAGTGGTGCGCAGTTTCTGGGGCGTAACCATCAAGGCTCGGTTGATATGGACTCCAGATTCAGCACTGACAAGTGGTTTATTGTATAACATAGCCCCGGAGGAAACCATTTTCAAGCCTCCTTCACTACCGCCTCCGAAGACCATATTTTCTGTTTCGGGGATATCCGCATCGCCTGCAGCCCCCATATAGTCCATAGGAAGGCCGTAAGGCTGGGTTTTATGCAGCAGCCCTCGCTCCTTTGCCCAGTGTGACGAACCTTGTAGCAGATGTGTTCGCACCAGATCGCTTACGGTCAGGTCGTAATCGTAACGAAGGCGGTCATCTATATCGCCAAAACTGAATTCAGCATAGTTCTTCCCCGCATCATACATGTTGTTATAACCATACCAGAGGTTGACTGGCATCCAGGGTAACGGATCATATCCTCGGTTACGCAGGAATACATCTCTGAAATCGGCTGTCATGTGACGATCAACCTTAAATTCATAACTGTCGTTGAAGATAGAGCGGAATGGCTTTCCGTAGAAGGGAATCAGACCTGAACGTGCTCCGAAATAATGATCGTATGTCTTCTGGACTACGATAGAGTCGAAATGGTCGATGACTTTACCACCATCGGGGCGTGCGGTAATCATATTGATCTCCTGTGATGGGACTGACCAGAGGGCAATCAGACTTCGCTGCCAACCATTCTCTACTTTTGCTGGTGAGAAGGTGACCTCTTTATCGGTATGGGGAAGTTCTTTCACATTTTTAATCTGCCAAGGAGCATTTTCGTTTTCCTTTACCTGTGCTTCCAACAGCCCTATTAAGGTGGCAAATTCGCTGTCCTGTCTCTTAGAACGGGGAATGGCGACGGTGCCTCCTGTTTCAGGAATAACGGTCAAGCCATATTGCAGTGAACGATTCTCCTCGGCTTCAGTAATAGCGGGCGAAGCTGCAGGCCACCCGCTGCCGTTGGTCATATCTACGGTCATACCAAGTTTGGCGGCTGTTGCCATTACGGTAGCAAGATGCTCGTAATAAGAATCCGTATCAAAACTCATGATAGCTCCAGCCCTATCCTCCGGCATAGGAACGACNNTCATTTCCTGGCCACCACCAGCGCACCATGGGAGCATACTTCAGATCAGGATTCTGGAACTGGCTTGCCTGAAAACCTGTTCTTTCCTGCTTTCTTGCAGGGAGGTTCTGTGCATTGCTTTCCGTAGGAAAAACATAGGTGCTGAGCAGTAAGCACGTCAGAATACAATAGATTTTTCTCATAGTTGTTTCATTTTTGTCCTGTTGCTTGTTTGTATTCTAAAAGCCGTAGTTGCATATCCGCATAGGCATCCGTACGGCGGTCGAGAGATTGCTGATAGAGCATCTGAGCTTCGAGTAAGTCACTCATTTTTGAGATACCTGCTTTATAATAATTACGATTAAGGCGCAGATTTTCCTCTGCCTGTTCGATACTACGTTGAGCCAGGAGTAACTGTTGATACGACTCCTCTACCCCATTCCAGGCATTTTGCATGCGAATCTGCAGCTGTTGGGCATTATCCTCTAACTGTTCCACAGCTTTCTGGTGCTCTAACTTGCGGCGCTTGATGGCGTGAGAACCTGCCCACCAGTCGGAGATGGGCACACTGACGGTAGCAAACACCATCCCGAACGAGTGATTGTTGTCCAGCAGATTATGGTAGTTGTAGCCCGCGCCAACAGCAACTGATGGCAGGTTCTGGCCAACGGCCATCTTTTTCTGGAGACTGGTGGCTTCCACCTGTTTGCCAAGCAGTTGATATTCTGCAGTTCCCAATAGTGCCTGACGATGGTCTTGCTTGGTAACCAGTGGTGAAGTAACATCAGACTGATAGGATATGACGAACGACGTATCGCGCAGGCCACAATACTGCGACAGCAACAGACGAACGATGGAGATGCCGTTCTGTAGTTTCAGTCGCTGACTTTGGATGTCGTTCCGGCGCAGCTGCAC
>LXOW01019004.1_pt1 | contig 18901 bp, 25 predicted proteins | sample 1368591 | NCBI WGS metagenome assembly LXOW01 (sample SAMN04884650, study PRJNA319009) | bovine gut metagenome | isolation source: Cow rumen | host: Bos taurus | place: Italy: Legnaro (PD) | collected 2014-07-09
CACCACATCCGGCACCAGCCGAAAGCGGTCAAACAGTCGGCGGTAGTCCATCGACACCACCTCGACACCTTCCAAATAACCATCTCCATTGTAATCTTCCAGCCGCAGACGGTTGTAAAGTGTCTCCTTGGAAAACTCCTCAAAGTCATGGGCGTAGTTCATCGTAAAAAGCAGGTTGCTTGATAGTGAGAACCAGTCCACATAGCCACTTTCGTTCCAGCGTTTGACCTCGGCAATCACCAAGGAGCGGACTGGCTCGTCGATTCGCATTTTGCGCGGCACATCAGCCACGATAGGTCGCAGGGCTCGGATCATCTCGTTGGTACGCCCGATGTGGGCCAAGCGTTCGCTGTAGTTGTCGAAATCATTGTACACAACCCGACAGTCCGGGCGTGCGCGTTTAATGGTATGACTCACCAAGCCGCTACCACCGAACAAATCGACGAATATTGCCTCTTTTTTCTGACTCATGGCCATTTCTTCCAGCTGCTTTACAAAGCGCCGTTTCTGCCCTTGAAATGGCAACGGGGCACTGGGATATTTCTTCATGGTTGTTATACGTTTAATTCGAATTTCACGCCCTCTTCGCCTCTGAGCAGGGCACGGGTTTTCTCAATATTGTTTTCATAAATGTGGACGTTGCCCAGAAACAGTGTGATGCTGTGCAGGGACAGTTCCACCTGTCGTGAGATGAGATAAAGGTGATAGATGTCCGATGGCAATCCCAACGAGGCATCACTGCTACGCTGGTAAGCCGTCAGTAGCAGCCGCCCGTCCTCTATTTGAAATTGTACCAGGCTCAGACATGGTGCCTGGTTGGTTTCCACGTTGGTCTCGCCAAGGAACAGCACATAGTTCTTGCTGCTGCGTTTCTCCCGGTTGATGCGTTCCACCAGTTTCGGCAACCGCTCGAAATAGGTTGGATAGCTATTGACCAGGATTGGCCCGCAGTAATCCCACCACGAAATACCCACATCACGGTATGCTTCGGTGTTGCGTTCGCCCCGGCAGAAAAGTTCCAATTCGCTCCTCAGTTTCTTTCGGGCAATGCTGTGGCTCTCGAAGATGTCGAGCAGGTCGGCGGCATCCATTCGCATCACCTCGTTGGTCAGGTAGCGGATATTCCCTTTTTTGTTACATTGCTCTCGTCCGTTGTTGAGGACATTGGCAAGCATTCCATAGTACTTGTTCATTTTTTTACCGTTTTTACTTCTTGTTTTTTTGTACTTTTGTAATCTCTTACCTCATGGCGGTATGCCACAAACAAAACACACCCTGAGAAGGCTAAGGAGTTAAATCCCCCAGCAGCCTTTTCAGGGCGTAATTGTTAAAAAAGAGGTAAGAGACTTTATTGACAGGCTGGGGGCTTTTTTTTACCCCAAACCGTCGTAAGAATGCTATTGGCAGACTATTCCAGATTCAATTCTCTCCATTTGTCGACAGACTGAATGTCCGAAAAATAGCTACCCCATCCAGCATTAGAATAGGCGGAAACCGCATCTGTCGGCACGTACAGGATGGATGGGTTTCCAATGTTGCTAAACGCATCGATGCCGACATCGGGGGGAGTGCTTGACATAATTACAAACTGTTTGAGATTTAAGCAGTCCCTGAATGCGTTGTTCTTGATGCCCTCTATCCCAGCATGTAACACGACTGTTTCAAGTGTCAGATTCCCGTCAAATGCGGAATCGCCAATTTCACGAATAAATCCTCCTGTTATGGCGGACACAACGGCACCGTTACAACCTGCAAACGCCGGATTGGCTATTTCGGCCCCGTCAATTCTCATCCATACGTCATGAAAATCATAGTCATTAAAAGTATATTCCGCTATTGGAGTCACTCTGATTCCGTCAATCCACATCCGTGATACCGTAATCCCGGAAAACAGTGGGACAGGGTCAACACCTGCACCGCAATACACTCCATGGAACGACACGGAGAGTATCTCTTTTGCAACATCATCCACATACCTTTTTGTGGCAAATATCGCCTTCGACTTTGACCAGACTCTTTCAAGTCCTGATGGGTTAAGATATTTTCTTGGCATATCCTTATGGACTAAAATTTGTTTAATTATCTCTCACCAGACGAACGCCGTAACCTTTGAATCGATCGACGGCACTCTTGGTGGTGGTTGAGCTGTTGGCGAAGTAGAAGCGATAGGCCTGCGAACCACTGCACGTCGTACTCCAGTAGGAACCCGTCGGGTTGTTTGCATGGTCCGCGTCTCCTACCGTAGGCTTGCCGTTGCCGGTGTAGTCGTCGGCTGTAGTCGTCGCGGAGTTCGCCGACACCGCCGAGCGGAACCCTGTGGCCGGCAGGAATATGGCGCCGGCATCCTCCAACACTTTCCACGCGTCAAGCGTCAGCGTGTTGCTTGCAAACGTCGTCGTGCCCGTTGCGTCGGTAACCAGGCTGGCGCCGCCGGGCAGCACCCAGTCGTCGGGCAGCAGGATAAGACCTTTCACCCCGTCTATCTTGCCTTTTGCCCTGCGGGCTGCAGCGTTTGTACGCATTGAAAACAGGTAGTCCCACTCGTTGGCGGTAAGTGTGCGCCATCCTGTCTGTACAATCTCGCTGCGAAACCAGTTGGCAACGCCCCAGTCCGCACCCGTCCCATTCAGGTTGTACGAATAGTTCTGCGAGCCGTAAACGATTCCGTAGTAGTAGGCATAGGACGACGCGCCGCTGTAATACACGCAGTCGTAGGGCATGTAGTGGCGTCGATAGCCGTTAAACTGTCCGCCGCTGCAACCCCAGCTGAACAGGTCGATGGGCAACTGTGATTGCGAACGCAGGGCAGGTGCGGTCTCGTTGCCGCCGTCCTCGCTCTTTCCAAACATTTCACCCTGCCATTTGCCAAAAGTGAAAGTACCCGCGACATACTGCAGGTTGGCCGAACTGAACGTCACCGTCTTGCTGGGCGACACCGAGAATGGGTGTTCTTCCAGAATCGGCTTGAACGTGGCCGCATCTTCCAACATCTCCCAACAATCAGTCTTGGAATGGTCAATCGCTTCCCTGCTTGCGTACACGCGTGCGATTTGCTGCCCATATCCCGAACAGCATATGTTGTTGGTCGAGTCTCCAAATACATAATCACTCCGTTGGGTCATAGGCAGCTCGTCCCCCAGAACAATAATACGGAAGACTTCCGACAAACCATAGAATGATTTCTCACCCAGCCGTTCCACCGACGGCCCCAGCGTGATGGCAACGATTTCTGTGCATTCATAAAACGCAAAAGGGGGTACGCTGTTTGAATCAAACTGGATGTCGACTGCATACAAGCCATCAACATCAAACCCGATTGTGGCGGACGGGATAATCTCCGCCCCTTCAACCCACATGCGGCTTACCGTCCCGAAGTCGAATTCGCGAATTGATGACAACACACGGCTCTCATGGTTGACATCGCCTTTGACATATACTGTCACCATGCAGCCGAACACATTGGTCAGATGGTTGAATCGAACACGTCTGGCAAATCGGTTGTTCATGTGTTGCCAGACCCGCGAAAGACCCGTAATATTAAGTATCTGTCTCATGTAATACAGTATAAAAACACACCATCGCCGTATCATCCCGCCAATAATTTGTTTGAAGCGTGTTGTCAGACGCAGATGGCGTCGATTTCGGCATTGGTGATGTCCACCAGGTCGGATGCCAGCAGGAAGTCGGCGGCTTTCTTTCCGCTGTCAACGAGGTTGCCTGCATAGTCCAGCGAGGCAAAGTTTCCACTGGTGGCGTTAGCCACCTTGTCGGCCTTGCCTCTGACGTCAATGCTGGTGTCTCCAATTTTTTCGAACTTGTCGTCACTCCAGACGTACTCCTCGTATTTGTCCGCTCCAGTGCCTGTAGGGCCGACAAGATAGAGTATGTTAGAACTGCCAACGTCCGGCAGCGTGCCGACAATTTTCCACGAGAAGTTCGAGATGGCGCCGATGAGGCTGTTGACCTCGGTCTTAGTATAGGTCTCGGTTTTCTTGTAGTAGTTCACCAGGTCGTTGACGGCGTTGGTGATGAACCCGCTGTCGTTGGTGAGGTCGGAGGTCTTGGTGGGGAGAACGGAGCTCACCCAATTCTTGATTTTGCCCCAGAAATAGGTGAGGCCACTGAGGGAAAGGTACTTGGTTGACATAACTGTTTAGTTTTAATTGTTTGTTGGATTTGTGTGGATACGGGATGATACAAGTTGGTGCTTATTTGTTTGTAATAGATTCGATTTCATCAGTGGATATGTCCTCAATTCCGTCTATCTTGTTAAGGAGTTCATCCACTTGTTGCCCTGTGCGGTTAAGGGTGTAATCTTGCGGTTCTTTGATGTCTGCCATGGGTTATAGTGTGTTAATGGGTTTTGAATAGAGGGGAATAGATTCTGTGACGTTGGCACTTGCAGATGATTGTTGTATTTCCGGCATAGGCTCACCCTCAACTATAGAGATGTAACCCTGCTCCCCGACGCTGTTTTCACTGGTGCGGACGCGCAAACCGCGCCCCAGAATGTCGCGCAGCCTCGACCGCCTTGTCAGGTCAATTGTCTCGTTCTCAAAGCCGCCGATGCCAGTGATTGGTATAATCGGTATGGGGTGCAGCGTGCGACCCGTTCCCGGATGGACGGTCGGCACATACAGTGTGAGATTGTCCGCCTGTATCACAGTGTCCAACGCAAGCCCGTTGAGGTTGGCAATGTCCAGGGCGCGGTCGGCATTGCCGCAGTGCTGCAGCGCGATGTCGAAAAGGCTCTGGTGACGGAGTACGGCTACGGTTTTCATGACCGATCAGTATTTCTGAACAATCTTGTGTGTATGGCTTCCAGAGCTGTTTTGTACGGCTCTTCCTCTGTCGGTTTGTACAACACCTTTATGTCTCCCAGGGACAGGACGGTGTTCTCGCCTCCTGTCAGTTCCGATACAGGCCTCACCAAAGCCGTGTGCTTTCTGTGGCAGCTGACAGAGGGCTGTGTGTTGTCGCCGGGTCCAAAGACTGGCGACGGCGAACAGACGGATTCCTCAAGCACGATACGCAAGTCTTCGGGCTCGACCTCGTAAGTGGAATAGTCCGATGTCTCGTACAGAATGCCCCCGTAAAGGATGTATCCTTTGGGCAGGTGGTATATGCTTGCCAACGTGCCCGTATTGTTTTGTGAGGCAACAATCCCACGCACGTAGTATGGTTGTCTCGTGCTTAGGAATATTGCATTCGAATCAGGATTGACCCCATAAAGTGAATAAATGAGATAACCCATGGCCTGCACAACCTGCCTGTCGGCGGTCGACAGGAACAGGAAGTCTTCCGGGACAATTTGCCGGGCATTGATACCGTTTTCGTTAATCGTGTACATGTTCGTGAGTTTATATGTCTTTTACTACTGTGAAGCCTATTCCGGCAAATACATATCGACGGACGAGGTGATATACGTCGTTGGCGTTTGCCAGTCGCGGCACATGCACTACAAAGTCACTACCGATGTCGGAACTGGCCACGTCGTGTATGATCACACGGTGTGCGGGCGGGTTTTCCAGAACCCTTCCACAAACAACGTTGTCGCCAGGAATCGGTCCATTACGCCAAAAAATGAGTATATTTCCATCCACAGAATCGGAAATATAGCACCCCAAATGCCTGCAGTATTTACGGACCTCCAGCAGCACCACGCCATACTGGCCAAGGTGGCGGACGTCCTCCTCCACCGCATCGCGGTGAGCCACTGCAGCGTCCGCGTCTTTCGTGGTATGCTTCAAAAGTGCCGCCATTAAAATCAACAGGCGCGTGGTTCTACGCAACTTGATGGGCAGCAGCAGTTGTATGACACGGTTCCAGTTCATAATTGATTATTGTGCAATAGGTCGATAGTCAAAAACAGCCAGGCTTAGCGAGAAATAGCCCGAATACGGGACAGTCGACACTTCAACGCTTGTTCCGTCCACCAGAACGCTGCCGATGTTGCAGAACACCACCCCGTCCACTGCCACTATCGCCGCATTCAGGCGGCTGATGTATAGCGTGCCGTTGAAAGGTAGGTTGTCCAGCTCCGCAAGGATGGCCTCGCGGACATTTTTCTTTACATTGGTCAAATCTAGTTCGGCATCATATCCGATGCTGCCGTGGATCTCAATGTTGTTAGCCGGCAAACTGCGCACATCCACATAGATGCCCAGCGGTTTGATTTGTTCAACGTAACCTTCAAAGTTTGTCTTTTCGTCGGTGGAAAGCGGGGTATATCCACCTTCAAAGGTGGTTTTCTTTGCCACTTTGAGGGTCAGGGTGCGTCCTTCGGCGGTGACGCTGGCGGCGGTAATCAGGCGGTGAGAAGGGTCGACTGTTGCGTAGCCCATGCGTCCGTCGACGATGGTCAGCGGGTCGCCGTTCTGCCATTCCTTGGCGGCGGCCACCCACCAGGAGGCGGTACCGTAGTGGGTGGAAAGACCCACCTGCCGTACCTCTTCTTTCCATTGCGACAGCAGCGTCTCCTTCAGCGCGATGACGTATGCCACCACGTAGAAGATGAGGGCAAGCACAGACACCCTGGAATAGGTGTTGTCGAAGTCGTCGCCTCTGGTAAAACCAAAGAGTGCGGCGGCCTGTTCGTTGTTCATCCAGGCTGTCTTCAGTTCGGTGAGTATCTCTTCTGTTGTCATGATGTGTAGGAAGCTTTAAGGTTCAGTTTTCCGGACGCGGTGTCATAGTCCACGGTGGCCACGGTCAGTCCGTCGCGTTTTAGGTGTTCGCGGACCTCGGTTCGCCACGCGGAGATATCGTGGTCGCCCACGGCGCTTTCGACACCCACACCCAGCATCGGTGCCGACTTCCATTCGCCTTGGTACGACACCAGTATCAGGTAGAGGTTCTGCTGCAAGGTGTTGCCCAAGGCAAGGTCGCAGCCGTCCAGGTTCAGGTCGAGCCGCTGGCTGTTGTCGGCGTATAGGGTTATGTCGTAGTCTTTCATGGGTCAGTGGCTGATTTGTGTGTCTTCAAAATCGGAAGACTGGAATGACTGTGCCGGGGTCACAGGTGCCGATGTGGCACCAGACGGTGATGAGTGAGTGTGCGTGTTGAATTGTTGCACCAGTTGGTTGAGTTGGCTTACAAGTTGTTCAATGTTGACCACCCCGCCCAGTTGACCGCCGTTAATCTCGATGCTGCCAGTTAGTTCTATCTTTTCCGCCTCCGAGCAGCCCAGCATGACCAAACGGCGTTTGTCGCCATCCAGGTCGGCCACCAGGATATAGCTGCCCGTGGCCGGGGTGATGCGCAGCGCGGTGCCACTGTTGTCGGTGACAGGGCGCAGACGCACATCGCTCAGGGTGCAGCCGCCGGTCTCCACGGTGCAGGTGTCGCCCTCCACCGAGACCACACGGGTCACCATCAGCTGGCCGTTGTCTTGCCGATGGGCGATGCGACGCATCACTTTTTTGATTTCTGACGGATTATCCATATCTTTGCAATGTCGTTAAACAATGGTTAAATGCCGATGAAACGCTTGTTGTTTGTCCTAATCGTTTTATTATTGTCGCAGACCGCTGTGGCGCAAAACTCGCGGGCACACCGTGTAAAAGTATACGGTACCGTCGGAGGAGTGTATACCACCGATCGACACTTGATGGATCCAAACATCGACTGGGAGAAGCGCACATATACTTTTAGGAACTGCAGCCCCAACGAGACAATACCGCTGTGGGGGTATGTATATGTGGAGACCGACCCCAAGAAACGGGTGGACTTTGAGGTGCGCGTGGTGCGCGACAAGACGTCGTGGGCCGACTTCCACATTTGCAAGGTGAAAGACAGTCCCTGCGAGCCGGATTTGTGGCACTTTGTCAACGACCGCAAGAAAGCGAATTTCACCATACGGTTTGTTGAAAAGGACGAACTTTTCTCCGTCCGTTTCATATCGATGAAGGAATGGAAAGAGATGCATCCTCCGTATACCCATGGAGCCAGCGCCCCGGCGACAAAGGTTATAAATCTGGATAAACTGCCGGTCATTGACCACCACTGGAAACAGTATCCGAATACAGATACGACAAAATACCCGATAGACAGTGCCACTGGTATGATGATTATTAAGCGCAGCTGGTAGTGCATGTTCACGACAACCTCCTTCCCAATGTAATTTTTCTTGAGCCGCCCGTGCTGCCGAAGTTGACTTCGGCGGCGGTGACGTAGTAGACGCCGTCGCGCAGCTCGCGGTCGTCGTCGTGCAGGCTCACCTTGTAGGCCGGCGCCACGTAAGGCATAAGCCAGCAGGTGAAATTGCCCTCATAGCCGGTGCTCACGCGGCGGGCATACTCGGCCGCAGCCAGCCGGTTGGCGTCGTCCAGATTGGACGATGCCGATATAATGTTGACAGTCTCTCCGCCTTCCAAGCCTTTTTCAACCTTATCTTCTTTGCCATTGGGCATTCTGACTTTTACCTCCACACGCACCTTCTTGTCTGCGTTGTCCACCCAGCGCAGGTCGCACTTCTCGATGTTGCGGGCGGGGTCGAAGCGCACGGCTTGGTCGTTGGCGATCCAGGCGTAGGGCGCATGCACATGCAGCGTGCCGTCGTCAAAGAAGATGTCGGCGCGGGTCTCCTCCTGTATCTTCTTCAGCACATCATAGGCGGTGGCATGGAGGAAGACAAACTTTTCGTAGCCGAATTCATAGTCGCACTGGACCTGTATTGAGGGGTCGACGGCAGCGCAAAGCAGCTTCAGGAGGTCGGTGAGTGTGATACCCTTGTGTTCGACATTTTCGAGCGACTTCTGTTTGAACAGGTAGAGTTCGTCGAGACACTCTATCTTCAGGGTGCCGTCGTGGTCGGTGATTTTCTCCACATAGCCGCTGAACTCGCGCCGCAACCGGTCGTCGTAGCCCAGTTCGATGAGCACGCGGTCGCCGCGGTTGATCTTGCCTTGCAGCGACAACGGACGGTTCAGGTGCCGCCCGGGCACGGTGATGGTGGCCGTGTCGCTCAAGCTCTCCACGCTGCGCTTGACAAGCACATCGCTGAAGAGCTTGAGGCGGTATCGGCCTATTTCGACATTGTGGCAGAGTCGGAACATGATAAATAAAGAGGTAAGAGACTATTCTATTTCTTCAATCAGGGTATAGCTGTCGTCGCTCCAGGCTTTGAGGCTGTAGGCTTGGTAATTGAGACCCTTTGTGACGGGGAAGGTGAGTTCGTCGGCCACCAGGCGTGTGATGTCGAACGCCTCGTTGAGCCAGGAACTGTAGATGCGTATCGACTCGCCGCTTCCGCATATCAGGCGCAGGGTGGAGATGTATTCCTCGACGGTGTGGCTGTCGTCGGTGCGCAGCACCCCGGCAAGGGTCACGTCCCAGTCGTCCTCGCGCCAGGTCTCCTTGACGGTGCCGTGCAAGGTGCCGCCCTTGGCCACATTGCGTCGGGTGATGATGTTCTTCCTCTTGAGGGTAACCGTGGGGTCGATTGGCAGCTGCAGGGTGGTGCCGCCGCCCGCAAGGGTCACGGCGCACTGCTTGATGGCGATGCCGTTGGAGGTCAATCCCGAGGCAAACGGCGCCGGATCGGGCTGCGCCAACCCGACGGGGTTCTCCATCAGCGGCAGCGAGGGAAACACTCCCAGACGGGTCACCCACAGCGACAGGGCTTCGGCGTTGCTTTCTATTTCACGTATTCCGGGCATGGTTTACACGGCTGCCGCCTCGGCGGCGTAGAGGGTTCGCATAAGGGTTTCGGTAATCTGCTGCTCGAGGGCCGCGGCATTGTCGGCCACCGAGCCGTTGAATATGATGTTCTCGACCATCTTGCCGAGATTGATGACGATGGAGGTGTTGCGCGTGCCGCCGGTGGCTATGGCTTCGGCACCCTGCTTGGCGGCACCGGGCACTGTTCCGGTTCCCGTGCCGTCCAGCCCTGGATTCAATCCCGCCGCCACGGGTGCCTTTCCCGCATTTTTCTTTTCCTGGTCGCGGCGGAAGCTCTGACGGCCTTTCTCGGCACCTGTCTGGAATTTCTGCACGGTCTTGCCGGTAATTTTGTTCCACAACTCGATGATGGGGTTGAACATCTTCCCCATGAAGGCGATAATTTTGTCCAGTATGCCTTTGATAAAGTCCCACAGTCCGGAGAAAACTTTCCGGACCGGTGCCAGCACCCGCGCGACAAACGCAGCCGCCTTGCTAAGGATACCTTTCACCCAGCCAATGGCTGAACGGATCGCGCCCACAATGGCACCGATAATAGTCTTGTAGATATTGAAGATGGTGACAGCCACGCCCTTTATAAAGCCCCATGCGGCGGAGAAGACGGCCTTGACGACCTCCCACACGCCGCTGACCACGGCGCGGAAGCCCTCGCACTTGTCCCACAGCAGTTTGAACACTCCGATGACCAGTCCAATGGCGGCGGCAATCCACCCGATAATCGGGATGCTTTTGATGGCCGCGCCTATAGCCATGCATGAGGCCTTGGCCAAAGCGGCCATGCCCATGAAACCTCCCGAGGCGGTGGCTGTGGCTGGCAATAGCGNNCCTTGGTGACAGCCACCAGGATGGCCGCCACGCCGATAACCACCAGCGGCCAGCCCTGCTGGAAGGCGTCGATGATACGGTTTGTAAAGGCAATAAGTTTCTGCACCACGGGCAGCAGCTTCACCTGTAGCTGCGTCCACATCTGGCCGATGCGCTCTTTGATGTCGCCCATGGAGTTGGCTTCCTGTTTCAGTTGTCCTTCCGGGGTGGCGGCCAGGGCCTCGTTCATGCCGCCCACGCTCTGCCCGATGACTTCGGCCAGCGTCTCCACCTTCTCGGCTTCGGTGCCGTATTTCAGTATCTTCTCCTGTGCCTCGTCAAACTTGTATCCATAGCGCGACAAAGCGCCGACCTGACCTTCCATTACTTTTCCCATCATCGAGGCTATCTGTGCCGCCGACTCCTGGCTGGCGTTGAGGCCGTACTGCTGCGCCAGCATGTCGTTCATCACGGGCATGAGCCGCTTCAGGCTTTCGGTCTTGGTGAGGTAGGTGCCCAGTTCCTGGGCTCCGGCCAGCTGCACCTCGTCTCCGATGACACCGAGTTGCTGCTGCGCGGCGGCCAGATCCTTGATGCTCTGCACCTGGTCGTCGGTGGCTCCCATGGTGTTGCGCATCACCTGCGCCAACTTGGCCTCGGCTTCCTGCTGCGCCTGGTTGGCATCGGTGAACTCACGCATCTTGCTGGTAATGCGATCAAATAACTGAATACCCTGATTAAAGATATTGACGATATGGCTTACATTTGCAAGTTTCTTTTGCAAATTATCTGCAGCCCCGGAAAGTCCCTTGGTCAACTGAGTGAGGTTGTTGATCTGGACGGTGGCGTTGCCTCCGACATTGATGGTATATGTGACTACGTTGGCGGCCATTTGGATTATTCAAAAACTTTTCTTATCTTTGCATCAAAAGAAAGGATTGAAAATGTCGGTGATTGTTTCAATACTATTTTTCCGGTGGATATGGAAACTTGCGTGCTGGTTTACAAAGAAGGGCATTCAACTTCCTTGCCCGTGGGGTGGAGATGATTTCTTGAAGTAATTATTCGTATTCCCTTGATATAGGCTCCTGTACTGTTACAGGAGCCTTTTTGTTTTCATCTCACTCTGTCGGATGTCGGCCAGCTGCTTGAAGGTTTCGGCCCAGCGGTCGTCGTCGAGGCTGTCGGGATCGATGCCCAGATGGTAGCGCAGCAGGTTGTCGATGTAGCCGACAAAGTTGTGCTGGAGCGTGCCGTCGGCACGCCTCAGGCTTCCCCCAGCTCGACGGTTTTGAACTCAAGGAGTTTCTCCACCAACTTGTCGCTGCCCAGCAGATACTCCACCTCGTCGACCAGCCGACGGTCGCCGCCCAAAAAGCAGCTCTTGACAATGTGCTCGGTCATCTCGAGGGGTTTGTTCTGCATGGCCATGGCGTAGCTGAGTTCCTTGCGCGTGGGCTTGCGGAAATAGGCTTTCATTCCGTCGGCGGCGGTGGTGAACACGCGACCGTGCTGTTTCTTCCACTGCTCAATCTGTTCGGTTATGGGTTGGTGGGGTTGGATGGTTTCCATGGTGTTTAATCGGGTTTTAATGGTTGTTTCAAAACTCTATTACTGCAGGCGGAGGAAAATGAAAGGCAATTCTATCTCCTGGTTCTTGTCGCCCTGCTTGATGTCGCTGCCTTCCTCGGTGAACTCGCAGCCCATCAGGCGGTCGGTTTTCATCAGGTCTCCAAGTTCGGGGTGGCCGTAAGCGACCACTATGTTGACGTTGAGGTCGAGGACGCTCCCGTTGCCGGCCTGCTTCAGGGCCTCGTATTCGCTTTGCAGCAGACTGATGCTGCCTTCATAGCTGACATTGCCGCGCTGGATGGATACGGGCTGGTCGCCTTTGCCGTAGATGGCCTCTTTCTCCTGCTTGCGTTTGTAGCTGACGGAACGGATGCCTGTCAGGATGCGGGTGCCGATCATGACGGTAACGTCAGACCAGGCATATTCTCTACTGTTGAACATGATTTGAAGGTTTAAGGGTTATTGGGTTTGAGGGTTGAAAGGGTTATTGTGCCAGGGTCTGGAATCCCAGATCGACATCGATATACTTGGCGTAGCCGTAGGGGCGCACGCGCAGCGACACATCCAGACGCGAGGCGGCCACGATGTTCTGGTCGGGGTCGATGCTGCACTGCACGCCGTTGTCCGACTTGTCGGCGGGGTCGGTGGCCAGATTGCCGAAGTTGGTCATCTGGTTGATGATGGCACTTTCGACGGCGGTCTCGATAGCCTGGACGACGGTTGCCGGGATCTTGCCTTCGTCGGTGACGGGTATCTCGTCGTGCAGCTCGTCGACGAGGGTCTGGTAGGCGATGCGGTAGGCTTTGTCGATGACACGGCGGCGCGGAATCAGGGCATAGTCGTCGGAAGCTTCCGTGCAGAGGGTGTCGTCGCTCCAGTAGGCGCCGTTTTTGCCCACAAAGGAACGCGGCACGATGAACCCTGCGTCGTAGAGACGCTGCACTGTTCCGTTTTCGGTAGCCGTGGCGGGATCGTAGCCGCCGACCTTGAGCGGCTCAGTGACAATAGGGCCGTCCTTGACGCGGGCGATGGAACGCTGTACCGGTATGGCTGCAATACGGCCGAGTACTAATCCCACGGGTCCCACTCTTCCTTCCTGGCCGATAGCGTCGGCGTGACCGCCGGCAACGACAGCCACACGGTTGCACAGGAGGTTCGACAAAGCGTTGCTGGGGTTGTTGAGGTCGGCGATGGTAACCTGCACCGTTCGTGCCTGCAACAAGGTGAGAATGGGCGCATAGTGTCGTTCCGTCCATCGGAGGGCAAGGGCGTGGAGTTTCTGCACCGTAGTGCGCAATTGTGCCATGCTTGGTGTGGCATACGGGAGGAACGCCAGGATGCGTACCGTGCCGGAAGCAGCCTGCAGCAGCAGGTCGGCGGCAGTGTCGGCGTCCGGATCGTCGGGGTCGATGATACAGGCGTTATCGTCCAACGGCGTGTTGTCGCCCGACTCAACGGCGAGTATCCAGAGCTTGGCTCCGCTACCGGCTTCGGCGTAGAAGTCGGCCACGGTGTCGCGCAGGTTCTTCAGCCCGGGGTTTGTGGCCGCCTCGTCGGCGGTGAGGCCGAGGCTGTCCAGGTCGGCCAGCTTGGTAATGAGCGAGGGGAGGCCCAGAGCTGGGCAGTTGGCCATGGCGCCGGCGGCGCCGAGGTTGGCCAGCAGGGCGGCGGAGCCGTCCTCCATGGGCGTGACGGCTCCGATGGCGCCGTTGGCAAAATTGATTTTAACTCGAGGGAGGTTCATGTTGGTGTTTTTTGAGGGTTAATGTCTTTTTGTCTTGCGTATGAGAAAGAGCGTCAGTCCCGCCCCGGCGACGCCCCCAGCTGTCAGCCAGCGCCACCACCTGTACCGTTTCACTTTTCCAGGGACGATGCTTCCTGTGTCGCGGGCCGTGCTGTCGCGCTGCCGCTGCAGGCTCTCCGTCTGCCGGGTACTCTCCTGTCGCAGTGTGGTGGCATGGACTGTGGTGGCGCTGTCCCGGCGCCGTGTCCGGCGCCGCTCGCCGTTGAGCTGCTTGGGCGTGCCGTCTTCCCTGAAGGTGAGAACATAGGTCTCCACCTCAGTGGCGGTGTCTGAGGCGGCCGACACACATTCAATTCCACTCTGTAGCGTTTCACCGGTCGTCCTTCCCGTTTGCTGAGTTTCCCGGATCGTCGTCCGTCTGCTGCTTCTGCAACTCGTCATAGACAGGGCAGTCAGCAGCGTGAGGGCAATCGTTAATCTTCTGTATGGCATTGCGCAGGTTTTTTGTTTCGCGTTTCAGCGCCGCCACCTCGCGGCGCAGCGGATCGGCAATGTTGGCCTTGAACTCGTCGACATACATCTTCGACAGGTTCATCTCTTTCTGTCGGTTGTCGGCGCGGAGCGACTCCATCTCGTGGCGGTGGCGCCGCCGGTCGAAGAGCCATCCGCCGCCGGCGACAAGGGTGAGCACGGAGAGCAGCCAGTTCAGGGTTTCGTTCATAGTCCAATCTCCTTTCTGCTTACCATGGGATAGACGGGGCCGGTGCCTTTGACGTGTTTTCTAATCTCGCGCCGGTTGTCGCCGCGGCGGCGCCAGCTGACGTGTATCCAGCCGGGGAGCATGTCGTTCCGGCCGACGTCCTCGAAGATGAGCTGGTCGAAGTTGCCGAGCCGGGCGATGAGCTGTCCGAGCTGGTAGTTTCCCCTGGGGCCGGCGTCGACGAAGATGTCGACGGCTTCGCCGCGCATGTGCTGGCTGGTTATGGAGGCGTTGGGGAGGGCGCGGTTGATCTTTGGAGTGCGGTAGCCGCTGCTGACGTGGATGGGCTTGCCGTACTGCTCGCGTGCGGGGTCGAGCACAGCGGCCACGAGAGCCCGCAGGTTGGCTTCGGCCTCGGCGTCGGGGGTGTTGTCGATGTGGAGGGTGGCGGCCCTGTTGCTCCGCGTGAGTTCGTCGATGGTGAAATACTTCATGGTCTGTTTTTCTTGGGTCACGGCGGNNCCGCCGCAACAGGGTTGAATCCTTGGCTTTCTTCTCGTGCCGTGTCACGGCAACTCCACGCTACGAGGCTGTGGCCTGCGTCAGCAGCACGATACCCTTTTTGTCCGCCCGGATGCCGCGTCCGCCGGCACGCATGGCAAAGGATACGATGTCGCCGTAATAGGTGGGGTCTTTCTCGCTCTCGAAGGCCAGCACCTCGCCCAGAGCACGGCTTACGCTGTCGCGGTGCCAAGCCAAACCCGCCGCGCAGTCGGTGGCAGCGGCGGCACCGGTCTTCAGCTGGCCGGTAGGCGTGGTCTGCAAAGCTGTCGAGCGCATCATGAACTCGAAGCCCATGTATTTGCCCACGACGCCATGCACGATGTCGGCACCCGCCAGGAAGTGGGCCGTCTCGGCATCCGTCAGACTGTTCAGCAGCTGGTTGTACATCACTGCGTCAAGCAGCATACTGCGTCCTTCGGCGGGTACGTCGCCGAGGTCCATCTGTTTCTTCACATTCAGGATGTCGCCCTTCACCAGCGCCTTGCGGCTACCGGTTGCCGTGGTGTTCACATGGGCAGCCTCGCCGGCACCGCTCGTCTGGACCGTTGCTCCGGCATCCGAGGCCCACTTCTTCAGCAGATCCTCCATCACAGCCAGCCGTAGGGCCTTGCGGCTTTGCGCGAGGATGGAGGTGCGCTTGTCATAACTCAGCTCCACATCCTCCATCTGCTGCACTAGCACGGGCGCGGTGACATAGCGGTCGAGGTCGTAGGTGAGGTCGGTGTCCGTGCGCTGCGTCACGCTGGCGGGGAACTGCGACGGGTTCTTCGTCACCGTCGGAGCCGATCCGCCGTTGGGGACGTGAACTGTCTTGCCGTCGCTGAACACACTGTGGTCCACACTGCGGACAACGAAGCTGTCGTCGGGCCAGAAACCCTCGATGAGGGTGTTGACCCAGATTTCTTTGTTTAATGCCATTGTTCTTTATTTTTGAGGATTAATGTTTCTGTCTTTCATTCCCGGTTGGGTGTGCTGCAACACCGTTGCAGCCCTCAACCGATATAGTCGACGCCGAAACGGCGCTTGTAGAGGTCCTTGAAACCGTCGGGGTCCGCCTGCTTGAAAGCGGCGAGCTGTCCAGCGCGGTCGAGTGCATCCCAGTCCTTGCCGGAAAACTCGTTTTTGCCCTGTTGGTCCTTCATCATCTGGCTGAGAGAAGCTCTCGGAGACAGGGCCTCGAGGCTCTTTCTGGCATTCTCCGTGTCGGCGGTCAGCAGCGCGCGCCAGGAGTCGGTTTCCGCTTTCGTGATGCGTCCGTCCTTGAGGGCGGCGTTGAGGATAGCGTCGATTTCAATCTCATGCGCCAGCCGCGCGGCCTCGCGCAGGTTGTCGCGCTCGGCGGTGAGCGAGGCGTTGTCGGCGGTCAGCTGCTGCACTTGCTGCTGCAGCTGCGCCATCTGTTGTTTCTCTTGTTCTGTCATTGTTTGTTGGTTTTGAGGGTTGATTGATTGTGTGTGATTCAGGTTGATGAACGTGCCCACGGTGGGTGCGGCGTCGGCGGCAAGCCGCACGGCACCGGGGTTGCTGCCTACGGGGCAGATGCTGCACTCCAGCAGTCTGGTCTTGGATGCTGTGGGTCGGGTTTGTCCGGGCAGCATGTCGGCTGGGTCTTCGCTGAAGGCGAGGAACTCAAAACTGATTGAACAGTTGCGTAACAGTCCCGCCTCCACTTTGCGTGCCACTTCGGAGGCGAAGGGGTCCGCCTCGTCAAACCAGGCGTCGGCCAGCAGTCTGTCCCCCTCGACCCGGACGTTCTCCCATCGGCCGATGGGCAGCCGCATGTTGTCGTGTGCATAGAGCATCACGGGGTTGGACTGGAAACGGGTGAGGTCGATACCCGCTGTCAACACACGGAAACCGTAAGTGTTCAGACTTTCGTCGCTAAGGACAAAGGTTACAGTTTTCATTGTTACAAAAGGATTCGGTTTTTGAGGGCATACCGCCATGCGGCAGAAGTGCTCCCTTTTTTCCACATGAAATGGATGCGTTCCCCTTCGCGGTAAAAGCATCCTTGTTTACGGCGGTGCGCTCTTGTCATGCTTTGCATATCTGTTCAGTTTTGATGTCCCTGCGGCGGCGTAGCCGCCGCTATGAGCCTGTTGTTTTCATTCAGACGCTGCAAAGATAGAGGAGGAAAACCTTACAGGACGCCAAAAGTCCTACCCTTCGCACACCTGTTGCAAAGGTTGCACAGATAGCGTTTCAGACGGTGCCGGCAGGCTATTTTTGCACCATCGCAATACCCATTAGACCCATTGGACCTATTGACCCCATTGGACTAATCGGACCCATCAAACCTAAACCATTAACTCATGGAGAAAAAGACTACAGACAAACCGCGCCGGCTGCAGCTGGACAAGGAGCGGGAACTGGCGCGCCTGTATTATATGCAGGGCGACACGCAGAAGCAGATCAGCGAGCGGACGGGCGTCAGTGCCCAGACGGTGAACCGCTGGGTGCGCGAAGGCGGCTGGGAACAGTTGCGGGCCGCCAAAACGATAAGCCGCAAAGAACTGGTGATAAAGATGCTCCAGAAGATTAACGAGCGGCTGGAGAGCGACGACTGGACGGCGGACGAGATTATCAAGGCCGCGGCGGCGGTGGAGAAGCTGGACAAGAAGACGAATGTGGTGACGATGATGGAGGTTTTCGCGGCTTTCGGCAACTGGCTGGCGAGCCGGATGCAGATTGACCCGGAACTGAAGCCGGAGACGGTGAATGTCATCACGAAGTACCAGGATATCTTCATCAACGAACAGATGTCCGCCGCCAAGGTCAATTTTATCTAAACCATGGCCAATCCGACAAAAGAAGCCCTCGAACGCTGGCGGGCGCATGTGGAGTTCGTCAAGTCCGCCACCGCCACCAATGTCTTTGCTAAGGAGACGAAGGCGGAACAGTTGCGCCGCATGGCCAAGGCGCAGAAGGACTACGATTTTTTTGTACGTACTTATTTCCCGCACTACTGCACGGACAAAGCGACTGGCAAGACCATCCCTTGCGCCGGCTTCCACGTGAAGGCTGCCCGCTTTATCCTGGACAACCCGCAGCTGCTGGCCATCTTTATGTGGCCGCGCGGCCACGCCAAGTCGACGCACATGGGCGTGTTCATCCCCATGTGGCTCATGTGCCAGCCGACGCGCACGCTGCACAGCCTGGTGCTGGCCGGCAAGAGCGAGGACAGCGCCATCAGGCTTTTGTCCGACCTGCAGGCGGAGCTGCAGTACAACCAGCTTTACGAGCACGACTTTGGACGGCAGTACAAGGCCGGCAGCTGGGCGGTGGGGGAGTTCACGACACAGGACGGCACGGCGTTCCACGCCATCGGTCGCGGCCAGAGCCCCCGAGGTCTCCGCGACCGGCAGAACCGCCCCGACTACATCATCTGCGACGACCTCGACGACGACGAGCTCAGCCGCAACCCCGCCCGCGTCGACGCCGCCACCGAGTGGACACGCGAGGCGCTCATGGGCACCTTCGGCGCCGAGGGTGGACGCTTCATCATGGTGGGCAACCTCATCAGCAAGTGCTCCATCCTCGCCAACATCATGGAGACACCGGGCGTGCACGTCAGCCGTGTCAACGTCTACGACGCCAAGGGCAACCCCGCCTGGCCGGAGTATTGGACCAAGGAGCGCATCGAGGCCAAACGCAGGCTGGTGGGCTACCGCGCCTTCGAGAAGGAGTATATGAACAATCCCGTCACCCTCGGGGCGGTGTTCCGCCAGGGGGACATCGTGTTCGACTCCATGCTGCCCAACCTCGCTCAGTATAGACAGCTCATCTGCTACACCGACCCCTCATGGAAGGCCACCAAACAGGCCGACTACAAAGCC
>LXOW01305025.1_pt1 | contig 18895 bp, 16 predicted proteins | sample 1368591 | NCBI WGS metagenome assembly LXOW01 (sample SAMN04884650, study PRJNA319009) | bovine gut metagenome | isolation source: Cow rumen | host: Bos taurus | place: Italy: Legnaro (PD) | collected 2014-07-09
AAAAGTGCAGTCAAAAGTGCAGTCAAAACTCTTTGAAACCCTGTTTGTGTGAAACAGAAAATATGAAAAAGTCCCTAAATTAGGGACTTTTTTGGCCTCCCCGGCGGGATTCGAACCCACGGCCTTCCGCTTAGGAGGCGGACGCTCTATCCTGCTGAGCTACGGAGAGGGATGCGGTCGGTAGGACTGCGGGACTGATTATACCAGATTTCCCTGGAATGTCAATGATTCAAAGGAGCTTGCGGGTCTGGGCGTAGACGTTGCCGCTGCCCACGGTGATGACGAGATCGCCGGGATGGGCGTTCTCATCGAGCCAGGCGCGGATCTCCTCGAAGGTGGCAAGGTACAGGGCGTTGCCGGTGGAGGCGTTGATGCCGCGGACCATGTCCCGGGCGTGGACGATGCCGGTGTCCACCTCCCGGCCAGGGTAGATATCGGGGACCAGGACCTTGTCGGCGTGACGGAAACAGGTCACGTCCTCGCAGAACAGGGTCCGGGCCCGAGTGTAGCTGTTGCACTGGAAGACGCAGTAAAGGGCCTTGTGGGGCACCCGGGAGGCGGCCTCCAAGGTGGCGGCGATCTCGTTGGGGTGGTGGCCGTAGTCGTGGAAGACGCGGACGCCGTTGCGTTCGCCCATGAACTCGAACCGGCGCTTGGTGTTCTGGAACCGGTCGAGAGCCCGGGCCATGCTGACGAAATCGGCCCCGAAGACGGCGGAAACGGCGCAGGCGCCGATGGCGTTGATGATGTTGTGGGTGCCAGGCACATGGAGGGTGATGCGGCCCTGTTTTTCCCCCTCATGGATAAGGTCGAAGGAGGCGCAGCCCAGGTCGTCGAACGCGATGTCGTCCGCATGCCAGTCCCCCTCATGGAGGCCGTAGGTCAAGGGCGTCCGATCGAGGAGGGGCAGGAGCTGCTGCACCTTCTCGTCGTCCCGGCAGACGATGATCTGCCCCTCAGGGGGCACCAGGGCGCAAAACTGGGCGAAGGTGTCGATGATCTCCTGCTGGTCCTTATAGCAGTCCAGGTGGTCGTTGTCGATGTTGTTGACCAGGGCCACCGTGGGCGCCAGGGTGAGGAAGCTCCGCACGTACTCACAGGCCTCGGTGATGAACAGGTCCCCGTCCCCCACCTTCACGCCGCCGTTCAACAGGTCCACGAAGCCGCCCACGTGGACCGTGGCGTCCAGTTTCGCTTCCTCGTTGATATAGGCCAGCATGGAGGTGATGGTGGTCTTGCCGTGGCAGCCGGAGATGGCGGCCACGTGGGGGTATCGGGCCGAGATCTGGCCGAGGGCCACGCTCCGCTCCATCTCGGGGATGCCGTGCTCCCGGGCGTAGGCACGCTCCGGGTTATCGGGCTTGATGGCCGCGGAGTAGATGACCAGCTCCGCCCCCGCCGCCTGCTCCCCCTTCTGGGGCACGGACACGGGGATGCCCAGCTCCGTAAGTCTATCCGTGAACTGGGACCGCTCCCGATCCGAGCCCGTGACCTCATGGCCCTGCTTCTTCAATATCTGTGCGATACCGCTCATGCTGCACCCGCCTACGCCGATGAGGTGGATGCGCTTCACATCGTCCAAACCAACTGACACTTATGTTGCCTCCAAAAGCTTTCCCTACAGTATACTCACATTCGACAGGTTTGACAACTATTCGCCGGCCTTCGCCTTCTCCCGGGCCTTCAGCTCCTCGAGATCGTCCAAGGCCGTGACCCTGGGGGGCTCGCTGCCGTCCAGCATGCGGATGAAACAGCGGCGGCGCTTGTGCTGGTCCGTCTCAAAAAGACGCCACTGGGAGAGGACGTTGTTGTTCAGCTCCAGCTGGGGGCCGGTCTCGGCGTACTTGACGCCATTCTTGATGGCCTTCTTCAGGAGGTCCTCCACCACGATCAGGTTCAGGCCCGAGCCCTTCAGGTCCGGCCGCACGGCGATGAGGAACAGATCCAGCCGGTCGTTGGGGCCGTTGAGGGCCCGCAGGGTGGGGATCCAGCCGAAGGGGAACAGCCGCCCCCGGGTCTTCTGGTTGGCCTTTGACAGGGACGGGGCCCCCACGCCGAAGGCCACCAGCTCGTCCTTGTCGTTGTAGACCAAGCAGGAGGTCTTGTTGTTCACCAGGGGCAGAAACTCGTGGGTGTACTTCTCGATCTGCTTGGGGGTCAGGGGCACCATGCCGAAGAGGACCTGGTAGGCCTCGTTGTAGAGCAGGAACACGTCGTGGATGTACTGGGGCAAACGCTTCTTGTCGGACAGGTCCCGGATGGTCAAGTTCATGTGCCTGCGGACCCGGTCCGTCAGCTTCACCAGCCGCTCCGGCTCCTGGTCGGGGACGTGGATCAGATACTCCACCCAGTCCACCTCCTTCACGAAGCCCAGCCGGGCCATGTGTTCGAGGTAGTAGGGGTGGTTGTAGTACACGTAGAACTGGCAGAGCTGATCGAAGCCCTCCACCAGCATGCCCTCCCGGTCCATGTCGGAGAAGCCCTGGGGGCCGTGGATGGCCACGCAGCCCAGCTCCTTCGCGTAGTCGGCCAGGGCGGCGTAGAGGGCGTCGGTGACCTCCGCGTCGTCGATGAAGTCGAAGAAGGCGAACCGAAGGTAGTTCACGTTGTTCTTCTCGTTGGCCCGCTTGTTGAGGATGCCGGCCACCCGACCCACGATCTTCCCCTCCCTATACGCCAAAAAGCACCTCGCCTCGCAGTACTCGAAGGCCGGGTTCTTGTCGGGCATGAGATCGTTGATCTGGTCCCCCACCATGTCGGGCACGTAGTAGGGGTCGTTCTCATAGAGTTTGGTGGGGAAGAGGACGAAGTCCCGGATCTCCCTCCTGGTCTTTGCTACCTTGACGGTGACCATATCTCGCCTCAGTTGTCCCACTTCAGGGCCTTGCCGCCGATGAGGTGCAAGTGGAGATGGTGGACGCTCTGGCCCGCGTCGTCCCCCACGTTGGTGATGAGGCGGTAGCCGGAAGCGGCCACGCCCTCGCTCTCGGCGATCTTCCGGGCGCAGGCGAACATATGGCAAAGGAGGGCGTCGTCCTCGGCCGTCAGCGTCTGGGCGCTCTCGATGTGCTTTCTGGGGATGATGAGCACGTGGACCGGGGCCTGGGGCGCGATGTCCCGAAAGGCGTAGACCAGCTCGTCCTCATAGACCTTCGTGGAGGGGATGTTCCCCGCCGCGATCTCGCAGAATAAACAACTCATGTTTCGATCTCCTCTCCGATGGCTATCGTATTTTCCCGTCCCACGATGCGCACGGTGACCGGCTCGCCCGCCGGTCCCGGGCAGCGCACCCGGACGTAGTTTTTGGTATAGCCGGTGCCGTCCTCCTCCATGAGGACCTGCTGCACGGTGCCGATCTGCCGGTCGATGAAGGCCTTTTCCAGGTCCTCTCCGACGGCGATCAGCTCCTTCGCCCGCTTCGCCTTCTCCTGCCGGGTCAGCTGGCCGGGCATGGCCGCCGCCTTGGTGCCGGGCCGCCGGGAATAGGGGAACACGTGGATCCGGGCGAAGCCCACCTCTTTCAAAAAGGCGGCGGTCTCGGCGTGCTCCGCCGAACTCTCACCGGGAAAGCCCGCGATCACGTCCGTGGTGATGGCGGCGTCCGGCATATATTCCCGCAGCCGGTCGGCGTTCTGCCGGTACTCCGCGGCGGTGTATCGGCGGTTCATGCGCTGAAGCACCGTATCCGACCCGCTCTGAAGGGACAGGTGGAACTGGCGGCACAGGCTCCGGCTCTGGGCGCAGGTCCGGGCAAAGGCTTCGTCGGCGAACCGGGGGTCCAGGGAGCCCAGCCGGAGCCGCTCCACCCCGCAGTCGTCCGCCAGGCGAATGAGATCGTTGAGGGTGGGCCGGCCCTCAAGGTCCTTGCCGTACTCCGTGAGCTCGATGCCCGTGAGCACGATCTCCCGGTAGCCCTTGTCCACCAGCGCGGTCAGTTCCCGACGGCAGCTCTCCCGCGACCGGGAGCGCAGCGCCCCCCGGGCAAAGGGGATGGCGCAGTAGGTGCAGAAGCTGACGCAGCCGTCCTGGACCTTCAGGGTGGCCCGGGTGCGGCTGTCCGCCACTGCGGACAGGTCCTCGAAGGTCCGCCGGACGAAGGGAGGCTCGCTTTCAGGGTCCGGCCTCTCCCCCATCAGCGCCCGCTCCACCAGCGATACGATGTCCTTCCGACCGCCGGTGCCCAGCACCAGGTCCACGCCGGGCAGGCTGGCCACCTTCTCCCTGGCCACCTCGCTGTAGCAGCCCACGGCCACGACGAGGGCGTCGGGGCTTTGGGCGTGGGCCCTCGACAGCATCTGCCGGGACTTCTGGTCCGCCACCGCCGTCACCGTGCAGGTATTGACGATGTAGGCGTCCGCCGGCTCCGAAAAATCCACCACCTGATGGCCCGCCGCCGTGAACAGCTCCGCCATGGCCGCGGTCTCGTAGTGGTTCACCTTGCAGCCCAGGGTGTAGAACGCGACCTTCATGGGCTACTCTCCCAACTCGAAGAGGATCTGGGCCACCATGGCCATGCCGGCGGTCTCGGTCCTGAGGATCCGTGGCCCCAGGGACACCACTTTCGCGCCCTTCGCCGCCAAACCTTCGACCTCCTCCGCCTCGAAGCCGCCCTCGGGGCCGACGAACAGGGCGATGCGGCGGCCGGGCCGATGGGCCATGACGGTCTTCAAACTCTGCTCCCGCTCCCCCTCGTAGGCCACGTACACCGTGTCGAAGATGGACAGGTCAGCTTTGGAAAGCTCCACCAGGGGCAGCACCTCGGGGATGAGGCCCCGATGGCTCTGCATGGCGGCCTCCCGGGCCACCTTCCGATACCGCTGGAGCTTCTTGTCGTAATCCCGGCCGGGCTGGACCACGCAGCGGCTGCTCAACGTGGGGACCAGGGCGTTCATGCCCAGCTCCGTGCACTTCTGGACGATGGTCTCCATCTTCCCCGCCTTGGGCAGGCATTGAAACACGGTGACCTTGTGGTGGGGCTCACTGACGCAGGGCCGCCAGGGACCGGTCTTCACCAGGGCTTTTCCCACCTCGATGCGCTGGATCTCCCCCTCGCACTCGGAGCCCCGGCCGTCGGAGAGCATGACCTTGTCGCCCTTGCGAAGGCGCAACACCGAGGAGAGGTGCTTCAGGTCCTCCCCCTCGATACACGCCGTGTCCGGGCCTATGTTGTCCACGAAGAAGCGGTTCATCCCGGGTTCCTGCACAGCATGGCGAACCAGCAGTCGGAGGACGTGACCTCCATGACCTCAAAGCCCGCCTCCTTCAGCTTCGCTTCCGTCTCCGCGGCCCTATCGTCGATGATGCCGGAGACGATGAACCAGCCGCCGGGGGCCACCACCGTCTTGGCGTACGGCGCGAGGCCGATGACGACGTCCGCCACGATGTTGGCCGCCGCCACGGGATAGGGACCGCCGATCTTTTCGCGGAGGTCGGCGTCGTCCAAAAGGTTGCCGATATATATCTCGTAGCCGTCCTCGCCGAGGCCGTTCATGTCCGCGTTGTCCCGGGCCACGGTCTCAGCGATGGGGTCGATGTCCACCGCCACGGCCCGCTTCGCCCCCAACAGGCGGCTCGCGATGGACAAAATGCCGCTGCCGCAGCCCATGTCCAGCATATCCATGCCGGGGACCACCACCCGCTCCAGGAATTCGAGGCACATGCGGGTGGTGTGGTGGGCGCCGGTGCCGAAGGCCATGCCGGGGTCCAGCTTCAAAACCACCCGGTCGGTGTCCGGCTTCTGCTCCCAGCAGGGGAGCACCAGCAGCTGATCCCCGATCAGCAGGGGCTTATAGTACTGCTTCCAGTTGTTGGCCCAGTCCTCCTCGTCCACGGTGCGGACGGTGATGGCCAACGTGCCCAGGTCCACGCCGAGATCCAAGGTCCGGAGCCTTTCCACGGCCTCCCTGGCCGCCTCCACCTTGGGCATGTTCTCCGGGCAGTCCGCCAGATACCCCTTCACGCAGGGCCGGTCCGTGCCGATCTTGTCCATATCGGCGAAGTCCCAGTAGAGCACGCTCTCCCGGAGAAAGGCCGCCGCGGCGGTCCGGCTCTCCTCGATGCTCTGGCCCGTGATGCCGGCCCCGTCCAGGGCGGCGCAGACGTAGTCCAGGCCCTCGTCGGTGGTATAGACGCTGATCTCCAGCCATTTCATGGATCCGTTCCCCCGCAAAACCTCATCTGATAACAAGATATTGTACTATGTTTTGTCCTTTTCCACAAGACCTTATTCGATGAACAGCCTCAGGTTTTCGCCCGTGATGCCCACGAAGGCCCCCTTTTGGGCCTGGGGGGAGTCCGGATGACACAGGAGCCACTTGTTCCTCATCCACAGCAGCCCCTCCTCCCCGGGGGCGGCGGGGTCCACCTTTTCGAGGGGCGTGTTGGTGCCCGCTGTCAGGGCCACCAGGCAGTTGAAGCCCTCCGCCCGCACCCGGCAGGGAGCGAAGTGGAGGATGAGGGGAAATATCTCCACCAGGGTCTCGGGGGGCAGGTAAAAGCCCGCCACCGAAGACGCGTCCAGTTTGCGGTCGTGCAGGTCCCCAGGCAAAGCGAGGAGCAGCACCAGGCCCGTGGTGGTGTAGTTCACCTCGCTGCACTTGTGGTACTCCTCCGCGTTCAGGGTGAAGCCGCGACCGTTGCAGCAGCCCGCCTGGATGGCCATGCCGCCGTAGACCGAGGCGGCCAGGCGCCGGACGTCCGGCGTCGCCTCCAGGGCGGGGACGGAGGCGGCATAGCTGTTTCCCTCAAGGGGGATGGCCGTGCTCTCCATGGCCGCCTTCAACGAGGCGGGGTCATGGATAGGCAGCACCCGCCCGTAGGGAGCGAAAGCCGGGTCGTGGACCGAGTAAAGAAGCAGATGGGGATTCTTTCGTTTCAGGTCTTCCAGCGTGATCATGTCGTTACGCCTCGCTTGTTTGCGGATGGAGCTTCCCCCTAAGCAGGATAGTGGCGGCGCCCAGCAGCACCACGAAGATGCCCAGGACCTTCCGGGCCGTCAGCACCTCGCGGAGGAACAGGACGCCGATGAAGCAGCTCGTTACCGGCATGAGCAGGAGCCACAGCTTCACCGCCCACACCTCGTGGCGCTTCAGGTTCCGGTAGTAGAAGAAATAGATGCAGGTCTGAGCGAGACCGCCCAGGAGCACCAACCCCCAGAAGTGGGGAATGTCGTCGGGCCGCAGGGCCCCCAGGTCCCCCCGGAGGAGGGCGAAGAGGGCGAAGAGGACCAGCACCGTGAAGTTGTTGTAGTAGGCGATGGTGTCCGTGTCCCGGCCGTGCTTCTCCTGGGCCGCCTTGATGAGAAAGGCGTTCACCGTGACGCACAGGGCGCTGAGGAGGAAAAACAGGTCCGCGGGCCGGAAAACAAAGCCGCGGAAGTCCAGCCCCAGCACCAGCAGTACGCCCAGGAGCATGACCAGGCTCCCCAGCCAGTCGGAAGCGTACAGCTTCTTGTGGTACACCGCCACGGTGATGAGGTTCACCATGAGCACGTCGGTCTTCAGAAGGGCCGTGCCGGTGCTGAGGGTGCCCCCCGCGTAGCCCAGGTTGGCGAACAGGTCCAGCAGGAAGCCGAACACGCCGATGACCACCAGGATCAGAGCCGCCCGGCCCTGGTGAAAGAGAGTCCAGAACTTGCCGTCAGCGATAAGCTGTACCGTCAGAAAGAGAAGGGCGCTCGTGCGCAGCAAAAAACCCGCCGCGAAGGCCGAGCCCGTGGCGTCCACCATCCGTTTGCTGACGGCGTAGAATATGGACCAGGCCACGACCATCCCGGCGATCATGGCGGCGTCCCGCCCCCGGCCTTTCATCCCACGGACCCCCGCACAGCCTGGTCCTCAGGCGCCGTAGATGCCGTCCTCGATGGCGTCCACCTTGGCGGCGAACTTGTGCATATTGACGGCCCGCCAATCCTCCAGGTCCTGGCACCAGGCGGTGGAAAGGAAGGTCTTCACCATCTCCACGGCCATCTCCGGCCCCACGATCCAGCCGCCCATGCAGAGGACGTTGGCGTTGTTGATGGCCCTGGCCATCTTGGCGGAGTAGACGCCCTCTGAGGCTACGGCGTAGACGCCCTTATACTTGTTGGCCACCACGGACATGCCCGCGCCGGTGCCGCAGATCAGGACGGCCTTCTCATAGGTGCCGTTCTGGATAAGGGGCGCCACCTCCGACGCCACCTGATAGTAGGGGTGGACGGCGCTAAGGTCGGTGGTGCCCAGATCGTCGAAATCCACGCCCGCCTCCAAAAGGTAATTCTTCACGGCCTCCTTGGCGGCGAAGCCGGATTTGTCGCTGCCGATGGCGATCTTCATAGCTGTTTCCTCCTGTGAATATAATAATTGAATATTTGGTTTACCAATCGCTGCCCCAGTCGGTGTCGCTGGAATCCCAACTGTCGTAGCTGCCGGAGTCCCAGCTATCGTAACTGCTGCCTGAATCCCAGCTGCTGTAGCTGCTGTCGGAATCGTAACTGCTGGAGCTGGAAGAAGAATAGGAAGGATGCAGATCATCCCAGGCACTGGAATCGGTGAAGCTCTCCGAGCCCCAGCCGCTGTCCCAGGCGTCCCCCTCGTAGGTGGTGTCGTAGGAGCCCTGAGGCGCGTCCGCGCTGGCCCAGTCCCCGTCCTCGTAGCTGTACCAATTGTAGGACGGATCGTAGTACTTGCCGTAATAATAATACAGGTCGTCGCCGAACCGGTAGTACCCGTCCCTGCTGTGCCGATCCTCCTGAACGGCCACGGCGAAGGCTTCCCTGGCGTCGGTGACCCCCCAGGCCGGGTCCAGGTCCGCGCCCAGATAGGCCTTGTCGTAGTTGCCCTGAGGCGCCGTCGCGCTCTGCCAGCCGTATTCGCCCCAGGCGTACCAGTTGTCGGAGGGGTCGTAGCTGTACCCGCAGTAATAGTACAGATCGTCGCCGAACCGGTAGTAGCCGTCCTTGCTGTGCCGGTCCTCCTGGATGGCGATGGCGAAGGTGTCTTTTGCGTCGGGCACGCCCCAGGCGGGATCGTAATCCCAGCCCAGCCAGGCCCCCTCCTGCCGGCACCCGGGTGGGCAGTAGGGCAGGGAGCAGATCTCCAGCCAGACGTCCTCCTGGGCGTCGTACACGTACCAGGTCAGGGCGTAGAAGTAGCCGTAGGTGCCGCCCTCCAGGCGGTAGTACCCGGAATAGGGGGAGCCCGACCGCAGCTCGTCGAAGGCCGGGAACCCCCACTCGTCCGCGTGCTCCTCCCCCAGGAACGACTCCTCGTCCATGGACCTCATGTTATAGTCGGGGGTCCACCAGTCGTCCTGCGCTTCCCAGTAATAGAACTGGGTCCCGTCCTTGTAGTAGACCGCCTCGCCCCCGTAGAGATAGTATCCGTCGCCCTTGTGGTCCTGCAGGTATTCGATGCCCATGGCCGGGAGCCCCACCAGAAGGGACAGATGGACCATGGTGGTGACCAGGGCCGCGCCCATGCCGAAGAACATCAGCAGCACCAGAAGGACGTTGGCCTTCTGGGACTTCAGCCTTTTGGCGAAGAACACCAGCAGCGCTATGGGCCAGATCAGAAAGATGCCCAGCCATTTGAGGAGCTTCTTCCACAGGGGCTTCTTCTGGTTTGCCGCGATGCGCGTCGGGAAGCTGACCTGGGGGGCCGTTCCCGGCGTCCGGTCGGGGTAGATGCCCCGGCTGTGGCACTCCACCAGGAGCTTTTGGAAGATCTCGTTGACGGCGTAGGCTTCGTCCGGCCCGTCGTAACGGACGGCCCGGTTGCCGTTGTCCTTGTTCTTGTAGACCACGAACCGGTCCCCGCTCTGATAGATGCCGAAAGCCCGGGGCTCCTCCCGGTCCTCACCGATGAAGAAGCGCATCCGGAGCAGGGGCATGCCCCGCTCGGCGCAGTACTCCTTCAGCTCCGCAATGGTCCGGGGATGGACGATCCGCCGGGGCGTGTCCACCACGAAATGGGGATTCTCCGCGCCGCAGCCGGGGCAGAATTTCTGATCGGAGCGCAGGGTGCCGCCGCAGTAGGGGCAGGTGCCCGTGGAGGCGGGCCTGGGGGACTGGTCCTCTGCTTCGCCGGTCACCGGTGCGGTGCGCAGGGGCACCACATACAGGGGGTTGGCGGCGCCGCAGTTGGGGCACTTCTGGCTGGAGGAGGAGATTGGCGCGCCGCAATAGGCGCAGATGCCGGTGGAAGCCATGTCTTTCTCCCTTTATTTCCGCTGTACCGCTGCCCGAACGGTAGCGGCGATATGGTCCGCGTTGAGGCCCAAAGCCTCCTTCAGGTAGGGGAGCTTCCCCACCTCGCCGAAGCGGTCCTCCGCCCCCACGGCCCAGACGGGCACGGGATCGTGAGCGAGGGCCTCCAGTACGGCGGAGTGGAGACCGCCGATGACGTTGTGGTTCTCCGCCGTGACGACCACGCCGGTCCTGTGGGCGGCGGCCAGCACGGTCTCCCTGTCGATGGGCTTCACGGTGTGGACGTTCACCACCTGGCAGGAGACGCCCTGGGCAGCCAGCATCTCGGCCGCCTTCATCGCCTCGCTGACCATGAGGCCCATGGCGAAAATGGTGACGTCCGTGCCGGTCCGCAGGGTGTCGGCTTTGAAGAGGTCGAACCGGTAGCCCTCCGAGAACACCGTGGGGAACTCCTTCCGGTCCATGCGCATATAGATCGGGCCCTCATAGGCGTGAAGGACGGGCATGGCGGCCTTGAGCTGCACCGTGTCCGTGGGCTCGAAGACCACGAGGCCCGGAATGGACCTGACCACGCCCATGTCCTCCAAAGACATGTGGGTGCCGCCGTTGAGCTCCGCGGCGATGCCGGGGTCCGTGCCCACGATCTTCACGTTCCGCCCGGCGTAGCAGACGGAGATGGCGATCTGGTCGCAGACCCGCCGGGTGGCGAAGGGGGCGAAGCTCTCCGCCCAGGGTTTGAAGCCGTAGCTCGAAAGGCCCGCCGCGATGGAGATCATGTTCTGCTCCGCCACGCCGCAGTCGAAGATGCGGCCCGGGAAGCGCTTACGGAGGGGAAAGGTGCCGCAGGCCTTAGAAAGGTCCGCATCCAGCAGGATCAGCTTTTCGTCCCGCTCCATGAGCTCGCCGAGACACTGGGCGTACATGGCTCTCATTTCCATAGCTTACGCCTCCTCTCGAATGGCCCGGATGGCCGCCTGGGCCTGTTCCTCGGTGATGTTGGCGTTGTGGTTCCCGGCCCCCAGGTCCACGATCCAGGGGACGCCGCAGCCCTTCACCGTATGGAGGATGACCATGGTGGGCTTGCCGCTGCCCAGGCCCAGTTTGGCATGCTGGACCGCGGCAGAGACCTGCTCCACGTCGTTGCCGTCCTCCACCTCGATAACGTTCCAGCCGAAGGCCGCCCACTTGTCGGCAAGGGGGGCGATGTCGTTGATCTCGGACACAGTGCCGCCGATCTGCAGGTTGTTGTAGTCCGTGAAGGCGATGAGGTTGTCCAAATTCTTGGCGGCGGCGAACAAGGCCGCCTCCCACACCTGGCCCTCCTGGCTCTCGCCGTCGCCGATGAGGGTGTAGATGACAGCCCCGTCCTTCATAAGCTTGGACCCCAGGGCCGCCCCCACGGCGCAGGAGAAGCCCTGACCGAGGCTCCCCGTGGTCATGTCGATGCCGGTGGTCCGGAGCATATCGCAGTGGCTGGGCAAGTTGGTGCCCCCCTGGTTCAGGGTCAGCAGCTCCGCCCGGTCAAAATAGCCCCGGTTGGCGAGGGCCGCGTACACCGCGGGGCCCGCGTGGCCCTTGGAGCAGATGAACCTATCCCGGCCCTCCTTCTTCGGGTCCTTCGGGTCGATGCGCATGGCCTCGAAGTAGAGGACCGCCAGCAGTTCCACCACCGACAGGCACCCGCCGATGTGGCCCACGCCCAGATGCCCGATGCTCATGAGCACGTCGCAGCGGATGTCCTTGCAGATGGCTTGCAGATCCTTTTCCAATATCTGATTCTCCTTCAATAATTTACCTGATTCTATGCGCTTTTTGGGCATATGTCAAGGGATGGGCCATTGACGAACGGGAGCCGGGAGGGTATATTGTTCAACAGAGAAAAAAAGGGAGGATACCTATGAAGCCCTTCGTTCCCGTCTACGTGCCGGTGGGGGTGCCCACCTTCCATATGGAGAGCGCCCAGGACGCCTTCGTCCGGTCCTGCGACGCCCTGAAAGCCATCGACGATTCCTTCGTCTGCCCGGCGGAAAAGCTCCTGTCCCTGGACGCCCTGCGGGGGTATCTGGACCCTCTGGCCCCTGACCTCATCGTATTCCAGAACCTGACCTTCGCCAACGCCGCCTACATGGCCGAGGTGCTGCGGCGGACCAACTGCCCCGTGGTGCTGTGGACGCTGCGGGAGCCGGTCATCGACGGCGGGCGGCTGCGGCTCAACTCCCTGACCGGGGCCTATTCCGCCGCCAACACCCTCCGGGCCTTCGGGGACCGGCCCTTCGTCTACGTCTTCGGTTCGCCGGAGGAGGAACGGGTGCAGAAGGCCCTCCAGGCCGCGGCGGCGGCCGCCCGGGTGAAGCACGAGATGCGGTCGCTGAAGCTGGCCGCCGTAGGTCATACGCCCCAGGGCTTCGGCTTCGGGCGGGCTCTCGATGGGGAACTCATGGACGTCTTCGGGGTGGAGCTGGAAGCTATCGAAGCCCGGGAGCTTATGGAGAAAGCCAAGGGGTATACCGACGAGGAGTGCCGACCCTGGCTCGACAGGACCGCCGCGTTGACCTGCTGTCTCGAGAACACGCCGGAGAAAAACCGGCTGGACCACGCCCGGCTCTATAAGGCCTACAGCGACTATGTGCAGCAAAGCGGCGTAGGCGCCCTGGCCTCCCGGTGCTGGCCCGACTTCTTCACCGCCTACGGCACCCCCGTGTGCGCAGTGCTGTCCCTCCTCAACGACGACGGCGTGGCCGCCGCCTGCGAGGCGGATACCTATGGGGCCCTGTCCATGTGGGTGGGGATGCGGCTCTCCGGCGCCCCCGTCTTCTTCGGGGACCCGGTGTCCCTGGACGAAACGGAGAACACGATCACCTTCTGGCACTGCGGGGCCGCGGCCTGCGCCCTCGCACGAAAGGACACTGGCGCCCGGATCGGCGTCCATCCCAACCGAAAGATCGGCCCCGCCATGGACTTCGGCTGCGAGGCCGTCCCCGGCGTCACCGTATTCCGCATCGGCCGGGAACCGGACAGCAGTTTCCGCTTCCTCATCGCCGAGGGGGAAGCCCTGGACAAGCCCAAGCAGTTCATCGGCACCAGCATGGTGGTCCGCACCGACGCCCCCAGCCGCGGCCTGGTGGAGGACAGCGTCCTCGCGGGCTTCGAGCCCCACTTCGCCGTGATCTTGGGCCGCCACGGGGCGGCCCTGGAGGCCCTGGCCACCTTCTTCGGCTTCCCGGTGTATCGATATTGAGCTACGCAAAAAGGACCGCCGACCGGCGGTCCTTTTCGTATGCCGTGTTATTTCCCCGCAGCCTGGTCCCGGAACAGCTGCTCCTTCTGGAGCTGCAGTTCCTCGACCCGCTTCTGGCTGAGAGGATAGACGAACCGGAGGATCAGGAACACCAGCAGGAACAGGACCGCCGGGATCATGACGGAGAAGTTGTACATAGTGTGGAGCCGGGCGGGGGTCAGGCCCTCGGTCTTGAGTTCGCTCCCGTTGTAGCCGATGACCAGCAGGGGCACGTTGATGAGGATGGTGGCCACCGTCTGGCCAAGCTTCCGCATGAAGGAATAGAAGGCGTAGCTGGTGGCCTCGTCGTTGAGGCCATAGGTCACCCGGTTGTAGTCGATGGCGTCGGTGGCCAGCACCCACACCAGCAGGAAGATGAAGGCGGTGCCGATGCCGGACATGAGGCAGGCCACCAGGTACAGCCACACGTTGGTGATGCCGAAGATGGCGAGAACGAAGAGGATGAGATAGAACACCGCAGCGAGGAGCACCCCGTAGGAACAGACCTCCCGGCGGCCGAACTTGTTGCCCAGCTTCGTGGCGAAGAACATGACCACCGCCACCGGCAGATACTGGAACACCGTGGGCAGCATGGTCAGGCCCGGCTGCTTGAAGAAGTGGTGGAAGAGGTAGGTGTTGTAGCCCTGGCCGAACATCTGGGCCGCCAGGAACAGCATGCTGGCGAGGCTCACCGCCATGAAGGCCCGGCTCTTCAGCAGAGTCTTCACCACCTTCATGGTCTGGCCCTTCTCCCGGGGAGCGGGCTTCGACTCCACCCGCTCACGGCTCCAGCCGTAGCACAGGAAGTAGAACAGGACGCTGAGGGCGGCGATGGCGGCGGCGCCGATGAACACCCGCCTGGCGTCCATCTGCTTTGCTCCGTCCACGGTCACATAGCACAAGGACGCCAGGGCCATGGCGGGCATGGCTCCGAAGGTGGAGCCGATGGACCTAAACACAGACAGGCTGGACCGCTCCTTGTCGTCGGAGGTGATGACCTGGGCCAGGGACCCGTAGGGGATGTTGATGCAGGTGTAGAGCATGCCGAAGAGGATGTAGGTGACGTAGATCCAGGCGATGCGGCCGCCCATGGCGAAACCTCGCACGTCCAGGAACATGAGCACCGCCGCGAGAGCCACCGGCAGGGCGAAGATCCTGATCCAGTGCCGGTACCGGCCGTCGCTGTGGAGCTTGGCTCCGTCGATGAGCCGGCCCCAGATGGGGTCGTTGACGGCGTCCCAGATCCGGGCGATGATGGTCATGATCATGACGTTCAGCACGCTGATCTCCAAAACGTCCGTGTAGTACTTGTTCAGGACGCTCTGGGTCAGGCCGAAGACCAGGCAGGAGGCAAGGTCGCCCATGGCGTAGCCGATCTTGTCCCGGGCTTTGATGCCGCTGGTGCGGGAGATGTAGGACTCCATTTCGTTTTCCTCCGTTGTTTATTGGATATCCGCGGCGCTGCGGAACAGGTCCGAGAACTGGCTGTTTTGGCGGTAGAACACGGGGAGCTGCCCCAGGGGAGCGTCCACGGTGTAGTCCCGATCCCCCGCATAGGGCGTTCCGGTCCAGAAGTGGATCCAGTCCCCCGCCGGGAGATGGACCCGCCGCGTCTTCGCCCGGCGCTCGACGACGGGGCAGACGAAGAGGTCCGGCCCCAGGAAGTAGCTGTACATGTCGCGGCTCGTTCCGTAGTCCATGGCCTCGTAGAAGTCGGGCCGGAGGGCGGGGATGCCCCGCTGGGCGTCGGCGATGCAGCGGTCGATGTAGGGCCGAAGGGCCGCGTGGATGTTGGTGAGCCGCACCGTGTGGGGGACCACCGCCGGGGCGTCGAACTGGCTGTTGGCCCATGGGCGGATGGACTCGTGGCTCCGCATGAGGAGGGAGAAGGTGCACATCTCCATCCAGCGGACGAAGAGCTCGTCGTCCCGCTTCAGCTTCCCGAAGGAGAAGAAGCCGCCGATGTCGCAGTGGACCATGGGCACCCCGGAGAAGCCCAGGGAGAAACTGGCGGGCATGACGCAGGGCATGCCGTAGTCGTGGGTCGTGTCCGTGTGCTGGTCCCCGTTCCAGAGGATGGGGGCGTAGGTCTGGATGCCGATGTACCCGCTGCGCATGAAGAACAGCACGTCCTTTGCCCCGTACTCCTCCACGGCCTCCCGGTTCACCTTCGCCCAAAGGACGGGCCACAGGTTGTGGAGCTTCTTGGGATCCCCGTCGTGGAGCACGGCGTCCACCGGCAGATACTCGCCGAAGTCCGCCATCCACCCGGACATGCCCAGGTCCAGCATATTTTTCTTGATCAGCACGTCCTTGATGAAGGTCACCGCCTTGGGGTCGGTGAGATCCAGCATGCCGGCGTCGAAGGTGGTGGATTTGATGTGGTAGACGGACCCGTCCGCTTTGGTGATGAGGAGCTTCTGCTCCTTGCAATACTTGTAGAGGCGGCTGTCCTTCACAAGATAGGGGTTGATGTAGCCCAGGAACCGGACGCCCCGGGCGTTGAGCTTCTGGATGGCGCCCTTGAGGTCGGGATAGAGCTTCTCGTCGGCCTCCCAGTTCCACCAGACCTGCTTGCCCATGACGGTGCGGTTCTCGCCGGACCAGTCCTGGCTCCACACGCCGCAGATCTTCGCCCCGGCGTCCAGCATGGCGAAGGTCTTGTTCAGGATGGCGTCGGTGCCCCCCTGGATGGACAGGATCATGCCCTCCCGACACCAGTCGGGGATATACTGCCGGTTGGGGATCCGGTCGGCGAGAGCGAGGGCCAGCTCCTCGTAGCTCTCCCCTTTCAGTAAGGTCAGCTTTCGGGGGCAGCTGTCGAAGGTGAAGGTGCAGGCGTCGTCCAGGAACCGGGACACGCCGTCGGCCTCGGTGTCGAAGAGGAACAGCCGGCCCCGGTCCGTGACGAAGACGGGCATGGGGGCGTAGCTGCCGATGGCGCTGTGAGGCTTCTCCTTGTACAAGAAGCGAGGCAGCAGGGCTTTCTCCAAAATGGTGGCCGCCTTGATATGCTCGGAGACGAAGTTCACCACATGCTCCCCCCGGAGGTCCGTCTGCCGATACTGCTCCCCGCCGCCGAAGACGGCCTCCTTCTCGAGGGCCGCCAGGGTGAAGCTGTAGGCCCAGCCCTCTTCGCCGGAGAGGATCATGTCCGCGCCCTTGTCGCAGGGGACCATCTGCACCCGCAGGCTGTGGCCGCCGCCGGAGAGGACCACGCCCTCCGCCGTTTCCTTTACGTCCGTCAGGGGGACGCGCTCGGCCTCCACCACGTGCTCCTTCACCGTGCCCCGGTCGCTCTCGTAGGTCTTCTCCCGGCGCAAAGCCAGGGCAAAGGGGGCCTCGGGCCGGTGAACGATGAAGGGCAGGCCGCCAAGGGCCACTGTCCAGGTGTTTTCCGTGATCTCGATTCGGAGCATGAGGGTCTCCTTTCTCGACGTGTTCTTTCTGTTATCATATCGGGAAACGGGCCGTCCGTCAACCAAAACGTCCCTTTTCCCATAGGGCCCGGGCCGGCCCATGTTGCAATAATTTCACAAGTGAACAGAAAAAATACGCCGTTTCCCCATTTTGCGCCCTGTTTTTTGTTGCACATCGGGACAAAGATATGCTATAATCCTATCCGTATAGATATAGATGGGGTATCCCGTGTTGTTTCGTGTGCGCGGAATCCCGGCGAGGAAAGCGTGGAGGAAGCATGAAACCCGCAACGATACTGGATGTGGGCAGTTCCAAAGTGGTGTGNNAGCATGGTCGACAAGGACGGCATCGTCGTCCACGGGGCCGGCATCAGCACGTACGCCGGCTTTCGGGACGGTGCGTTCTTCGACAAGCAGAGCCTCCACAACGCCGTCATCGACTGCGTCCACAAGACCGAACAGGAGAGCCGCATCCGTATCCGTGACCTGGCCCTCACCGTCCCCGCCGCCTTCGCGCGGCTGGAGCTGTGCGACGCCACCATGGCTCTCGGATCCTCCCGGCTGGTGGAGAGCTCCGACGTGGACAAGCTCATACACCTGTCTTTGCAGAAGGTGAAGAAGGAGGACGGCTGGACGCTGATGCACTCCACCCCTGTCTTCTTCATGGTGGACGGCGTGTCCTCCACCGAGATGCCCGACGGGGTCGCCGCGGAGGAGATCTCCGCCCTGGTGAGCCACATGTTCGTCCGGGACGAGTACATCCGCACCATCCAGGACGCGCTGGACGACCTGGGCGTGGAGATCAGCATGTGCGTCAGCGGGCAGCTGGGCGAAGCGGTGATGCTGATCCCCGACAACGAGCGGGTCCGGCCGGCGGTGCTTATCGACGTGGGGTACATGCAGACGGACATCGCCGTGGTGGAGAACGCCGCGCTGACCGGGCTTTCCACCCTGCCCGTGGGCGGATACCAGTTCGCCTCGGACCTGTCCTTCGGTTTGGACGTGCCCATGGAGGCCGCCGAGCAGGCCAAACGCCGCTTCGTGTTCTCTTTGGATTATCGGGACAAGACGGAGGTCCTCCGGACCGCCGCCGGGTCCAAGAAGGTCTCCCACCAGGCCATCTCCTACATCATCGAGGCGCGGGCCGGGGAGCTGGCGGGCATGATCCGCCGGGAGATGGAGCAGCTGGGCGTCAATCTGGACGCCCGACCNNGCCCTGAACCTGCCGTTGAAGCGGGACATGCCCTGGACGCCCAGGCTGTCCTCACCCAATTACTGCAGCGCCTTCGGTGCGCTGGACTTCGTGCTGAAGGCCAACAATCCGCCGGAGGAATCCATGTCCAGGCAGCAGAACGACCGGGTCGGCAAGCTGCTTGACAAGATAAAAAACTTTTTCATAAAATAACTAAGGGGGACTCAAGATGTTTGAACAGGATTTCGAGGGCGCATCCTTCGCCCAGATCAAGGTCATCGGCGTGGGCGGCGCCGGCTGCAACGCGGTGAACCGCATGGTCCAGTACGGGCTCCAGGGCGTGGAGTTCATCGCCGTGAACACGGACAAGCAGGCCCTGGCCATGAACAAGGGCGACAACAAGATCCAGATCNNGCCCAGTGCGCCAAGGAGATGGGCATCCTCACCGTGGGCGTGGTCACCAAGCCCTTCACCTTCGAGGGCCGGGTCCGCATGCGCAACGCCGAAGCGGGCATCGAGAACCTGAAGCCCGCCGTGGACACCCTCATCACCATCCCCAACGACAAGCTCATCGCCCTCGTGGGCAAGGCCTCCCTGCCCGACGCCCTCCGGGTCGCCGACGACGTGCTCCGCCAGGGCATCCAGGGCATCTCCGACCTCATCGCCGTGCCCGCCATGATCAACCTGGACTTCGCCGACGTGAAGACCATCATGAAGGAGAAGGGCATGGCACACATGGGCATCGGCACCGCCTGCGGCGAGAAGCGGGCCAGCGAAGCGGCCAAGCAGGCCGTGGAGAGCCCCCTGCTGGAGACCAGCATCGA
>LXOW01389982.1_pt1 | contig 18887 bp, 13 predicted proteins | sample 1368591 | NCBI WGS metagenome assembly LXOW01 (sample SAMN04884650, study PRJNA319009) | bovine gut metagenome | isolation source: Cow rumen | host: Bos taurus | place: Italy: Legnaro (PD) | collected 2014-07-09
AAATACTGCATCGGCACCTGCCTGACCCGCCCTGAGGTGAAACAGAATCGGTTTAAGAAAAAGCTTAGGAGGATAGAGAAGCTTAAAGCTGTCAGCAATCAGCCATCAGCAGTCAGCTTATTTGAACTATGCTGATAGCTGAATGCTGAAAGCTGAAAGCCAACAATTCAACGATTAAACAAATCGAAGATTCAACGAAGTTAATCAACAATTCAACAATAAAATGAATTTACTACAAATCAACCTACAGGACTTCGACCCTGACATTGCCCGCGAATTTGGCGACGGCTCTACAGGAATGGATTTTCTCGGGGTGTCGCTCTTTGATGCCCAAAGCCTTTGGACGATGCTGATCCGCTTCGTTTTCAACTTNNTTCTATTACAAGAAGGCCAACCGCAAGGATTATTATTTCACCTTCCTGATGTTTGCCGTGATTATCTTCTTTATCATCTCGCTAATGGAGAACATGAAGATGAACATCGCATACGCCTTGGGTCTCTTCGCCATCTTTGGCATGATACGTTATCGAACGGAGACCATCAAGATTCGTGAAATGACTTACCTCTTTGTGGTGATGGGTCTGAGCATCGTCAACGGCATGGCGCTTTCGACGAGCTATTCAGAACTTGTCATGGTCAATCTATTAGCAGTGTTGATGGTGTGGCTCCTCGATGGCACGAAGATCTTGAAGCACACGGCCACGAAGATTGTCCTTTACGATCGCATTGAAAATGTCAAGCACGGCAAGGAGGATGAACTGAAGGCCGACCTCATCGAGCGCACGGGCCTCGACATCTCTAAGGTGGAGGTGGGGCATATCGACTACCTGCGTGACGTGGCCTTCGTGAAGGTGTATTACAAGCCGATTGACGACGAGGTGAATACGATTGATACCATTACCAAACTGAAGGACTTTAATGAATGATTACTATGGCCTATGGCTCATGGCCAATGGCTGCTTCAACCCAGACTGGGGCTTCATGTTTTTGTGAAGCAGCCATAGGCTATAGGCCATTAGCCATAGTCAAAAAGAAATGAGAAGGCTTTTAATTATAGTGTTGTTTTTGGTCTCGGCTGAGGCTTTTTCCCAAAGCGCCCGCACGACCGACTTTGGCGGCATCGTCTCCGCTGAGGGCGAGATAGGCTTGGGCGGTCCGTGGGGCTTGTCGGTGGAGGAGGAGCTGCGCTTCGATCACAACTTCACCCAGTTCGACCGTTGGCTCAACTCGGTGGGGGTGGACTATACCTGCCTTCACAACCGCATGAACATCGGCCTCACTGGCGATTACATCCGTCGTCACAACGACAAAGGCTATTTTGAGAACCGAGGCAGAATCGGTTTGCAGGTGACCTATACCGAGGAGTTTCGTCGTTTCAAGTTCCAGGTACGCAGCAAGTTGTTGGGCACTTTCTTTGATGAACGCACGGGAGAACACCGCGTCAATCCGAGGCTATATTGGCGCAACCGTTTTAAAGTCAGCTATCAGAGGCCCAATAGCCGCTTCAAGTACAGCCTTTCGGCGGAATTGTTTTGGCTCACCAACGACCCCAAGGGTAGTTTTGTCGACAACATTCGCACCGTGTTTGCCGTGGACTACCGCTTGGCGCGGCAATATTCGCTCTCGGCCTTTGTCCGCATGGATAATGATTTGCAAGTAAAAGAACCAGTTGATAGGTTCTTTTTCGGTTTGACNNAAATCATAAGGCAGCCCCAAAATGGGTTGCCGTGATTGTTTATTTTTTTTATTTTTGTCGTTTGGAAAACTAAACAAACACTAATATGAAAAAGACTGCCAAAATGAGAATCTTTGCCGGCGGCATGGCGCTGCTGGCAATGGCTTTGTTGTTGCTTGTGCCGTCGTGTGGCAANNTTGAACGAGGACCTGCTGCCGCTGGTCGACGGCTTCACCTCGGGCGCGATTGTCAAGGGCGAGCCCATCGTGGTGCGCTTCAAGAACCCCGAGACGATGAAGGTGAAATATGGCGAGCAGCTGCCCGCCAAGGCGTTCAACTTCACGCCTTCGCTGAAGGGTAAAGCCGTCTGGATCGACGAGAACACGGTCGGTTTCCAGTATGACGACATCGACCCGGAACAGAACTACACTTGTGACTTCCGCATCAGCGATTTCGTGGAGACTACCAAAACGGAGCCTTTGCAGTTCGGCTTCGCGGTGCGTCGCCAAAACTTCAGCCTCGTGGGGGCTTATCCCGTTTGCACCAATGCCGATCAGATGGGCTACATCCTGCGCCTTGCCTTTGTCAACCCTGTTGAGGGCGAGTTGGAGGACATCGTGGACGGTAGCACGAGAAAAGCCTACAATGTGACCGCTACTGCTCTGGGTGCCAACCTGTATGACATCCAAATCCAGGGTATCAACACAAAAGAGGCCGAGTGGGTGCTGAAAGTCACCTTGGACGGCACTCCGATTGAGGCCAAGAAGTCGGTGACCTACGAACTGCCCATCTATGCCCAGGACGACTTCAAGCCGGTGAGATTCGATGTGGACAACAATTCGGGTCAGGGAACGCTGTATTTTTCACAGCCGCTGCAACAAGGCCAAAACCTCACGGGCTTTGTGACATTCAACAATAAGATCGGCTATCGTTCCGACCTTCAAGACAACAAGGTGACCTTCTATTTCGACAAGACCAGCCTTTATCGCTATTATCTCGAGAACATGGAGATGACGGTGGCTTCGGGTATCCGCAGTGCCAATGGAAAGGTGCTGCAAGAGGATGTCATGTATGAGTTTGACCTGACGGACTATGTGCCGAAAACGCGTTGGACCGACGACGGTGTCATCATCTCCAACGTGGACGAGACCACGGTGTATTTCGATGCCGTTTGCTTGAACTCAGTGACTTTGAGAATCATTCGCATCTTTGACGACAATATCCTTTCCTTCTTGCAGGACAACGAGTTGGACGAGACCTACGGCGTGCGCAAGGCCGGTCGTTTGGAGAAGAAAATCCGTCTCCAACTCGACAATCCCTGCCCGACGCAATGGAAGACATTCCCCATTGTGCTGTCCGACTACATCAAGGTGGAACCCGGTGCGATGTACCAGTTGAGCCTCGACTTCGGTCCAGCTGACTATACCTTCGTTTCTGAGGAGATGATGGAAGATGAGGCTGACAATGCGCAAATTGAGGCCGACTATTGGGATGGCCAGCGCTCCGACTATAAGGAATACCGCTACGACGGCGACTGGGGTGACCCCAACGGCTACTATTTCTATAACTATGTGGAGCAAAGGAAGAACATCGTCGTCAGCGACCTCGCCGTTACCGCCAAGATGGGCCGCAATGACATGGTGGATGTCTTCGTTTACAATATCTCCAACGCCACACCGGCTTCGGGTGCCCAATTGACGGCCTACAACTTCCAAAGACAGGAACTGGCCAAGGGCAGCACCGACGGCAACGGCTACGCCCGCTTGCAGTGCGCCAACCGTCCCGCTTTCGTGGTGGCCACGGATAAGAGAGGCAGCAAGTCGGTTATCAAGCTGACGGACGGCAATGCCTTGTCATACAGCCGCTTTGATGTTTCGGGCGAGTCGGTTGACAAGGGCGTTTCGGGCTTTGCCTACACCAACAGAGGTGTGTGGCGTCCAGGCGACGAAATCCAAATCAACTTAATGCTTAATGACCTGGAAAACGCTCTGCCGGAGAATTATCCTGTCGTGCTTGAAATCACCGATGCCACGGGTCGTCTCTATGCCAAGCAGGTGAACACCAAGCCTGTGAACGACCTTTATTGCTTCCGTGTGCAGACCAACGTCAGCGACGAGACTGGCCTCTGGCTGGCACGTTTCAAGGTGGGCAACAGCGTCATCACCAAGAACCTCCGCGTGGAGACAGTCAAACCCAACCGCTTGGAAATCAACTTCAACCTGCCCGAGGTGGTGAGCCTCTCCAACAAGGACCATGTCGCTTTGACTTCAAAATGGCTCAACGGCATGAAAGCCAATGGCTTGAAGACTGAGGTCGACGTGGTACTACGTGGCGGCCAGACGGCATTCAAGAACTTCAAGGACTACACCTTCGTCAACGAGACGCAGAGCTTCGAGCCTCAAGAGATTTCGCTCTATAGCGGTAAACTCAACTCGGAAGGCGTCGCCGATGTGGGCTTCGGTCCCATGGAAGATGTCTATGCTTCGGAGATGATGAACGGCACCTTCACGGTGAAGGTCTTCGAGCAGGGCGGCGACTTCAGCATCGCCTCGTTCAAGACGCAGATTTCGCCCTACCGTCGTTATGTCGGTGTGGCACTGCCTGAGACCACCTCGAAATATGGCAGCTACTACGACACCAACAAGGATTGGAAGTTCAACATCGCCATGGTAGGCGAGGAGGGAACGGCCTATACCTCGACGGTGATGCTTGAATATGCTCTCTATAGGTTGGATTCCTACTGGTGGTGGTCGAGCGAGGATGAATGGTCCTTGCAACGCTATGCCACTGGTACCTACAAGGCTCCCGTGCAGAATGGCACCTTAACCTGCAATGGCACGACCTCGGTTAACTTCAACATCCCGGATGAAAAATGGGGTAGCTACCTCTTCGTTGTCAACGACAAGCAGGGCGGCAACATGTTCGCCAAGGTCATCTCCTTCGACTGGGGCTATGGCCACAGTTCGTCGGCCTCGGGTGCTCCGGCACAGCTGATGATGAAGACCACCGCCGACAGCTATCAAGTGGGCGAAAAGATTGTCGTCACCTTCCCCGCCAATGAAGAAGCCAAGGCACTCGTCACGGTGGAAGCCAACGACAAGGTGATGCAGACCATGCTGGTCGAGAACCTCGGCAAGGAAGGCAAGGTGGAAATCACTGCCACGGACGAGATGATCCCGAATGTGTATGTCTATGTTGCCCTCATCCAGCCGCATGACGTCAAGAACGATATGCCTATCCGTCTCTATGGCGTGGTGCCGGTGAAGGTGGAGAACAAGAAGTTGCAGCTGCAACCCAATATCGCCGTTCCCGAGACGGCCAACACCAAGAAGACCCTTGACGTGAAGGTGAGTGAAGCCAACAAGCAAGCCATGACCTATACCTTGGCTATTGTTGACGAGGGCATCCTCGGCCTGACCAACTTCTCGACACCGAATCCTTATGGTTACTTCAACAGCAAGCAGGCCTTGAGTGTCCGCACTTGGGACAACTATGCTTCCGTCGTGGATGCCTTCAGTGGTGAGTTAGGCTCTGTCTACGCCATCGGTGGTGACGGTATCATCAACCAGGAAATCACGCTGGACAACCGCTTCAAGGCCTACGCGGTCACCTTGGGACCTTTCGAGTTGAAGGCTGGTGAGACCAACACGCATAGCTTCGAAGTGCCGCAATGCTCTGGTGCTCTGCGCTTCATGGTGGTCGCCAAGGGCAATGCCAAGGCTTTCGGCTCGGCTGAGAAACGCATGACCGTCGTCGACCCGATCAACCTCTATCCTTCGGCACCGCGTATGGTGGCTCCTGGCGATGAGCTGAACCTTAAAGTGCAAGTGCAGGCTCCCACGATGAAGAACAAGACCCTGCAGGTGAAGTTCGACAACAAGAACCTTGAACCCGTTGGCACCCTGCCGACCACGGTGACGATTGATGGCAATGGTGAAGGCATTGTCGCCGTCAAGACGACCATTCCGAAGACCTTAGGCAATGCCGAGCTGAAACTTTCGGTGACAGGTGACGGCTACACTGCCGAATCGTCGACGCTGATGCCCATCCGCATGCCGAATGCAGAACGCCGCAGCACCATCACCAAGGAAATCGAAGCCGGACAGACGGTAACTGTGCCGTTCGACCTCGCTGGCATGGAAGGCACGCAGCAAGGCAACATTACCGTTTCTTCGTTGTTGCCCGTCGACCTCTTTGGCCGTCTGGATTACCTCATGGACTATCCGCATGGCTGCCTTGAGCAGACCACCTCGAAGGCCTTCCCGCAGCTCTACCTGAACTATTTCGTCCAACTCGACGACAAGGATAAGGAAGCAATGCGCAACAACATTGAAGCTGCCATCACCAACCTGAATAACTATAGGAAGTCCGACAACTCGATGACCAACTGGGTGGGTGGCAACTACACCGACCCGTGGACTGAGATTTACGCGCTACATTTCCTCGTCGAGGCTAACAAGCAAGGCTTCAATGTGCCACAGTACTTCCTTGATGGTCTGTTGAGCTATCAGGCCAACCGCGCTAAACAGTGGAAGAACAACCCCGACTACAAGCAGGGTGAGACCATCCAAGCTTACCGTCTCTTCGTGCTGGCATTGGCTGGCAAGGCCGAGATGGGTGCCATGAACCGCTTCAAGGAAATGGAGATGAACTACGATTTGACCAAGGCTTTGGCTGCTGCCGCCTTTGCCCAGACGGGTAAGACGACCATTGCCCAGAACTTGTTGCCTGTCTTTGAGGAAGGCAAGTCCATGTCCGACTACTACACCTCGTTTGGTTCACGCACCCGCGACCTCGCCTTCTACACCTACGTGCAGATGCTTTGCGACGTGGATGCCCAAACGGTGCAGAACAACATCAACTCGGTGTGCCGTATGCTGAGCAGCGACCGTTGGATGGACACGCAGACAACGGCCTTCTCGCTCTTCGTGCTTGGCAAGTATGCCGAGAAGATGAATGTCGCCAACACCAACCTCTCTGCCACCGTGAAGGTGAACGGCGAGGAGCGCACCTTGAACGCCAACACGGCTTCGGTGGGCTTCAGCTTCACGCCAAAACTGGGTAGCAACATGGTCGAAATCAAGAACAACACCGACCAGAAGATGGTTGCTAACGTGTTCACCAAGACCTCGGTAGCGGAATACGACATGAACGAAAGCGGCAACTTCATCAACATGACGGTGAGCTACTTCGACAAGAACGGCAATGCAGTGAATCCTGCCAACCTCGCTGTCGGCACTGACTTGAAGGTGCAGATGACGGTGACCAACCCGAGTGAGTATCAAGTCACGGAACTGGCGTTGTCGTACTACCTGCCTTCGGGCTGGGAGCTGGTCAACGAGCGCGTGAACGGTGAGATGACGGGCAACGAAGGTGCCAAGCACATCGACCTCCGCGACGACCGTGCCTACTTCTACTTCGACCTCATGCCGCGTTCGAAGAAGACCTTCACCCTCAAGGCCAACGCCACCTACGAGGGCAACTACATGATTCCCGCTGTCCGCTGCGAGGATATGTACAACAATGAGATTTTCTACAATGTGCCAGCACGCGGGTGCGTGGTGAAATAAAGATTGATGATGAAATGAACGTTGTAGGGACGGGCCTGTGTGTCCGCCCTTTTTTTTGGGGAAAAAGCGAGTTTTATGATTTGCCAAGATTTTTGGGTCAGCAAGTATTTTGGTGAAATAAATTTCGGGGTCAGCATGATTTTTCATTGGAAAAATTTGCGGGATAGAATGAATATTACTTCCTTTTTATCAGATTTTCAGTATGTTATATTGTGGAATGGAGTATATAAGACCCATAAGTCCTTGGATGCTTTTTCCGAGAAATTCTCCTCGCGTGTAGGTGAACGTTATCTTGTTTATACAAAAGACTTGGGCAAGGATGGCGAAACCACGCTTGTGCCGGTTTATATGACGAGGTTGATATGAAGATTGTTTTGTAAGAGAATTTGAAAGATTTTCCGGGGCAATTGGCTTTTATTTGTTACCTTTGCAGGGTTGAATTACCATCATTTATGGACAAAGAGTTGGTAACATATCAGCCCGAAAGCAGTTCTGTTGTTGTTTATCACAGCGATGATGATGCAGTGCAATTGGAAGTTCAGTTGTCGGAAGAAACGGTTTGGCTTACCCAAAAGCAAATGTCGTGGCTGTTTGATACGACATCACAAAACATTACGATTCATATCAATAATGTTTACAAAGAGCACGAACTTGAAAAAGGAGCAACTTGTAAGGATTTCTTACAAGTTCAGAACGAGGGGGAGAGAGTCATCCAAAGAAAAGTAAAACACTACAATTTGGATGTCATTATTTCCGTTGGTTATAGGGTGAAAAGCCAAAGAGGTACACAATTCCGCCAATGGGCTAACAGTGTTTTGAAAGAATATCTTCTTCGCGGCTACAGCATTAACCAACACATAATGCTGATGGAGCAGCGTATCGACCGCCAACTGCAAGAACACACGGAGCAAATTCACGGTCTTGAAAAGAAAGTTGATTTTTTTGTGCGTACCGCATTGCCTCCTGCGGAAGGCATCTTTTTTGACGGTCAAATTTTTGATGCCTATACCTTTGTCAGTGACCTCATTCGAAGCGCAAAGAAACGCATCGTTTTGTTCGACAACTATGTGGATGACTCGGTTTTGGCTATGCTTGACAAACGGACTGATGGCGTAAGTGCACAGATTTATACGCGCACCTTAACACCCCAACTCACGCTTGACCTGCAACGTCATAACGCACAGTATTCTCCTATTGCCATTGACGAGTTCAAGAATGCGCACGACCGTTTCCTTTGCATTGACAATACCGTTTATCATATTGGCGCATCGCTAAAGGATTTGGGGAAGAAATGGTTTGCGTTTAGTCGTATGGAGATTGGAACGGATGCACTTTTACGGAAAATGTGAGATTAAAAAACAAACAACTAATTGAACAATCGCAACAGATAAAAAAAGAAATAATAAAAAACTTTCTAATATGAATTACATATCTTATTTACTTAATAGAAGAATAACTTTTTTGAGATCCAGTAATAGAAAAAATGAACTTGAACCACATTATCAAGCTAAGTTTGAGTTTTACTTACTATTATCTTTGGGATATGTTTGGAATAAAAATATTGAAAGAATTGATGAGTTAGAAAAAGAGCAAATACTAAACACAATATTAAGGCCTTCTGTAGGGAGTATAATTGAAGCAATTAGAGTTGTAGATGTTGACCATGAGTTTTTTGGGAACAAAAAATTAAAGAAATTGTCAGAATTATTAAATAGTTATCCAAGTATAAGAAACGAATTAATAGGACATGGTTATTCTTTCGAAGATAACATCGATAATTACTTAGATATTTTCGATAAACTTTTTGCTGCATTTGATAATAACGATACAATTGTCACGAAGGACTTTGATATTATTAAAGTTGATGCTTTACAAAACAGTATTTATTTTGGAACATCATTTAAACCTGATGGCAACTATTTAGCATGGCAATGTCCGAAACAAAGTCATGAATTTGAAATTGCTCACATTTACATTTACGAAAAATCAAGCAATAGTTATTCTGAAATAAGCCCATTTATATACATTGAAGACGAGTCTTCTATNNTATTACTATCAACAATGACGGCGTTAAAATAAAGCATCCCAATGGCACAATAATCAATGTCTTTGAAAAAAATTATTCAAAATATATAGATGTTGGAATTGTACCTGATGTAATAAAATTTCTCACAAAAAACAAGTCTTCTGTATATGCCACTTTATGGGGGCACGGTGGTGTTGGAAAAACTGCATCTATTCAATATATATGTGATTTTTTATGTCAACAACCTTCTCGGTCATTTGACTATATAATTTTCTTGTCCGCAAAAGATCGGTATTATAATTACTACAAAGGAGAAGTTAATACAATTGATGACAAAATAACTTCTTTAAATGAGATTTTTTTATATATTAATAAAGTGATATTTGGAAAAGAATCATTTGGTAGGGATGAAATTCTTAATTTTGAAGGTTCTCTTTTGGTAATCATAGATGATTTTGAGACATTTTCCTCAGACGAAAAGAAACATATATCAGATTTTATAAACGAGCTCAACATTAATCATCACAAAGTTATTATTACGACACGTTCAGCCATGTTAATAACTGGTGTTGAAATACAATCAAATGAATTATCGGTTGAAGATACAGCATCTTTTTTAAGAAAAGCATTGTTAAATGAGTTCCCAACATTTAATATTTCCTTAATAGAAAAAGATTTGGGATCAATTGATTTTAAACAAAAACTACACAAAATAACATCAGGTCGTCCTTTGTTTATCCTACAATTTGCTACATTATTAGTTCAAAACGGGGGAGTGAATGATATTATCAATTTTGATATTAAAAGTACTCCTAATGCTAGAAACTTTCTGTATGATAGAATAGTTGATTATCTTAGTTTGGACGCGAAAAACATGTTTTTGGCCATTGGGTTGTTAGCTGACAACAATGATCATACAGGCTTGTTAGATAATTTGCGTTATATATTAAATTTAGAAGACAAAGAAGATCGGTTCCAATCAGCGTTAAATGAGCTTGTTAAACTAAAGCTTGTACATGTAGAAGAAAAGTTTTTTAAGGTATATTCGCCAGAGATTCATGACCTCATGAAAGATTACTATCAGAAAAAAACAAATGATTATGATGGAAATATTACAAGTAGGTTTAATTCTATAGCTGAACGCAAAGATTTAGAGACGGAATTAGCGTTATTAGAAGCGGCAAATGCAAGCCGTTCTATGTCGAATGCCTCCGAGGTGGAAAATAAATATAGATACATAATTAACAGAAAGAAGACATCAAAAGAAACCAAGTTAAAAGCAATTCTTAATTATGCCTCATATTTGTCATTAAATGGACAAAACGAAAAATCAGTAAAACTATTTGACGATTATTACCCAATATTTAGAAACAATTATGCTTTTATAAATAATTATTCCAAGTATTGTTGGTCAAATAATGATAATGATATAAAAAGAAAGTCCATTACTATAATAGATGATTATTTTGTAACGAGGCCTCATATAAGCCAAGAAGAATATCTGGAGTTATTTAGTTTAAGCGTTACTAATCAGACAATACTTGCTATTACAGAAAAAGATGAATTAAAAAGCATGAAAGACTGGGAATATATCTCTGATGATGATTACAAAACAAAATCTAAAGCTATACGGAGTAATTTCTTGGCCGTATTTAAGACAGGAAACAAACTATATAAGAAATGTATTGATATAGATTTAATGCAACTGTCTCCTTCATGTAGACATTATGTTCTTAATGGATTGAATCATTTCGTAGATATTGCAATTAGATTGAACAAATGGCAAATGGGAATTGAAGTATGTGACAAGATTATTAATAGTATGCCTGACAATTTTCAAAAGCCATATGTCATGAAAAAGAAAAGAATAGAATCTTTTATTAGTCCCACTAATACTATAATAGAACCAGAAACAGATTTGGCCATTAAACTCAAAGAGGCATTAAACAAATAATATTATGTCCTTCAGCTATTATATAAACGTTGAGAAGAATTTTGTCATCAAAATGATGATAAATAGGATTAACATCGATTGATGCGTAAAACGAGAAATAAAAAAGAAGAAACTATGCCCAAAGAAATCAATTCTACGGTTCGATTGTCGAAAGCGGCAAAAGAGTTCAACGTAAGCCTGATGACCATAAGAAAATTCCTTTCTATGAAGGGATTTCAAGTGGACTCATCACCCAATACAAAGCTCACAGCAGAAATGTATGCGCTACTCACGAAGGAATTTCAGGGTGAGAAGGATATGAAAAATGAAGCCAAGAGATTGGGTAATATCTCTTATAGGGGAGGTGGTGCTTCCATTGAATCGAATTCCTATACTAGTGCAGTGGCAAATCCAGAAGTGATTAAGGAGATTGAAAAACGTAAAAAACAAAAGGAAAAAGAACGCAAACTTAAAAAAGAAGAGAGATTAAATAAACAAAAAGAGGAACGCAAAGAAAAAAAAGAGGAAAGAAAAAGAAAAATCAAAACAAAGATTGAGTACAGAATTCCATTCTCTGAACTAGAATTTGGTCAAGGCATAGTTTCAATTACTTACAAAGAAAAACGTTATGTTTATAGAAACAATAAAATAAAGGATTATGACAGCATATTAGAGCAGATTTATAGCAGGCTTTCGTATACACAGCAAAATTCTATCAAATCCTATCTTGTTAAGGTGGTTATTTTTATGGAAACAGATTCTTTCAACTTCAAAGAAATAGACATATGCAAGACTGTCAATGATCTAAAGAAAAGATTTCTGGGTGGTAAAAAGGAAAGTCTCACTAACAATACACTATTAAAAAACAAAAATGTGATACAAAAGTCTTCTTCGGCATTGAAAACAATGATACTAGAAGGAGGTAACATTCAATTTTACAATGGATATTACATGGTTTTCCAAATAACTAATGGTAAGGTTGATGATTCTGTTGCTCCTTTCAGAGTTAACGACCCAGATTCATATGAAATACTCAATCTTGTTCACAAGTACTTTGAGCAAAAACTTGAAGAAAAGCATATCATTGTAAAACTTGATGATACAAAAATAGTTGAGCCGTCAGGACTTGAGTTGTTTAAACTTAAAGATTATGTTAGATACTTAAAGCAAAATTTGGATGAAAAAGGTGAATGGTGGAAAGAAGTACTGAACTATCGGAAACCTTCCTTGAAACAATGTCGAAGTGTTTCTGCAGAAGTTTCTAAAAAGATGGTTTCGTTGAAGAATGGCTATCTTGACAGCCTTGTTAGTATGCAAAGTGAGATAAAACTGATTCCTGTTTACGAAATAAACAACCATGGGAAAAAAGAAGATGCTTTCATCTTTTCAATCAACATGCCTAACAATAGATGTGCTGTCGTCTTTGAAAACGCATCAGATGATGCCGCAACAGCAACATGGGTTTTTGTTACCAAGATTGAAAACTACGAATCATGCATAAACTTAGTGTTTGATTATTTCACTAATTATAGTCTCTCCACGAAACGATTCTCGTTACGTGCAAAAACCGTGAACCCTCCAGAAAAGTTTAAAGCTGAGGGTTTTACCTTCATCGACCATGACGATTTGAGGCAATGGCTAAAAAAGTTGAACAAGGTTTTGGAACAAACGCCCGAACCTTCAGAGATTCAGTTTGTTCCTGGCCTCCATATTCCTAAAAGTTCCGAGACTCGCAAAGGACATAACGAGACTATCGCCACAAAACATCTCCATAATCAACTAATACGCAAACTCTATGATAAGCTTTGTAGTAAGTATGGACAAGATAAGGTTGGAACTGAAAACCGAGTGGGGACAAAAAGAGTGGATGTTGTTGTCAAGGGTAATGGCTATTATGACTTTTACGAAATCAAAACTGCTGCAAATGCTTATGATTGTGTCAAAGAAGCGTTGGGCCAGTTGTTTTTATACGCATTTCTAAGTTGTTCGAGGGTTAGAAAAATGGTTGTTGTAGGTACGGCCGAAGCTTCAAAGGAATTTGAACAGTATCTGTCAATGCAACGTAAAAGCAATTCTTTGCAGTTGTATTATATGAAGGTATAGTATATATCCAACGATGCTATTTGAAACGGCACAAAATTGGTTTTCTGAAATTGTGACAATCGGATCGTCACAAATCCAGTAAGAACAAGCACAATAATAGTAAACAATGGTTATTATGTTAAGAGCAAAGAAATGGAACCAACTCAAGACTACCAGCATCTTGTTGAAGGGAATGGAAGTTTGTGATTTCAAAAAATCCAAACAATGTCTGGATTTTTGAGGGAATAAATGAGGGAATAAATGAGGGAATAAATGGGGGAATAAATGCAATCATTCAAAAAACATAAAAAACTAAAAATCATTTTCATGGTCCTTGCGGGCCTCTTCATTGCCTTCCTCTGCATCCCCGTGCCGCGCTTCGACAAGCCTTATTCCACGGTCTTGACAGCCAAAAACGGCGAACTGCTCGGCGCGAAGATTGCCGACGACGGACAATGGCGTTTTCCCGCCACCAACCACTATTCCCCGAAATACGTCGCCTGCCTTTTGGAATACGAAGACCGTTGGTTTTTCTTCCATCCTGGCTTCAACCCTGTAGCGTTCGTGAAGTCGTTTATTGACAACGTGAAGGCGGGTGAGGTGGTTCGTGGTGGCAGCACCATCTCCATGCAGGTGGTGAGGATGTCGCGAGACAACCCGCCACGAACATACGCTGAGAAACTTTGGGAGGTGATTTTGGCCATGCGTTTGGAACTGCGCTACTCCAAACGGTCTATCCTCGACATGTACGCTGCCAACGCGCCCTTTGGGGGCAATGTGGTCGGCATTGACGCGGCTGCGTGGCGCTATTTCCACACTACGCCAGAAGAACTCTCTTGGGCTGAGGCGGCCACCCTTGCCGTGCTGCCCAATGCGCCGGCATTGATACATCCTGGACGTTCTCGTGAGCGATTGCTACAGAAACGTGATGAGTTGCTACAACGCTTGCCGCATTCCAAGACCTTTATCCCGAAACGTTTCCATGTCCCTGAGCTCTCCGATGAGGACTGCGAACTGGCCATGATGGAGAGCATTCCCGACAAGCCTTACGACATGCCCATGTTGGCGTATCATTATTTGAGTGACCAAGACAAGCAACACCATGGCGAGCAAATCACTTCCGACCTTGACTATCGTCTGCAACAGGCCGTGATGGACATCATGGACCGCCATCATGAGATCAACGTGATGAACAACATCGACAATGCTGCGGTGTATGTTGTGGATTACCTGAATGATGAAATCATCGCATACGTCGGCAACAACAGGAACGCCACTGATGCCGCCATGGTTGACATGGTGAAGGCGCAACGCTCCACGGGTAGCATTTTAAAACCCTTCCTCTTTGCCGCCATGCTTGACGAGGGCACCCTGTTGCCCGAGATGGTCCTGCCTGACATTCCGATGAGCCTCTCGGGCTTCACACCGAAAAACTACAGTGGTGAGTATTGGGGCGCGGTGCCCGCCGATAAGGCCTTGCAGAACTCCCTTAATGCGCCTTTTGTACACTTGCTACGAGAATATGGACAGCCTCGTTTCCACAATTTGTTGAAGCAGTTGCCGCTGAAAGGCATCGTCTTTGATGCGGAGCATTACGGCCTGTCACTCATCGTGGGTGGAGCCGAGTCGTCGCTATATGACATCACCAACGCCTATGCCAAGATGGGGCGCAAGTTGGCCGTTCATGTGAATGAGAACTACAATGTCAAGGTCGATGAGAAGGAGTCGCCATTCTCTGCCGAGGCCATCGCCGAGACCTTCCATGTGATGCTTGGCTTGACTAGGCCGGTGAACCAGATAGGGTGGGGAGGTTTTTCTTCTTCTGCGCAGGTGGCATGGAAGACGGGCACCAGTTATGGCTTCAAGGATGCTTGGGCCGTGGGTCTTACCGACCATTATGTGGTGGGTGTCTGGGCGGGTAACTCCGATGGCGAGGGCCGTCCTGGCCTGACGGGTGTGGGTGTGGCGGCTCCCATCATGTTTGATGTGGTCAGCAAGTTGAATGATAGCTACCGCTATCCTGCCAACACCTCGGAAAGCGTTGAGATCGAGGTCTGTGCGGAGTCGGGCTACCCTAAGTCGGAGTTCTGTCAGCACACGAAGAAGATTCGTGTCTGCAACGTGGAGAACAAGACGGGCGTGTGCCCTTATCATAAAAAGGTGTTCCTTGACGAGTCACGCCAGTATCAGGTGCGCCCCGACTGCTATCCCGTGGACCAGAAATGCTACGACGTGTTTTATGTCTTGCCGCCTGTGATGGAGTGGTTCTACAAGAAGCATTCGCCAATGTTCCGTCCGCTGCCGGCCTTTTATCCTGGCTGTGGCACCGCCCATCCTGACGAAGTGATGGCCTTCGTCTATCCCAAGGGCGATGCCAAGGTGAACATCCCCATCGGCATCCGTGGTGACCGCCAGCAGGTCGTCTTCGAGATCGCCCACCGCAACCCGCAAAAAACGATTTACTGGACCTTGAACGACGAGTTTTTAGGCCAGACCCGCCTCAACCACCAGATGCCCATCGACGTGGAGAAAGGCACCTATCGCCTCCGTTGCGTGGATGAAGATGGGGTGGAGTTGAATCGGAAGATCGTGGTGCAATAGAGGGGTCCCATATCTGTCGCACGGCAGACCCATATCCCCAATTGGGCGACCTAAGGTCTGCCAAGGTTCAAGAGATGATGCTTTTTAGTGGTAACCCCTCTGTCCTTCGCAATCCACACACCATTTATAAAAAGGTATTACATAAATAGTTTTACCGTCATCAAGTTTCAACTCTTCTGACTCGTCTTGTGTAATCACAGTTCCCTCATCGAGTCCAAACGCATCCATCGCAGATACTAGCCCATTTATTTCTCGCTGCCTAGCCTCAGTATCAGCCAAAGACATAGTAACTTGATAAGCTTTTACAATCCTTGCATTTTCTCTCACTATAAAGTCACATTCCCATTTGTCTTGATAATAAAACACTTCTTGCTCTTGCCGACGCAACTCTACATATACTGCATTCTCCAACCTAGGCCCTATATTACCGCTGAAAGAGAAACCTATCTGACCAACTAACGCATTGTCAATAAAATATATCTTCTTCGGACTTTTCAATTGTTCGCCCACCTTATAGTCATATTTTGTTAATACACCAACCAGATATGCCTCCTCGAGATATCGTATATAGTCCTGTATCGTCTCTGAGCTTTTAATCCCAGTCGCTTTTGCCACCGAAAGATAAGTGAAACGATGCGTAAAATTACTGGCTAAATAATAAGTCATCTCTCGTATTTGACGATCAGATGGTAGTTTGTGCCTCGCGACGATGTCCCTATAGATGATGTCGTTGTACAATTCCTTCAGATACCTTGGATTTCGAGTCTGCAGGTATTGGGGGAATCCCCCTTCCTTCAAATAAGCATTTTGTAAATTCACGAATTTTGCCTTTCCAGCAGTCGTATACAAATCGCTTTTTTGCCATTTTTCGTTTCTCAATTCCATAAACTCCAGCAACGACATGGGCCAAAGCTCTTGAGTGAGATGTCGACCTGTAAGCAGTGTGCCAAGTTCCTTGCTCAGCAAATAAGCATTGCTTCCGGTGATGAACACCTTGTTATGATGACTATACAACCTGTCCACAAAGCGCTCCCAGCCCTCTATCAATTGTACCTCGTCCAAATAAAAAGTTTTCTGCATACCGAAATCCTCTGCAAACACATCACACATCGTCTGGAAATCCGAAACCTCGAAATGTAGGAGACGATCATCGTCAAAGCAAAGACAATAGTCTTGCTCCGCTTGTCCAGCTCTAATCTGCTGCATCAGTACCGATTTTCCACAACGCCTCACTCCTGATATCACAAGTACTTCTGGAGCATTAACCTGCTCTTGGTATATCTTTCTCTTTACACCTAAGGGCTCATTCAGTTCGCGCTGTTCATAAATTACTTGTCTAAGTAAATCCTTTGTTACCATAATCCTGTGTTTGAATTACGCTGCAAAGATACAATATTTCGATTAACAACCGAAACTTTTTATAAAATATGTATATTGTAAACCGAAATATTTTTCAAAATAGGGAGATGACCGCGCTTTACCACGAATACGCCTCAGCAGTCATCCATTTCCCCTGCACCTTCAAAGTCTGCTCAATAAGGTCGCGGACAGCACCCTTGCCGCCGGCCTTCTCACTGATGAACCTGCTGATGGCCTTCACCTCGGGGGCGGCATCGGCAGGGCAGGCGGGGAGACCTACCTCCTTCATCACGTTGAGGTCGGGGATGTCGTCGCCCATGAAGACGATTTCCTCGGCCTTAAGACCTTTCTCCTGCATGTATTCCTTGAGTTTCAGCACTTTGTCGGGGATGCCCGTGAAGACATCGGTCACGCCGAGGCTGTTCATGCGGACGATGGTCGAAGGACAGACGGCACCCGAAATGACCGCCACATGGTAGCCTAACTTGGTGGCTAACTGTATCGCATAGCCGTCCTTCACGTTGGTGGCGCGCAAGGGGTGTCCCTCAAAGTCGCAGTAAACCTTTCCGTCGGTCATCACGCCGTCGAAGTCGAAGATGAAAGTGGTGATGGGGCGCAGTATNNGCTCCAAAAATAAGGTTTTTTTGTCAAATGCCACTTGATAACGTAAAAATGCTTAATTTTGCCCCTTAATAACAGACACGAGACTGCGGGACTGCGAGTCTGCGAGACAATCCCTCGTCCCGAAGTCCCGTAGTCTCGTAGTCCCGAAGTCAATAAAAGCATTATGAGAGTAAGACACCAAACAGATAATGTTGAAGAGATTGTGGCCGCGACGATAGAGGCCANNGAGGCCATGGAAGCCGTGAAAGGCAAGGACATCGTCACCTTGGACCTGCGCGAAATCACCACCGCCGTGACGGATTATTTCGTCATCTGCCATGCGCCTTCCAAGACACAGGTGGATGCCATCGCCGACAAGGTGGAGGAGCTGGTCTTCGAAAAGACGCACAGCAAGCCCTACCATGTGGAAGGCCGCGAGAATACGGAATGGATTTTGATAGACTTCGTCGATGTCGTCGTTCATGTGTTCCTTGAATCGAAGCGTGAGTTCTACAAACTCGAGGAACTTTGGGCCGATGCCGAGAGAATTGTGAAGGCGGCGGAAGAATAATCTTTTCAAAATCAGAAATTTACAATGGAGAATAACGAGACTAATGGGGCTGGCAACAACCCGAACCAGCCTAATCAGCCCAACCAACCCAACCAGAAACCGAAGGAAAAGAGGCGGTTCAATCTGATGTGGATTTATGCCATTTTGTTCGCTGTGCTGATTGGCGTGAACTTTTTTGGCAGGGATGCTGTCACTCCGACCGAGGACATCAACCAAGGCAAGCTCATCGAGTTGCTGCAAAAACAGGAGGTGGGTAAAATCGAACTCGTCAACCGCGAGGACGCCTTGGTTTATCTCAACGAGAAGGGTCTAAATATTTATTTCCCTGATGCGAAGACCACTACCAACGGCCTCACGGCGAGCCCGAACTACACCTATAAAATCGGCTCGTTGGAGCGTTTTGAGGAGATGGTGGAGAACGCCCAGGAAGGCATAGCCAATCCCGTGTATATCAGCAATGTGAAGCG
>LXOW01351155.1_pt1 | contig 18867 bp, 18 predicted proteins | sample 1368591 | NCBI WGS metagenome assembly LXOW01 (sample SAMN04884650, study PRJNA319009) | bovine gut metagenome | isolation source: Cow rumen | host: Bos taurus | place: Italy: Legnaro (PD) | collected 2014-07-09
AGAAAAATTAAACGATTAACACCCTGCAAAAAGATACGAATCTTACTGCAGGGTGTTGATTTTTTATGCTTCTTTGCAGAGGTGCTCAGGCGTCCTCCCAGCTCAGGGTGCGGGTGCCGTCCGGGGCGACCGTGATGGAGACGGAGAGCGTCTCCTCCGGCAGCAGCGCTTCGATGTTCTCCGGCCATTCCATCAGGCAGAGGTCGCCGCTGTCCAAGTAGTCGTAGAGCCCGATGTCCAGCGCCTCCTCCGGCTTGGTGATGCGGTAGAAGTCGAAATGGTAGACCGGCTCGCCTGCCGCCGTCCGGTACTCGTTGACGATGGCGAAGGTCGGGGAGCTGACAGCATCGGCGCGCACCCCGAGCCGGCGGCACAGGGCGGTGATGAAGGTGGTCTTCCCGGCGCCCATGGAGGCGTGGAACGCGATGAGGCGATGCTCGCCGATCCTGCGCAGGAACTCCTCCGCGGCGCTGTCGATCTCCGACAGGGAAGGTATGACGATGCTGTTTGACATGATGATGCAAAGATACTAAATATATAAACTATGTTAACACACATTCACGGTGCAAAATGCATCGGGATCGACGCCGTCGAGGTTACGGTGGAGATCGACATCGACCGGGGCATCGGCATCCACCTGGTCGGGCTGGCCGACGTGGCCGTCAAGGAGAGCCTGCTTCGTACCACCACGGCGCTGGAAGCACTGGGATTCCACATTCCGGGCAAACGTATTGTCATCAACCTGGCACCCGCCGATTTGCGCAAGAACGGCAGCGGCTACGACCTGCCGATCGCCATCGGCATCATCGCCGCCTCCGGGCAGCGGGACCTGCCGCGCGCGGGCCGCTTCATCCTGATGGGGGAACTCGGCCTGGACGGGAGCGTCCGGCCCATTCCCGGCGCGCTGCCCTTCGCCGAAATGGCCCGCAAGGCGGACTACGACGGCATCATCCTGCCGGTCGAGTCCGCAATGGAGGCGGCCGAGTTCAAGGAGATGCTGGTGTACGGCGTCGAGGGGCTGGGCGATGTCGTCCGCATCCTCGAGGGGGTCGAGGACTGCCGGGACATGCTGGTCTGGAACACGCGCCGCTACCTGAAGGCCCACCGCGCCCGCCTGGCCGAGCCGCGCAGCGGGGTCGGCGTGGATCTGGCGGACATCATCGGGCAGGAAGGCGCCAAGCGCGGGCTGGAAATCGCTGCCGCCGGAGGGCATAATATCATCATGGTCGGTGCCCCTGGGGCCGGGAAGAGCTCGCTCGCCAAGGCCCTGGCCGGCATCCTGCCGCCGATGACGAAGGAGGAGGCGCTCGTCACGAGCAAGATCTACTCGGTGGCCGGGAAAGGCAGCCCGCAGGACGGACTGATCCGCCGGCGACCCTTCCGCGCGCCGCACTATTCCGCGTCGCTCCCCGCCATCGTGGGCGGGGGCGGCGGGGACAGCATCCTACCCGGGGAGGTCTCCCTCGCGCACGGTGGGGTGCTCTTTCTCGACGAAGTCGGCCAGATGCCCAAATCGGTCATCGAGGCCCTCCGGGGGCCGATCGAGGACCGGACCGTCTGCATCTCCCGCCTCAAGGCGAAGGTCGAATTCCCGTCCTCCTTCATGTTGGTGGCGGCCTCCAACCCCTGCCCCTGCGGCTACTACGGCGAGGGGGACCGCTGCACCTGCACGCCCACCCAGCGGCAGAGCTACCTCTCGAAGCTGTCGGGCCCCATCATGGACAGGATCGACCTGCACGTGTGGATGCATCCGGTTCCTGCCGACCGCATCGTCCGGGCGGAGAAGGCAGAGTCCAGCGAAGCCGTGGCCGCCCGGGTGCTCAAGGCGCGCATCGCACAGAAGCACCGCTTCGCGCCGGGCCCTACCACGACCAATGCGGAGATGGACAACAAGCAGATCGAGCGCTTCTGCCCGCTCAGCGAGGCCTGCCGGGTCACGCTGGAGGGGCTGATGACCAAGCTGGGGCTCTCCATGCGTGCGTACTTCCGCATCATCAAGGTCGCGCGGACCATCGCCGACCTCGACGGCGCCCCCGACATCCTCCCCGCCCACCTGCTCGAAGCCGCCTCCTACCGCTTCCTGGATCGCCGGAACCTGTACGATATGATCAAATGACATTGAACCGTCGCAAAGCTTGCGACGGTTCAATCATTACTATTCAAGATGAAATCGAATCAGCCGATGACCCAGACGAGGACGTGGCGGTCGAAGGTCATGTATTCGAGTTCGTACTCTTCCTCGAAACCATCCTTGTCGGTGAACGTCGCCACCAACTCTCCCTCGCCGCGCATGCGGAAATTGTCGATTTCAATCTGTTCGGCGAAATCGACGCCGTACTGGGAAACCATCTTGTAGACAGCCTCTTTGGCGCACCAGTAGAGGGCCAGCTGCTCGTTGCGCTGATCCTCGTCGATCTCCTCCACTTCCTCGATTTCGTCCTCGGAGAGGGCTTTCTTCTTGACGGCCGAGAAATCGCGGTCGAGCGACTCGCAGTCAATGCCCACCTCGTCCGTCGGATTGAGGATGACGGCGACGTAGCGGTTGGTGTGGGTGATGCTGATATTCATGGCGGAGTTCTCGATGTACGGCTTGCCGTTGTCGTGGTGGCTCAGGTACACCTTCTCCTCGAAAAGCGCGTCCAGCAGGCAGCGGACGGCCAGTTTCTGCTTGCGCAGGGATTCGTTCTTGATGTAGGAGATTTCCTCCAGCTCGTCGGAGGGGACGGAAGCAAGTGCTTTGAGCTCTTCTTCAGATTCTGTGATCTGCCAGACACCTACCCGCGAGTGGTAGTCATCGTCCAGATCTTTGATGAGATATAGGGCCATAAAACGTTTATAACGTCGCAAAGATAATGAAATTTTGTATATTTGTACGTTTTTTTGAAAGACGTCAATTAAAACAACCCATATGAACTATCTTTCCAACGAAAAATTGGTCATCGTCGGTGCCGCAGGTATGATTGGCTCCAACATGGCCCAGACCGCGTTGATGCTCAAGCTCACGCCGAACATCTGTCTGTACGACGTGTACGAGCCCGGTCTGCGCGGCGTTGTCGCCGAGATGAACCATTGCGCTTTCGAAGGCGCCAACATTACCTGGACGACCGATCCGGCCGTCGCTTACAAGGATGCGAAGTACATCATCTCCTCCGGCGGCGCTCCCCGCAAGGAAGGCATGACCCGTGAGGACCTGCTCAAGGGCAACTGCCAGATCGCCGAGGACTTCGGTAAGGACGTGAAGAAGTACTGCCCGGATGTCAAGCACATCGTCGTCATCTTCAACCCGGCCGACCTGACCGGTCTCGTGGTCCTGCTCCACTCCGGCGTCAAGCCCGAGTGCGTGACCACCCTCGCCGCCCTCGACTCCACCCGTCTCCAGGAGGCGCTGGCCCTCGAATTCGGCGTTCAGCAGTGCAAGGTGACCAACGCTTACACCTACGGTGGTCACGGCGAAGCCATGGCCGTGTTCGCCTCCAAGGCCCTCATCGACGGCACCCCGCTCGCCGACAAGAAGCTCTCCGCCGAGAAGTGGGAGGAGATCAAGCACAACACCGTGCAGGGTGGTTCCAACATCATCAAGCTCCGCGGCCGCAGCTCCTTCCAGAGCCCGGCTTACAACGCCGTCAAGATGATCGAGGCCGCGATGGGTGGCGACAAGTTCACCTGGCCTGCCGGCTGCTATGTCAACAACGAGACCTACAAGAACGTGATGATGGCCATGCCGTCCGTGATCGACGCGACCGGTGTCCACTTCACCGCCCCGGCCGGCACCGCCGCCGAGATGGCTGACCTGCAGGCTTCCTACGAGCACCTCTGCAAGATGCGTGACGAGATCATCGACCTCGGCATCATCCCGCCGACCTCCGAGTGGAAGAAGTGCAACCCGAATCTGTAAAAGATGGCCGGTCAAGCCGGCCATGACGATAGGAAAGGCGCCCTGCGAGGCGCCTTTCTTATTTCATGTCGGGGTAACAGGACTCGAACCTGCGACCCTCTGGTCCCAAACCAGATGCGCTAGCCAACTGCGCCACACCCCGAAATTGCGTGCAAAGATAATAAATAATTACTACCTTTGGACGATGATCATCGAAGCCCACGATATCCGCAAAAGCTTCGGGACCCTGGAAGTCCTGAAAGGAATTGATTTCTGCGCTGAAGCGCACGAGATCGTGTCCATCATGGGCGCCTCGGGCGCCGGCAAATCCACGCTCCTGCAGATCCTCGGCACGCTGTCCACGCCGGACGGNNCGCGGCCGCCGCATCGGCTTCGTCTTCCAGGCGCACCACCTGCTCCCGGAATTCACGGCGGAGGAGAATGTCCTGATCCCGGCGCTGATCGCCGGCGTGCCGATGAAGGAGGCGCGCGCGAAGGCCGTCCGCCTGCTGGGCGAGGTCGGCCTGCAGCACCGCCTGGACCACAAACCGACCGAACTGTCGGGCGGCGAGCAGCAGCGCGTGGCGATTGCCCGTGCCCTGGTCAACGACCCGGCCGTGCTCTTCGCGGACGAACCTACGGGCAACCTGGACTCCGCCACCAAGCAGGAGATCCACCGCCTGCTCTTCTCCCTGCGCGAGCGCCTCGGGCAGACCATCGTGATCGTGACGCACGATCCCGAACTGGCCGCCCTCTGCGACCGTTCCCTCACGATGCGGGACGGGCAGTTTGTCTGATGGAGTGGTTGCAAAGCCTCGGCCTGCTGGGCCTGTTCCTGGGGAGCGCACTGGCCGCGTCCATTTTCCCGTTCAGCTCGGATGCCCTGTACGTTGCCATCCTCGCGGCGACGAAGAACCCCATGGGTTGCCTCGTGGCCGGGACGGCGGGCAGCTGGGTGGGCAGTCTGCTGACCTATGGTCTGGGCTGGCTGGGTAAGTGGGAGTGGATCGAGAAATGGTTCAAGGTGAGCCACGAGAAACTGGAGCGGCACCATGCCTCGGTGCGCAAGTACGGTGCCTGGCTCGCGCTGTTGAGCGGCGTCCCCGTGGTCGGGGATATCCTTGTGCTGGCGCTCGGTTTTTACCGGACGGTGCCGGGCTGGACGGCCGTCCTGCTGCTGGTCGGAAAACTAGTCCGCTTCCTGATCTGGAACGGGGTCGTCGGTCTTTTCTAGATAAATACGATGATGTAGTAGAGCATCACCGCAGAAGCGATGAGCTTGATGCCCGTGCCCGACAGGAAGCCCAGAAAGGCGCCGAGCGAGGCTTTCAGCGAGCTGCCGGCATTCTTGCCCGCCAGCAGCAGCTCCGCCAGGAAGGCGCCCAGCAGCGAGGTCGCCACCATGCCGAACGGCAGCGGGAAAACCAGACCGGCGAAGAGGCCGATGATGGCACCCCAGGAGGCGTACTTGCTGCCGCCGGTGAGCTTGGTGAACCAGGCCGGGACAACATAGTCCAGCACCGTGACCAGGATGGTGACGCCCAGCAGGACGAACAGGAGCGTCAGGGACATCGTCTCGCCGGCCCCGTTGGTGCCGCCGAAGAAGTACATCAGCAGGATGCCGATCCAGCTGAGCGGCGGCCCGGGCAGGCCGGGTACGATGCTGCCGATGATGCCGACGACGCCGAGCAATACGGCCAGGACGATCATCACGGTATTCATTTTCCTAGAAAAGCAGGCCCAGACCCACGGTCAGGGCGTTGTTGTGGAGTTCCTGTTCCGGGATGAGCCGGCTGATGCCGAAGGCATAGCTGAAACGCAGCTGCACGGCTTCGGCGACCGTCACGGCGGCGCCCACCCGCCACTGCAGGTTGGCACGCGTCAGGCCGCGGAGGTCGCTGACGTCCTTGACCAGGCCGCCTTGCTCCTTGAAGGTCCCCTTGTCATACAGGTTGCCGATCAGGCCGATATTGAGCACGGGGCCCGTGAAGAAGGAGCCCATCGCGCCTGTCGCGATGTTGAACGTGTACTTCAGGTCCATCGGGATGGACAGGTAGTGCATCTTGATGTATTTCGGCTTCATCTCAGCATCGTTGCGGCCGGACTGGTAATGGAAATAGAGGCCCGGCTCGAAGGTCAGTCCCGCCAGCGCCGAGAAGTAGAACTCGTGGCTGACTCCGGCATAGAAGCCCTTCAGGGGATGCTTGGCCAGGAACTGGGAGCAATCCGACCCGTTGAAGGTCGTGGCGGAGTAGCCGACACCGGCGCTCCAGTTCTGTTGTGCGTTTGCGGGCGCAGCGCCCAGCAGGGCGGCTGCAAGCAGGATGATTATGATCTTTTTCACGTATCGTGCGTTTTAATCCATTTACAAAAATACGAAAAAAATGTATTTTTGTGTTCATGCAGTCCTTTTCCGAGACCATCCTGTCCTGGTATGACACCTACGGGCGCGACCTGCCCTGGCGCCGCACGCGGGATCCGTACGCCATCTGGCTGAGCGAGATCATCCTCCAGCAGACGCGCATCGCCCAGGGACAGGCNNGCCGCGAGCGAGGACGAGGTGCTGCGCCTCTGGCAGGGCCTCGGCTACTATAGCCGGGCGCGGAACCTGCACGCCGCGGCGCGGCAGATCGTGGCCGCGGGCCGCTTCCCGGACACCCTGGAGGGCATCCGCGCGCTGAAGGGCGTCGGGGACTACACGGCCGCCGCCATCGGCTCCATCGCCTTCGGACTGCCCGCCGCCGTCGTGGACGGCAATGTGTACCGCGTGCTCGCGCGCTGCTTCGGCTTGGAGACGCCCGTCGGCTCCACCGCCGCGAAAAAGGAATTCACCGCCCTCGCCCAGTCCCTGCTGCCCTCCGATCGGCCGGGCGACTTCAACCAGGGCATGATGGACTTCGGCGCGTTGCAATGCACGCCCGACGCTCCGTGCTGCCCCATCTGCCCGCTGGCGTCCCGCTGCGCCGCGCTGGCGACCGGGCGCGTGGACCGTCTTCCCGTCCGGGAAAAGGGTCCGGCGGTGCAGGAGCGGCGCTTCGACTATGTCTATGTGCGCTTCCGCGGCCGCACCGCCATCCGCCGCCGCGGTCCGGGCGATATCTGGCAAGGGCTGTACGAGCCGTTGGTCTGCAACCATCCTGTTGACGCGCAGTTGTTGCGCGCCGGCGTCAAGCACCAGCTGACGCACCGGACGCTGATCGTGGATTTCTATTTATGGGAACCGGCGGAGGAGCCGGTCCTGCCGGAAGGCTATGTCTGGATAGACGAAGCGGAACTCGACCGCTACGCCAAGCCCCGCCTTTTCGAATTGCTGTTGGAAAGCCTGCCTGCCGGCACTTCAGAAGTCAATTCCTAGTCATTCCGGAATCTCTAGATCCGCAGGATCTCGTCCGCCCGGGCGGAGATGGCCTCCCGATGCGAGATGAAGAGCATCGTGCGGGAGCCGTGATAGCGCGTGTAGAGGCGGTCGAGCAGGGTCTCCTCCGTCTCGGTGTCGAGCGCCGAGGTGGCCTCGTCCAGCACCAGGATGCCGCCTTCGTGCAGCAGCGCGCGGGCGATGGCGACGCGCTGGGCCTGTCCCTCGCTGAGGCCGCTGCCGGTCTCGCCGCAAGGCGTATCCAGCCCTTCGGGCAAATCGAATACGAAGTCCGCGACCGCGGTGTGCAGGGCGTCGCGCATCGCCTCCTCGGAGGCGTCGGCGCGCGCAAGCTGCAGGTTCTCGCGGATGGTTCCGCTGAAGAGGGAATTCCCCTGCGGGACATAGCGGAAATTGCCGCGCAGGGCGGGGCCGGCAGGGTATTCTCCCCGCTTGTCATAGAGCGTGACGCTGCCTGCGGTGGGTTTCAGCAAGCCCAGCACCAGGCGGCTGAGCGTACTCTTGCCCGCGCCGGTGAGGCCCATGATGACGGTCAGCGACCCGGCGGCGAACTCGTGGTTGAAGCCGGAAAGGATCAGCTCCTCGGGCTGGTCGGGATAGGCGAAACTGAGGGCCGTGCAACGGATGCCCGGTGTACCTTCCAGGGCCACGGGCGCCTCGCCGGAGGATTCCTGCTCCAGCGCCTGCAGGTCCATCAGGCGCTCCACGGAGGTGGAGGCGTGGATGAAGGCGGGGACCTGGCGGGCCAGCTCGGCGATCGGACGCTGCACCTGGCCGACGAGCTGCAGGAAGGCAGTCATCATACCGTAGGTGACGGCGCCGCTCCGGATGCCCAGCACGCCCCAGAGGAAGGCGGCGGCATAGCCGCCCAGGAAGCCGAAGATCATGCAGCCGCGCGCCACGGCGTTGTAGCGGATGCGGGTGACGGTCTGGCCCTGCAGATCCTTCTGCAGCCCGCCCAGGCGCGCCAGCACGCGCTCCGCGCCGATGAGCGTCAGCACCACGAGGCGCTTCTGCAGGTTCTCCTGCATGAGCTGCTGGATCTCCGCGTCCTGCTTGCGGATGCGCTCGGTGAGCGCGCGCAGCTTCTTGAAGAACAGGCGCGAACCACCCACGGCGGCCACCATCAGGACGATGAGCACCCAGAGCAGGTTCGGGGCCATCAGCAGCAGATAGACGGAAGCAGCCAGGAGTTGGATAACGGTGATGACGACCTCCGGGATGCGGGTGCAGAGCAGGTCGGTGACCACGCGCACGTCCTCTTCGAGGCGGTTCACGGCGTCGCCGCTGCGGTAGGCCTCGCGGCCGGTCCAGCTGCTGCGCAGCACGCGCGCGAAGGTGTCGCGCCGCAGCTCGTTGCCGCTGCGGACGCTGTTGTAGCTCTCCCAGGCCGAGGCGGCCACGGAGCAGATCAGCTGCAGCAGCATGACGCCCAGCAGGATGCCGATGTGCAGGGGAAGGGGAGCGTCCAGCTCTCCGGTGGCGATGTCGACGAGCCGCTTGCAGATCCACACGAAACTCAGCGAGGCGGCAATCCGGACGGCGCCGATCAGCACGCTGAGGGCGATCCGCCCCCGGACGGGACGGACCATGGGGCGAAGGCCCTGTAAGATCTGTCGAAGCGGAATCATCGCTTATTTCAGTCGGCCATAAGGCCGTTCTGCCTCCAGGTGTCCAGCAACTTGTCCACGTCGGCGCGCGCCGTCTGTGCGTCCACGTCGTAGCGCGCGGTCAGCAGGGCCACCAGGTCCTCGGGCGTGAAGTCCTTGCCCTGAATCTGCTCCCACAAGTAGGCGGCCGAGGCGTTCAGCGAGATCACCTTGCTGAAATCGACCCGGGCGAGTCCCTCTCCCGTGACAATACATTCCCCGGCAATCGACCGGAGCACAAAACCATCAAGCAGTCTCATAGTTGTATAATCAAACGTAGCAAAGATAATGATTATTCCGGAACTACCAGCCGGCGGTAAACGCCCAGCAGATAGCGCCGGATCGGCTTCAGGAAGCGCCAGAAGCGGCCCTGGCCGGGCTTGCGACGCCGTCCGGAAGGCCGGATGATCTCGGAGACGGTGCCGATCACGTCGGCGCGCGTGCAGCGCTCCGTCCCGGCGATGTTGCCGTCGCCCATGAGGGTGAGCGCGTCGCCGTCAAGTGCGATGATGCGGTGCAGGATGTACCGCTCCCCGATCCGGACCAGGACGATGTCGCCGACGGCGACGTCCGGCTCCCGGCGGAGCACGACCCGGTCCACGCCGCCCCGGATGAAGGGCAGCATGCTGTAACCGGTGGGGATGATCACGGCCTCGCGGCCTTCCTGCAGGACGGCCGTCACCTCCCCGAGGAGGATCTCGTTGGGCAGGGAAATCTTATCCATCGACCGTTTCCTGACAAAGCCGGGCGGCAGCTGCGTCCGGCAGGCATTCCAAATGATAACAGGGGACCTGCTGCGCGATCTGCGACAGCGTCTCGTGCTGCGCATCCGCGAGCGAGCGGATCGGGCGGAAACCCGAACAGGACGCCATCACCGAAGCATAGGCCTGCACGGTGGAAAGGCGTTCGATGCAGTTCTGTGGCGCCTGGGACAGGCGGACGATGGCCCCGACGGGCACATCCTGCGCCTTGTAGCAGGGCGTCTTGCCGCTCCAGGGCGAACCGAACACCCGGGCCACGCCGTCCACGACGCGGAGCACCGGATTGTCGTCGTTGAGGAGTTCCGTTCCAGAAATGTCTTCCAGCCACAGGCGGCTGTGCGTGCTCTTCCCGGTGCCGCTCTTCCCGAGGAACAGGAATCCGCGGCCGCCGTGCGTGACGACGGACGCGTGCATCTCCAACGCACTGAACGGAGCCGACGCAAAAGCAAAAAGCAGCATCAGCGCATTGTTCACGGCAAAAGCCTGGTTCGCCGGGCTGCCCGTCGTATAAAGGGACCCTTCCCGGAAATCCCCGCTCATCTCCAGCACCCCGCACACCGGCGCCGACGCCGTCGGCGCAAACTCGGCCTGGTAGCCCTCGCCGCTGCGGTAAAAGCCCACGACCGGCTCCCCGGTCCGCTCCTCGCTCCGCAGCAACCGCTCACCCGGCTCCCCCGGTTTCCGGTCGGTAATTGTTAGTTTAAAGAGTGTAGCGTTCCCGGCAGCAGTCTCCTCTGAAAACCGTAACCACCCTCGGTTCCGTAAGAGGGAGGGGCCCGCTTCCGAAGGAAGTGGGAGGGGTCCGGCTTTGCCGGACGTTTTCAGAGGAGAGCTGCTGCCGGGAAGCGATATTTCAAAGGGATCGTAGTTGTGCAGGAGATCGGCCGCCGGGAATGCGTCCGGCAGAGAAAGCGAGAACGTCAGCCCCGCGACCTGGAACCGGCGGACCATAAGACTAGGAATCCAGCTTGAGAACAGCCATGAAAGCGCTCTGCGGCACCTGCACCGTACCGATCTGGCGCATCCGCTTCTTTCCCTCCTTCTGCTTCTCCAGCAACTTGCGCTTACGCGTCACATCGCCGCCATAGCACTTCGCCGTCACATCCTTGCGCACCTGCTTCACGGTCTCGCGCGCGATAATCTTCGCGCCGATCGCCGCCTGGATGGGAATATCGAACTGCTGGCGCGGAATCAGATCCTTCAGCTTCTCGCACATCTTGCGCCCGAAGTTGTAGGCATTGTCCTCGTGGATCAGCGTCGAAAGCGCATCGGCCGGCTCGCCGTTCAGCAGAATGTCCAGACGGACCAGCCGCGCCGGACGGAAATCCATCACGTGATAATCGAAAGAAGCATAGCCCTTCGAAATCGTCTTCAATTTGTCATAGAAATCGAAAACGATCTCGGACAGCGGCATGTCGTAAGTCAGCTCCACCCGGTCGGCCGTAATATAATGCTGGCCGATCAGCGTGCCGCGGCGGTCCAGGCAAAGCTTCATGATCGCCCCGAAAAACTCCGACTTGGAGATGATCTGGGCGCGGATATAAGGCTCCTCGATATGATCGATGAGCGTCTGGGCGGGCAGCCCGGACGGATTGTGCACGTCCATCACCTCGCCCTGGGTCGTATAGACCTTGTAAGAAACGTTCGGCACCGTGGTGATCACGTCCATGTCGAACTCGCGGAAGAGCCGCTCCTGGACGATCTCCAGGTGCAGCAGGCCCAGGAAGCCGCAGCGGAAACCGCTTCCCAGCGCCAGCGAGCTCTCCGGCTCATAGACGAAGGAAGCGTCGTTCAGCTGGAACTTCTCCAGCACCGCGCGCAGCTCCTCGAACTTGTCGGCCTGCACGGGATACATACCCGCGAAGACCATGGGCTTGACCTCCTCGAAGCCGGCGATGGCCTCGGCGCACGGCCGGGCCACGTGGGTGATGGTATCGCCCACCTTCACCTCGACGGCGCTCTTGATGCCCGTGATGACGTAGCCCACGTCCCCGCAGCCGATCTCGGCGGCGGGGATGAGCTTCATCTTCAGGATGCCCACTTCCTCGACCTCGTAGTCCATACCGGTGGCAAAGAACTTCACCTTGTCCCCCTTGCGGATGGAACCGTTCTTGACCTTGAAGTAGGCGATGACCCCGCGGAAGGAATTGAAAACGGAGTCGAAGATCAGCGCCTGCAGCGGCCCGTCCGGGTCGCCCTCCGGCGCCGGGATCTTCTCCACGATGGCGTCCAGGATGGGCGCCACGCCTTCTCCCGTGCGGGCGGAGACCTTGAAGACCTCCTCGGGCTTACACCCGATCAGGTCGCAGATCTCATCGGTCACGACCTCGACCTGGGCGGACTCCATGTCGATCTTGTTGAGGACAGGGATGATCTCCAGGCCGTGGTCGATGGCCATATACAGATTGGAAATGGTCTGGGCCTGGACGCCCTGGGAGGCGTCCACGACCAGAAGCGCTCCTTCGCAGGAAGCGATGCTTCTCGAAACTTCGTAGGAGAAATCCACATGGCCCGGCGTATCGATGAGGTTCAGCTTGTAGGCCTCCCCGTGATAGTGGTGGATCATCTGGATGGCGTGGCTCTTGATGGTGATGCCCTTCTCCTTCTCCAGGTCCATGTCGTCCAGGACCTGGTTCTCCATGTCGCGCGCACCGAGCGTCTGGGTAAGCTCCAGCAGGCGGTCGGCCAGGGTGCTCTTCCCGTGGTCGATGTGCGCGATGATACAGAAGTTCCGAATATGCTTCATTTCCGGACTAGAAGAGCTTGTTCACCTGCTCGAAGACATTCTCGGCGGTGTAGCCGAGCTTCTCGTCGAGCACCTTGTACGGAGCGGAGAAACCGAAGGACTCAAGACCCCAGACCGTGCCTTCCGCCTCAGGGACGAGACCCTGCAGGGTAACAGGCAGACCGGCGGTCATACCGAACTTCTTCACGCCCGTAGGCAGGACGCTCTGCTGGTACTCCTTGGACTGCTGACGGAAGAGACCCTCGGACGGGACGCTGACGACGCGCACCTTCTTGCCGGCCTCGCGGAGCAGCTTGGCGCCGGCCTCCAGGGTGGAGACTTCGGAACCGGAAGCCACGAGGATGACATCCGGGTTGGCGTCGGAGCCGGCCACGATGTAGCCGCCCTTGGCCACCTGGCTGTAGTCGTTGCCCTCGGGGAGGTTGGCGATGTTCTGGCGGGACAGGATGAGGGCCGTCGGAGTATTCATGTTGGCCATGGCGGCAGCCCAGGCCTCGGTGGTCTCCTTGGCATCGGCCGGACGCATCACCAGGACGGAGTTCTTGCCGTGGTGGTTCTTGAGCTTCTCCATCAGGCGGATCTGGGCCTCCTGCTCGACCGGCTCGTGGGTCGGGCCGTCCTCACCGACGCGGAAGGCGTCGTGGGTCCAGACGAACTTGACCGGGAGCTCCATGAGCGCGGCCATACGGACAGCCGGCTTCATGTAGTCGGAGAACACGAAGAAGGTACCGCAGGCGGGGATGACGCCGCCGTGCAGGGCCATACCGATGCAGCAGCAGGCCATCGTCAGCTCGGCCACGCCGGCCTGGAAGAAGGCGCCGCTGAAGTCACCGGCCTGGAAAGCGGTGGTCTTCTTCAGGAAGCCGTCGGTCTTGTCGGAGTTGGACAGGTCGGCGGAAGCGCAGATCATGTTGGGAACCTGCTCGGCGAGCACACCGAGGCAGGCGGCGCTGGCGTTACGCGTGGCGTCGTTGTCCTTCTGGACGCACTTGCTCCAGTCGATCTTCGGAGCCTTGCCGCTGAACCACTCGGCCTGCTGTGCGGCCTTCTCGGGGTTGGCGGCGGCCCAGGCTTTCTCCTCGGCATAGCGCTCGGCGGTGAGCTTCTTCAGCTCCTCGGCGCGCTTGGCGTAGAGCTCCTTCACGTCGTCGAAAATCTGGAACGGGTTCTCAGGATCGCCGCCCAGGTTCTTGATGGTATTCTTGTAGGCCTCGCCGCCCAGCGGGGCGCCGTGGGTCTTGCAGTTGCGCTCATAGCTGGAGCCGTCCTCCTTGAGGGCGCCCTTGCCCATGATGCACTTGCCGATGATGAGGGCGGGCTTGCCCTTCACGGCCTTGGCCTTCTCGATGGCGGTGCGGATCTGCGCCGCGTCGTTGCCGTTGATTTCGAAGACCTCCCAGCCGAGGGCGCGGTACTTGGCGGCCGTGTCCTCGTTCATGACCACCTTGGTCTCGGTGGAGAGCTGGATATCGTTGGAGTCGTAGAACATCACGAGATTGTCCAGACCCAGCGTACCGGCGATACGGGCAGCGCCCTGGGAGATTTCCTCCTGCACGCCACCGTCGGAGATATAGGCGTAGATGGTTTCTTTTGCGAAGCTCGGGTTGCCGGTGTGGGCAGCCAGGAACTTGGCGGCGATGGCGGCGCCCACAGCGTAGGCGTGGCCCTGGCCGAGGGGACCGGAGGTGTTCTCGACACCGCGCGTCGGGTCGAACTCGGGGTGACCGGTGGTCGGGGAACCCCACTGGCGCAGGTTGGCCAGTTCATCGAGGCTGTATTTGCCGATCAGGCACAGCTGGCCGTAAAGCATCGGGGCCATGTGGCCGGGATCGAGGAAGAAACGGTCGCGGGCGGCCCAGGTCGGGTTGCAGGGATCGTAGGTCAGGTACTCGCTGTAGAGCACGTTGATGAAGTCGGCGCCACCCATGGCACCGCCCGGGTGTCCGGATTTGGCTTTTTCGACTGCGCTGGCCGCCAGGATGCGGATGTTGTCAGCCGCGTGATTGAGAACGCTGATAGAGTTTGCCATCTTACAGTATAATTTTGTTTGGTTATTTCTAAATCGTACAAAGTTAGCAAATAATTCGGTCATTCCCAATTTCACACCTTGCGCCGGTAGGGGAACCGGCGCAAGGATTCAGGGGTATGTAAGGGAAACTACCGCGTCATCCGGACGACGATCGACAGGGGCAGGGCCTTGCCGAACTTGTCGTTCAGGGCGAGTTCGCCGCTTTCGATCTGGCCGACGCGCATCGCCTGTCGCAGGACCGTCTCGCCCAGGAGGGCGGAATAGCCGTTGCTGTAGAGGTTGAGCACAAGGAAGGCGTCCTGCGGCGCGAGGATCTCCCCGACGCTGCGCAGCATGCCGAAGAGGCACTCGTCGAGCTTCCATTTCTCGCCGTCCGGGCCGTGCCCGTAGGCGGGCGGATCGAGGATGATGCCGTCGTAGCGGTTGCCGCGGCGCGCTTCGCGCTGGGCGAATTTCATCGCGTCCTCCACCACCCAGCGGATGCCGTCCAGGCCGCTGTTCTCCATGTTGCCGCGGGCCCAGGTGACCACCTGCCGGACGGAGTCCAGGTGCGTCACGTCGGCCCCGGCGGCCTTGGCGGCGAGCGAGGCCGCGCCGGTGTAGGCGAAGAGATTCAGCACGCGGGGCGTGCGTCCCTTCGCCGCGAGCGCGCGGGTCTGGCGGTAGATCCAGTCCCAGTTGGGGGCCTGCTCCGGGAACACGCCGACGTGCTTGAAGGAGGTCAGACCGAGGCGCAGATCCATTTTCAGACCGTCCTCATTCGCATAGCGGATATGCCACTGGTCATCCATCTTCTTGAGCCGGTTCCAGGTACCGCTGTCCTCCTTGCCGGCCTTGCCGAAACCGGCGCCGGGCGTGAAGGTCGTATGCGCGAGCCGACGCCATTCCGCATCGGATAAAGATTTATTCCACAGCGCCTTGGGCTCGGGGCGCGCGAGCACGTAGGCGCCGAAGCGCTCCAGCTTCTCGCCTGCACCGCTGTCCAGCAGCTCGTAGTCTTTCCAGGAGGTGGAAGGGAATTCTGCCATATCGTCCGCTTTAGGAATCCAATGCCTCGGAAGCCGCGTCCACCAGCGCCACGAGGCCGTCGGTGAGCTGCTTCGCCAGCTCGTCGTCCCCGCCCTGCTTCATCACGTCGGACAGGAAGTAGATATACTGCCCCACGACTTCGAACTCGTCACGCGCCCAGTCGTAGAACTCGATGTAGAACTTGGCGCTCTGCAGCAGGCCGGAGCCGAGCCCCATGGCGAGCTGACGCGCCTTGTCGGGCTGGCCGAGCTTGTAGTAGTCTTCGATCATCAGGACCACCATGTAGTCGTTGCCCGAGAAGCCCAGGGGGACGGTCTCCAGCGGATAATGCTGCATCACTTCCGCCGCCCTGTCGATCATCTCCAGGGCGCGGTCGTTCTCGCCCGCCTTCATGAAGGCCTCGGCGCAGGTCACGAACATCCCGCGGATGGACATCACGCCCAGGTGCGTATACATATTCTGATAATCAATGAAATAGTCGTCGCGTGCAATGGCATCCCAATGATAGGCCTGCGTCACCATGCGGTACAGCTCGTCCGTATCGACGAAGCCCGCTTCGGCGGAGGTCGTCTTGTTCTTGATCGGGATGAACTTGTAGGAGTAGCCGTTGTACTCGAGGTACTCCTTGATGCCGACATTCAGGTCGCCGCCCAGGTTCAGGAAGTGCAGCGGGCGGTCCCATTCATAGCCTGCGAGCAGGTCCAGCAGGAAGAGCTCGGGCTTGGTCAGATACTCCTTGTCCGCCGAAATGGTCAGCACGATCGAGTCAGGAATCTGTGCGGCGTATTTTTCGTCCAGGATGCCGGACTTGATGACGTTTTCCCTGTTGACCGGCAGGACGATCTTGCGCGAGGGGATGTAGTCCACCTTGCGGCCGCTGGTCATCGGGGCCTTGATCTGCGGGTGCTTGAAGACGGCCATCACGTCCTTGATGTCCATCGCGATTTCCTGCGTATCCAGGATCGGGACATATTCGTTGGTGCCGTAGAGATACTGCTCCGGGCCCACCGTCAGGGGCAGCGGGGCGGACTTGTTGCTCGCCCATTTCATCTGGTCGATATGCCAGTCGGTGCCGAGCAGCGAGGTGTTGCAGATGCGCACGTCCGTGCGGAAATCCTCCACCTCCTGGGCGTACCAGAGCGGGAAGGTATCGTTGTCCCCGTGGGTGACCAGAATGCCGTTTTCGCCCACGGAATTGAGGTAGTTGCAGGCCATTTCCACCGCCGTACGGCGGTTGGAGCGGTCGTGGTCGTCCCAGTTCTGGGCCGCCATCTGCACGGGCACGAGCAGGCAGAGACCCGTCAGCGCGCCGGCGGTCAGGAGGCTGCCGCGGCCCTTGCGGGCGCCGTCGATCCAGCTGAAGAGCGCCGCCACGGCCAGTCCGGCCCAGGCGCTGAAGAAATAGAAGGATCCCGCATACGCATAATCGCGCTCGCGCACCTGATACGGTGGCTGGTTGAGGTAGAGCACGATGGCGATGCCCGTCATGAAGAACATCAGGAAGGTCAGCCAGCAGCCGCGCTTGTCGCGGTCGAACTGGAAGAAGAGGCCCAGCAGGCCGAGCAGCAGGGGCAGGAAGTAATAATGGTTCTTGCCCTTGTCATGTGCGAGCGTGTCGGGCGCGTCCACCTGGTCGCCCAGGCGGATGTTGTCGATGAAGGTCACGCCGCTCTCCCAGTTGCCATGGAAGATGTCGCCCGGGTTGGGAGCGTGGACCTGGTTCTGCCGTCCGGCGAAATTCCACATGAAGTAGCGCCAGTACATCCAGTTCAGCTGGTAGTCGAAGAAGTAGTACAGGTTGGTGCCGAAGGACGGCTTGCGGGCCGTCGCGCCGGCTACGCGCTGGCCTTTGCCGTTGGTATAGGTCTCGTAGAATTTCTCGTAGCTGCCGTCCGCGCTGGTGCTCCACATGCGCGGGAAGAGCATCTTGCCCGACGCCTTGTAGCGCGCGTCGATCGGGCCCTCGACCTTCTTGTATTTGCCGTCCATCGGCGCCCAGTAGGTCGTGTTCTTGAGCTCATAGGGCGCACCGTAGTACTGGCCGTAGAGCAGTGGCGTGGAGCCGTACTGCTCGCGGGACAGGTAGCGGACGAGGGTGAAGGCGTTGTCGGGCTGGTATTCGTTGGTCGGCGTCTTGGCGCTGGAACGGATGATGTCGATGGTGAAGACGGAGAAGCCGATCACGATGGTCGTGATGCAGAGCAGCGCCGTGTTGAGGAAGACCTTCTCCTGCTTCAGGGTGCGGAAGAGACCCCAGAACAGCAGGGCGAGCAGCGCGACCACGAAGAAGGCGGCGCCGCTGTTGTACGGCAGGCCCAGGGTATTGACGAAGAAGAGGTCGAAGTACGCCGCCAGTTTCGGCAGGTACGGGACCACGACGAAGACGATCAGGCCGAGGATCACCACGCCCACGGCGAAAATCTTGACCAGTTCCCAGAAGGTGAACGGCTTGTCTTCGCGCTGGCGGTAGTAGTACATGAACACGATGGCCGGGATGGCCAGCAGGTTCAGCAGGTGCACGCCGATGCTCAGGCCCATCAGGAAGGCGATCAGCACGATCCAGCGCAGGGAATGCGCCTCGTCGGCGCGGTCGTACCACAGCGTCATCAGCCAGAATACCACCGCAGTGAACAGGGAAGACATGGCATAGACCTCGCCCTCAACGGCCGAGAACCAAAACGTGTCGGAGAAGGTATAGACCAGGGCGCCCACCAGGCCGGAGCCGAAGATGGACACGGCCTGGGCCGTGCTGTAGCCGTCCTTGCCCGGACGGACCAGCCGCTTGGCCAGCCAGACGACGGTCAGGTACAGGAACAGGATCGTGAGGGCGGAGCACAGGGCGCTCATCGCATTCACGAGGATGGCAGCGTGCATGTTATCCCCGAACAGGGTGAAGATGCGGGCAATCAGCTGGAAAACAGGGTTTCCCGGCGGATGTCCCACTTCGAGTTTATACGATGAGGCGATGAACTCGCCGCAGTCCCAGAAGGATGCGGAGGGCTCTATGGTCAGCAGATAGGTGACGGCGGAGACCACGAAGGCGGCCGCCGCGCAGATCCGGTTCCACAGGGTAAATTTCTTCTCTGTCATAACTTGCAAATGTACAACTAAAAATCTGTATCTTTGCAAAAATTATCCCACCATGGCTCAACAAGACTGGAAAGATCGCCTGGGGGTCGTATATTCCACCAACCCCGACTTTCAGTACCAGACGGCGCAGGACGCGCCGGAGGCGGATACNNCTCGCGAAGACGCTCAAGACCAAGTGCGGCGTGGGCGGCACCGTCGAAGAGGGGCAGGTCCTCATTCAGGGCGACCTGCGCGACAAGCTCGTCACCCTGCTTTCCACCATGGGATACCAAGTCAAACGCGGCAACTGACGGACCATGGACGAGATCTTCCG
>LXOW01003904.1_pt1 | contig 18849 bp, 16 predicted proteins | sample 1368591 | NCBI WGS metagenome assembly LXOW01 (sample SAMN04884650, study PRJNA319009) | bovine gut metagenome | isolation source: Cow rumen | host: Bos taurus | place: Italy: Legnaro (PD) | collected 2014-07-09
ACCGCGGTATTGCGCAGCAATTAACTCCATCTCCGCGGTCTGCGCATCCTCGCGGAGCGTTTTTTATGTAATAGAAAATTGCATCGCAATTTCCTATTACATAAAAAAAGACACCTGCAAACTTGCAAGTGTCCCTCTTCAGCTCTCTTCCGTTTTTTATTTCAGAACATCTTCATCCAAAAGAAACTGTTCAATGCCCATATAAAGGATCCCGGCATCATCCCGCACAGGCTTAAGATAATCTCTCACAACAACGATCTTGGCGAACGAATCCGGTATCCGTTTTAGCGATGCTGTCTCCTGCGCCTTTTTATCCGGATCAGCGACGGACAATGCCGACTGAATATAAAAGCGTTTGTCACCTTTGTTCACCACGAAATCCACTTCCAGCTGCTTTCGTATCTTCTTGCCCTCCGGATCCTTTGTGTTATATTCCACGACCCCAACATCCACATTCATTCCCCTGCGGATCAGATCATTATATAATACATTCTCCATGATATGGGTTTCCTCCAGCTGTCTGAATCCCAGTCTGGCATTACGAAGCCCCAGGTCTGTGTAATAGTACTTTGCGGGCGTGCCTATATATTTTCTGCCCTTCACATCGTACCGCTGCGCTTTTTCTATCAGAAAAGATTCCTCAAAATAGCCAATGTACTTTTCAATCGTCTCCGATCCGATAGATATCCCACGTTCGCTTTTAAAAGTATTTGCAAGCTTACTCGGATTCGTAAGCGACCCTATCCCTGAAGCAAGAACATCCAGAAGGATATCCAGGACTTCGGTTTCATTCTTTATATTATGGCGCTCCAACACATCCTTTATATATGTTCTCTCAAACAGATCGCTCAGATATCGGCTCTTTTCCTCATGCGTTTCCATCGAGAGTGCAAGCGGCATTCCTCCATAGGTATAATAGTCCTGCCACGCTCCGCGCTTATCGCCTTCGTAAGAATCATAAAACTCTGCAAAAGAAATCGGATATACTCTGATCTCGTCCCCTCTGTCCCTAAACTGTGTCAATATATCGGATGAAAGCATTTTGGAATTGCTCCCGGTTATATACACATCAGCGTTTTTCATCTGCATAAAGCCAAGGACAACATCAATGAATGATATCTTTGCCTCCGGGTCCGGGACATACGGATTCTGTATCTCCGAAACAAACTGGATCTCATCGATAAAGATATAATATCTCTTACCCGAATCCGTCATATGCTCCCGGATATATTTATCCAGCTCCATCGGATTACGGTACATGGCATTTTCGAGAACATCCAGAGCCAGCGCAATGATCTGATCCTCACATATGCCTTCCCCAAGCAGCCACTCTCTGTACAGCTGAAAAAGCAAAACCGATTTTCCGCTCCTTCGAAGCCCGGTTATTATCTTTATCCGCCCGTTATCCTTCTTTGAAATCAATTGATTCAGATACTGTGATCTCGGATACATTTAATCACCTCGCGATATTTTTGCGGTTATCCGCATTTATTTCATCTATAATATAGCACCCAGCCTTCCTTTAGTCAATATGCTGTGTAAAATATCTGCGTCTATCCGCATTTTTTTCACGCATTGTTTGTCAGCGCACTGAAGACAGTGCTTTTATCTGTTCCAAAGCAACCCTTTTTCAGCCTGGGTGACATTTTCTTCAATACGCAAAGTATCTCCAATATATCGGTATCATATTCACCGATCCCAAGCAGATGATTCGGAGTAGTCTCAAGCAGCTTTGACAGCTCAACGATCACACTGCTCTTAATATCTACCCTGTCATTCTCTCCTCTTTACGGGCCGATGACCGGAAAAGAAGGAGAACAAAAGACGCAGAACAAAGAGTTTTGCTTGCAAAATTCTAGCGTGACCGCGGTATTGCGCAGCAATTAACTCCATCTCCGCGGTCTGCGCATCCTCGCGGAGCGTTTTTTATGTAATAGGAAATTGCATCGCAATTTCCTATTACATGAAAAAAGAGGATATCTTCTAAATATCTTTAGAAAATATCCTCTAAATAGTGCTTTTCTATTAAGTTTTGGACTAAGAGTTCTTCGTCAAGCTTTGTTAAGCTTCAACTGACTATGAAAAAAATTGGTCATTTTTTTGTCAAACTGCCCTGACTAATTGATTTTTCGATGTTTCAAAGTCCTAAATTCCTTGATTTTAAGCCATTTTATTTAGTTCAAGGTCTTCAATGTCGGGAATAACAATACATCCCTAATTGCCGGCTGATTTGTCAACAACATAACCAAACGGTCAATTCCGTATCCGATACCACCTGTTGGAGGCATACCAATGCTAAGAGCATTTAAGAAGTCCTCATCTGTGTGATTTGCTTCCTCATCACCTGCAGCAAAAGCTTCTTCCTGAGCTGCGAAACGTGCTCTCTGATCAATTGGGTCATTAAGCTCTGAATATGCATTTGCCATCTCGCGTCCGTAGATAAATAACTCGAAACGCTCAACGTAATCTGGATTTTCAGGTTTTCTCTTAGTAAGTGGAGAAATTTCAACCGGATGATCCATAACAAATGTAGGCTGGATAAGCTTCTCCTCAACGTACTCCTCGAAGAATAAGTTGATGATGTCACCCTTCGTATGGCGCTCCTCAAATTCAATGTGATGCTCCTTAGCAAGAGCCTTAGCTGCTTCAGTATCAGCTACTTCATTGAAATCAACACCTGCATATTTCTTAACCGCATCCACCATAGTGATACGCTCAAATGGCTTTCCTAAATCAATCATTTCCTCAGCATAAGGAACAACTGTTGTACCACAAACTTCCTGTGCTACTGTACGGAACATATTCTCTGTCAAATCCATCATGCCGTAGTAATCTGTGTATGCCTGATATAACTCCATCAAAGTAAACTCTGGGTTATGTCTGGCATCAGTACCCTCGTTACGGAATACACGACCGATTTCGTAAACTCTCTCAAGACCACCAACAATCAATCTCTTTAAGTAAAGTTCAAGAGAAATACGAAGCTTACGATCTTCATCCAATGCGTTGTAATGTGTCTCAAATGGTCTTGCTGCTGCTCCACCGGCATTTGAAACGATCATTGGAGTCTCAACTTCCATAAATCCTTGTCCGTCAAGGTAACGACGGATGGCACTGATAATCTGTGAACGCTTTACAAATGTCTCTTTCGACTCAGCATTCATAATCAAATCTACATATCTTTGACGATATCTTGTATCTGTATCTGTAAGACCATGGAACTTCTCAGGAAGTACCTGTAAGCTCTTTGATAACATAGTCATTGATTCTGCATGGATAGAGATTTCTCCAGTCTTTGTGCGGAACAAAAATCCCTTTACACCGAAAATATCACCGATATCTGATTTCTTGAAATCAGCATATGACTCTTCTCCAATAGAATCTCTTGCAACGTAAACCTGAATGTTTCCAAGCTTATCCTGAATATTACAAAATGATGCCTTACCCATTACACGCTTAAACATCATACGTCCTGCAATAGAAACCTGAATTGGATTTGCATCCATGATTGCTCTTCTCTCGTTGTAGTCAGCATTGATTGCGTCCTTTGCTGCCTGCTCGTCCAAACCTTCCACATTTACCTTAGGTCTGTCACCAAGGATTTTAGCTTCATGTTCCTCGTAAATTTCCTTAGAATCTGCTGTGTGGTGCGTCTGGTCATATTTAGTAATCTGAAATGGATCCTTACCTGCTGCCTGCAAATCTGCAAGTTTCTCATTTCTAACCTTAATCAACTGATTTACATCCTGTTGTGGCTTTTGGTTATTCTGCTTCTGCTCTGCCAAAATAATTCATCCTTTCTCTATTTACGTTTCCCAAAGACAAAATTTGCTCTGCACAATGAACCCTAAATATTTCAAAGCATTATTTTATGAAAAATCATACACATATTTCTCTTCGAAAAACCTTGTCTATTCAGCAAACGAGAGACTGCCTCGCATCCTACGAAACAGCCCCCCCAATAATAACTAGTTTGATCTCTCAATCTCTAAAATCTTGTATTTCAATACTCCAACCTGAGTCTCAACCTTGATTGTCTGGCCTTTCTTAGCTCCGATCAAAGCCTTTCCAACCGGCGACTCATTGGAAATCTTACCCTTAAGACTGTTAGCTTCTGTAGACCCTACGATCTTATATACAAGTTCTTCTTTCTCTTCTACATCTAAAATCTTAACTCGACATCCGATGCTAATTCTGTTTAAATCAACTTCGTCCTCGTCGATAACTTCTGCATTTTTGAGAATTTTCTCGATTTCTTCAATTCTTGCCTCAATATCGCGCTGCTCATCTTTCGCTGCATCGTACTCAGCATTTTCAGATAAGTCTCCCTGCTCACGAGCTTCTTTAATCTTTTGAGCAACCTCTTGACGTTTATTAACTTTTAAGTCTTCAACCTCTTGTTCTAACGCTCTTAAACCTTCGTAAGTTAAGATATTTTTCTTAGTATCTGACATATATCCTCATCCTCCATCTATTTTATTCATGGATCAGGGGTGAAAATGCCCTCTGATCTAGGATTACAAGTCTTTTTCGTGCTTCGTACTCTGGCAATCCTCAATAGCATATGACTAAAAATCCTATGCTACAGCGTCAATGACTTCATTGTATTATATCCTATTATCCAATGATTGTCAATGGATTCCATCCTTTCATGTAAACGTAGAAAGAGCCGATTCCACAAACCGGCTCTTTCCCATCACAAAGTATAGAGTTTATCAAAAAATAGTAATTATCGAACTTTAAACTGACCAATTGCCTGTGACAATTCATCCGCAGAAGATGAAAGCTTTTCAGAATTCTTGCTAAGCTCTTCTACGCCTGATAGCTGTGTACCAACCATCTCGGTAACATTGGTTGCCGATGCTGCCGTTTCTTCTGAAACTGCTGAAATTTCCTGGATGGCATTCAAAGTCTGTGATCTCGTCTTATCCATCTCTTGAACTTCCTTCAAAATGTTATCCAATTCTTTTGTAAGAATAGTAACCTGTTCCTCCATGGATCTAAATGCACCGGTTGTATCGTTCACAGCCTCCTGCTGCTCCTTCACAATGCTGTCCGCTTCTCTTGCAATAGCAACAGAGCTTTGTGTCATGGAAACAATTTCCTCAATAATCTTACGGATTTCATCTGCAGAAGCCATAGACTGATCTGCAAGTTTTCGAATTTCACTGGCAACTACCGAGAAGCCTCTTCCCGCATCTCCTGCTCTTGCTGCCTCAATAGAAGCATTTAACGAAAGCAGGTTCGTCTCTTCCGCAATATCGTTGATTGCTCCAACAATCTTTCCGATAGATTTCGTCTGCTGCTCCAACTTCTGGATACTCTCAATAACAGTATTTGTAATCTCTGCTGTAGACTGGCTCTTATCGTTAAGAATTTCCATGGTCTGCATTCCGGATTTAATGGATGTATCCGTCTCCATGGCAACCTCACTAATTTTTTGTGTATTTTCATTTACCACCTTAATGCGGTTTGACAAATCATCCATATCATTCAGACATTCAACAGAATGTTTCGCCTGGTCATTTGTACCAACTTCAATCTCACCAACAGAACCTTCAATACCTCTTGATGATTGCAGGAATTCTTCCGAACTCTGAATAACCTCTTTCGAAATATTCGTAAGTTCACTACTTACTCCCTCAACCTTCTGTATCAAATGTTTCGTATGGGCAATCATGTCACTCATACCGGTTGCAAGAACTGCAAATTCATCTTTCTTACGAACACGAATCTTAACCGTCAAATCTCCAGCGGCAACCTTCTTAAGCTGCTCAAGCATACTGCGGATAGTTGTCTTCATTCCCATAGCAACAAGCATACCAAGAAGTGCTGAGAAAATAATGGAAATCGCCAATAAAATTACTGTAACTTTCTGAATATCAGACGCTTTCTCTGTAATGGTTGACTTCGGAATCATAGCACACACTGCTGTTCCCGTATCTGTCACCTTTTGCATAATCATAACATACTTGTCGCCTTCATATTCAATCTCTTTCTGATAAGAAGTTTCTTCCCCTGCCATAAATTCCGTAAACTCTTTCTGTGTATAGAAATATTGTTTACTTTCCACTGTATCTGTATCATCTTCCGATTCTGTCTCATCCTNNCTGAAGCTGTTCTCTATTGATATCAATAAAGAATACACCTTCTCCTTTTGGAATCTTATGCATAATACGCAGACAATAGTTTCGACTTTCCGCCTTTAACGCCTCATCTACTTCATCCATAACACCAACGACTACATACTTACTAGAATCCTCTGCTGCCATGGCTCCTTGCTCTGTCGCCATAATTGCAGCATAAATTCCTGACTTATTTGCATTGCTTGTGGTAATGCATGAATCATTATCTGTAACCAAATAAATATCCTGCACAACGTCACTGTCTGCACATGTATCATTAAACATTTTAAACTTCTCTTTTTGCAAAATCTGACCATCATTGGAATCCATTTTCGCATACGCGCCATTTACATAACTTCGTATCTGTGTGTCATACACAATTTCATTATGCTGATTCTCAATGGTTGTAAAAATAAAATCAAAAAATGATGAAGTCAACTCAACCGAACTCTCAGCAGAATTAACATAAGATTCATTTAATCCGTCCGAAGCCTTCGAATACGACACAACTCCAAGTACAAGTAAAAACACAATCGGAATTACAATCAAACTGTACAGTCGAAACTGAATCCCCCGAATAAAACTAACCTTTTCAACTCTGACATATTCACTTTTTTCTTGCTTTTTCGTAGCCATCTTATTAAGGCGTTGAAATAATTCCTTCGGATTGCAGAACTTAAATTTCCCTTTTGTCTTCTCACCGTCTTCTGAAACTTTACCGCCTTTACCTTTCATGAAAGGTAATTTTTTCAAAGAAACTTCCGGAAGCTTAAGCGCCTTCTTTTTCTTATTCTCACTTGAATCTGTTTCTTTTTTTAATTTCTTTTTNNCCTCAACTTTTTTCACCTGAATCTCATCCGAATCCACCTTTTTATTTTTTTCTTTGTTCAAAAAATTCATACGGTTCCCCCCTTACAATCACACTTTTTCCGGCTACTGTTTCACCGTGCATTGTAACTATTAATTCCGCAAAATCCGTTAAATAAGCATTTTCGCTCCATAAATTTAATTACATTACCCCGTCGTTTCCGTTCATGTGGAATAATCCTATACTAAAATCAATCTGCTTTCCATTTCACAAACTTTTCCACCTTTTTGTCCACTACTCTTATTTTAGCATTTTTTTCCAAATTAAGCAAGAATAATATTGTGCATATTATACATTGAAACCGTTTTCATTTCATATTTTTTTGTGAATTATATATTACATTTTAATTACATCTTTTCAAACTCTTTCCATTCTTCCTTCGAAATCTTCTCCCCACTGTAACGCGCTTTCTGATAATACGGCAACATCCTCTTTACACCGAACTTTGCCGTATCTTCTACAATTTCCGTCAACTCTTTTGAAGTGCAGGTATTCTTTTTTGCACTTTTCTCCTTTTCATTTGAAACAATCTGCTTTTTAAACCGTTTTCTTATCTTTTGATTATTGTCTAGGAAAAACGAAAACTTCCGTTTTGTTTTCTTCGTTTCAATCTGCTCCACCTTGTCGATGATTTTCTCGCTATCATCTTTCACTTCCGGCTCTTTTTCCCGAAACTTATGATACATCACATAAACAACTGCGAAAACAATACCTACAACAGCCACAACCATCAATACTTTCAGCACTTGTGCGAATACAAATACAATCCCCTGAATAATAACAACAAAAATATTATTTTTGTCAGTAACCACACCATCACCAATACCAGGCTCCGGCGTAAGTACAATTTTTTCCTGTACGCCTGGCTCCTCAGAAACAGGTTTTACTCTACCAAGTATTTTTCTAAGAATCTCTTTTATAAAATGAAAAAATGCTCCAAACATACCATCATTTCGAACATTACTTCCAAGTAGCAACATCACTAATGCAGGTATCGAAAAGAATGCCATAACTTTATTGGATTCCCTGGTCATCTTATTATCATCCATACTTCCCACTGTCTGCGACTGAAACAATAGATACCGATACCTATTTGCCAGATGAATGTTCATAAAATGCAGCCACATAAATATTACAACAACTAGTGCAAATAAATCAAAATACAACTGCACCTTTTCAAAATACCCATAAATAAGCGACGGAATCGCAAGCACTAAAATCCCTGCTGAATTATTTTCAAAATACAATTTCTGTAGGTCTGACGTATATCGAATCCATGCAACAATCGCTAAAATCGCTCCAAACATTCCATACACGATTTTTTCAACCTGCCCTGTTCCTAGCAAAATGCAAAGTCCCCAGTTGCAAATGTGTACAAGCCAGAATATCCACTGCTTCTTCCCGTACATGCGCACACAAAAAGAAATCAAAACAGGCACAACTAAAACCAGCGCCTTATACTTTATATTTTCCTCTCCCACAAATCCGTAAATGATGGAAACTGCAATAAAATACACTACTAAAAAATATTTTATTGTATTGAAAAGAGCAACCATTTTGCTTTTCTGATTTTTCACTTCTTCCTCTCTCATATATTTTCCTCCAATAGATTTCTTCTCCTCTATTTTATCCAAATATATTTCCGCTCACATTATTTCTCTTTACTCCATAGATTCCACATAACTACCCATTTTTAAACACTTAATTCATCCAAAAACAACTTATTCTAGCCTAATTCTGACACAAGCTCTAAAAGATACTCCTTAAGTCTTTCATCCACTTTCGGTATGTCCATCTCATAATGTGGCAAAAGCCATCGTATCTGATACCCTTCTTCCACTTTTTGAAGTAATTTTTCCTGTAACAAAGCAGTCTGACAAGTCGTCACCACCAAATTGATTTCATCCATTTTTAAGGCCCGCTCTAAAAACACTTCCTCATGTTCCATCTCATTGTCACGATACAAAAGATCAATCCGAGCCAAACACTCATCAAGTCTTCGCAAATGATGCTGTCCCGAACCTTCTAAAAGACTCATGCTGTTTCCATTTTCCGCATCCAGGCCATTGCTGTAAAATGACACATTCACTCTGTCACGGATAAAATACTCTCCAATGGTTGCCACCAAAGAAATAGCATATTCCTCCATATTTTTATCCCATTCCACATTTTTCTGTTCAAAAAATAACACCAGATTTACATTTTGTTCTGCCGTAAATGCATAGGTATTTACCTTTAATTCGCCGGTCTTTGCTGATGCTTTCCAATTGATTCTTCGCATAGTGTCATAATTTTCATAATCACGAATACCCGCAAATGTAAAAGGATCCTCAAACAATCGTTTTTTTGAAATCATGTCTCCCATCATCTGTTTATAAAAGAAATCCAGTTTGGGGCAGCTAACTCTTTTGGCAAAAATGTAAACCCACTGCTTATTAGAAAATCGTTTCATAAACTCTTTGGAGAAAAAATAATCTCCGCCAAAAACATCCACATCCCCCAAAAAGAAATATCCTCTCCGTTTACAGACAAATGGAAGTTTTCTTATAACACGCTCATTTCCTCCCACAGCAAACACATCATTCCGATAAAACTTATCCGTGGTCGTTCCATGCTCCACACCCTCAAACATCCAGAATTTTGATGTAGTAAACTTTACTTTTAATGCAGGTATGGGAAGTATTTTTCTATTTTCAATCGTTTCCACCAAATGAAGATTATCCCCCTCATAGGCATATTCATGATCACAGCTGACCTGTATCTTCAGTCCCTTATCCCACCATTTGCGAAATGCCCATTGATACAACTGATACAGCACGCAAATAAGAAGACAAACTACAATTACTCTCATTTTTCCTCATCCCTTTTTCCTTATCATTGCTCCATTTTCATTTCGAAACGCGAGTATTACGCAACTTAATTAACGACTTACTCTAGCGTCTTGCGCATCCTCGCAGAGAATTTAACTTAGTCACATCTTGAACCCCAACTAAGTTTTAGTTTAGTTAAAATTCTCCGTAGGAACAGGGATTGTTTCTAAAATTTCACGTATCAATCCACCCTGCTGATTATCTCCAATATAGTTTCCTGCCAGTATCAATCGATGCTCCAATACATATGGTGCCAAATATTTAACATCTTCCGGAATCACATATTCTCTTCCGCAAATAGCTGCGTACGCCTGACATGCCCTCAACAATGCCAGAGTTCCTCTCGGACTCACTCCCATTCTCAACTTCCGATGTTTTCTAGTCGCTTCCACAATGCGAAGCAGATATTCTCTCACTTCCTTCTCAACATGAACTGCAAAAATACTCTGCTGCATTTCCACCAACCGCTCAACCGACAGAACTGGTTGAAGTTTCTCAAGAGGCGTATCCATGATAAAACGCTCCATCATCTCTAATTCGTCAGAAAACTCCGGAAATCCCATACTTAATTTCATCATAAAACGATCTAACTGTGCTTCTGGCAACGGAAATGTTCCTGCAGTTTCCACCGGATTTTCCGTAGCAATTACCATAAAAGGCACCGGAAGTTCCAATGTTTCCCCATCAAGCGTCACCTGATGCTCCTCCATACACTCCAAAAGACTGGACTGTGTTCTTGGGGTTGCACGGTTAATCTCGTCTGCCAAAAGGATATTGGCAAACACCGGACCTTTCTGCAATGTAAATTCTCCCTGTTTTTGATTGTAGAAATGTAGTCCTGTCACATCTGAAGGAAGCAAATCCGCCGTAAACTGAATTCTGCTAAACTGTCCATGAATAGACTTCGCCAAAGACTTTGACAGCATAGTCTTTCCCGTTCCCGGCACATCCTCCAACAAAACATTTCCTCCCGCAAGCAATGTTGTCAAAACAAGCTCAATCACATCCTGCTTTCCTATAATCACCTGCTCTATATTTTTCTTTACCTTACTTATTTCATTTTTTACTTCTAAAAATTCCATTATTATCCTCCCATTTTTTCGCGGTCTGCGCATCCTCGCAGAATGTTTCTTATTTTCTGGAACTATGTTCCCAATAAAAGAACAAAGAGTTTTGCTTGCAAAACTCTAGCGCGACCACGGTATTGCGAAGCAATTAACTCCATCTCCGCGGTCTGCGCATCCTCGCGGAGCGTTTTTTGTAATAGGAAATTGCATCGCAATTTCCTATTACAAAAGAAAGGTCCTTCACTAGGAATCTATGCATTCCTGGCAAAGAACCTTTTAAAATTCAAGCAATTCTATTTCAGCGATACTTTTTTCGATGTACTATATTTACCGTAAACTTTTTTCTTGTTCACAGTCTTATATGCTCTTACCTTTACATAATAGGTCTTTCCTTTTTTCAACTTTTTAAGAACATACGTAGTCTTTTTAGTAGTAACGGTTTTTGCTTTCTTAAAGTTTTTATCAGTAGCATAAGAAATCACATAACCAGTTGCACCACTAACTTTCTTAAACTTAACGGTAGCACTTGTTTTTGATTTTTTCTTAACAGAAACAAGCTTTGCCTGTGCAACTTTTGTAGTAGTCGTATTTGGAGAAATAACTGGCTGCTTTGTATCACTTGTATCTACTCCACCAGTACCGTCACCTTCAAAAATCTGACCATCTACAGAATATGCATATGAATATCCATTTGTCTTTGCATATGTTTCCGCATATGAACCTTGCTTTGCAATTACGACACATCCCACAGGGAATGCACATTCCTCAATTAAAGTAACACTTTCTGGAACTTCAATAGTGCTTAATTTCACACAATCATTAAACGCTTTCTTTCCAATCGTTTTTAATGTGTCAGGTAAAACTACATGTTCCAAAGAAATACAAGAAGCAAACGCCTGATAATCAATCAGTTCTAACTTTGCATCATCCGCACAAACAACTTCATCCAATCCTGCTAATCCAGAAAATGCAAACGATCCAATTTTCTTTACATTAGCACCAATGCGCACCGTACATACTAAATCTTCATTTTCATTCACTGCATCTTCGTACTTACATTGATATAGCAATCCATCTCCGTCAGTTACCAACTCATATGAAATAACAATGTCTGACTCTTCTTCCTGAATTGCACTTCCAGATGCTGTTGACGCAGTGTCGGCTGTGGTAGTCAGTAACGGAATATCCTCCGCATGCATGTAAGTTGGAGATTGTACTCCACAAACGCTCGAAATCGCCACTGCCACCGATGCTACTAATGCTACATATTTCTTTTTCATAAATAGGGCCCCCTTTATTATAATAATGTCACTCTGCATTCCTTTACCAATGAAGGAAAAGAATACTCTGACTTAGGTATCAAAATATAACAAATTCTATGTAACTTAATCCTAAAATCCTCTATTCCCATAATGATATATTTTACTTGAAACAAGTTACAGCTCTTCATCAATCCTACTCATAATACCACATAAGCTAAATAACTATCAATCCATTCTTTGTTACATCTTTGTATCACAATCAATACAAATATTACAAATGATTTTAGTTATGAATTCCCCACCAATATTCCGTAATACCACAACACTCAATTATCGATTTCACATTATTGCTGAGGATTTAAAACTTCATCAAAGCCAAAGAATCATCAGACCATTTTCGTATGAATCTGTATAACGAAAAAAATCCAACAGATACCTGTTGGACTCCAGTGCGGATGAAGGGACTTGAACCCCCACGGTCTCCCACTAGATCCTAAGTCTAGCGCGTCTGCCAATTCCGCCACATCCGCATGTGAAACCACTATTAAGATTTCAATGAGACATCGGGGATTCGAACCCCGGACAACTTGATTAAAAGTCAAGTGCTCTACCGACTGAGCTAATATCCCATAAACAGGGCTAGCTGGATTCGAACCAGCGAATGCAGGGATCAAAACCCTGTGCCTTACCGCTTGGCGATAGTCCTAAACGCATCAATATGAGGGTGGATAATGGGATTCGAACCCATGGCCTCCAGAGCCACAATCTGGCGCGCTAACCAACTGCGCTATACCCACCATACTCCACCGACTTCATCGATGAAAAATGTGCCAGAAGGGATTCGAACCCCCGACAACCGGCTTAGAAGGCCGGTGCTCTATCCAACTGAGCTACTGACACTCACCAACCACTCTAAGTGGCGTCTTCTCTATGCCACCGACATAGTAGAAGCGGGTGATGGGAATCGAACCCACGTATCTAGCTTGGAAGGCTAGTGTTCTACCATTGAACTACACCCGCATACCGTATAAATCGGGGTGACAGGATTCGAACCTGCGACCTCTTGATCCCAAATCAAGCGCTCTAGCCAAGCTGAGCCACACCCCGAAGTTATCACCGAGTCACCGGCAACGCCTCAACGCAAGAATGATTATATAACACCTACAAACTAAAGTCAACACTTTTTTGAAACTTTTTTTTATTTTTTTTTACAAAACGTGAAATCCCTTGAAAACACTAGGTTTTACAGCTTGATTTTTTTTTAAAATTTGCAGGATTTTTGATATTTTTTATACAAATACACTCTTTTTTTATCGTTCCTTCTCTTTTTTTTAATGAACTTTTCTGACATTTTTATCTATCTATTCTATCTAATTTTTATCTAACTAATCTTATCTGTCTAAAATTTATCTGTCTGGTATTTAAAAAAATGTAATTAAAATATCTATACAACTCTACAAATATTTTACTTCGACCTCGACTTCACCATTTTCCTTCAAATCCATAATGGCGTAAGACGGTCTTCTCCCCTTTTGTCTTGGAAGACTTATACTTCCTGGATTTAAGATCAACGTATCGTTTATCTCCTCCAAAAAAGGCTGATGGGTATGTCCAAACAGAATAATATCTGCTCCACGTTCCACACCTTCCATGTACAAGCGCTCTACACCGGCATATACGCCATATCTGTGTCCATGTGTCATAAAAATACGATGTCCCTCTAATTCAAATTCCAGTTCGTCTTCAAAATCTGCAGAAAAATCATTGTTTCCGGCAATCATTTTTTTAGGGCATTCCACAAACGCATCAATAAAATACTCAGAGCCCTCTAAATCGCCCATATGAAGAAAATAATCAACATGTCCGGCTTCTTCTAGGGCTTTATTTAAAAATCCATTTGAGCCATGGGTATCGCTCACTACAAACACTCTCATGAAAACTTACCTCGAATTTCTTCTTTAACAGCCATTAAAGCCTTTCCTCTATGACTAATTTTATTTTTCTGATCCATCGTCAATTCTGCTGTGGTACAGCCAAATTCCGGCACATAAAAAATCGGATCATATCCAAAACCATTTTCGCCTTTTATTTCGTATCCAATCTGACCTTCGATAGTTTTACGCACCGTTGTTTCTGTTCCATCCGGATAAACCGCTGCAATGACACAAACAAAACGTGCCGTACGTTTACTATCCTCCACCCCCTCAAGCTTATCAATGATTGCTTTATTCTTAATGTCATAGGATGTATCTTCCCCCATAAATCGGGCAGAATGTACACCAGGCTCTTTATTTAAATAATCCACCTCAAGACCGGAATCATCCGCCAAAACTATAGCATCCGTCATAACACTTGCTATCGCTCTTGCCTTAATCAATGCATTTTCTTCAAAGGTTGTTCCGTTTTCATCAATGTCAACATCACATCCTGCTTCCTTCATTGATAAAATATCCATATTTAAATCCGCCATTATTTCACGGATTTCCTTCATTTTTCCCTGATTTCCCGTTGCAAATATAATCTTCATCTGTTTTCTCCCATCTGATTATCACTTTTTACTTTACTGAACTAAGAATTTTGCATCAAAGTTTTCTGTATCTAGCTTATAATGCTCTTCTCAAAAGCATTTACTAGATTCTCTTATACAAATTTCTGTGCATCCTCGTGAAGCGTTTGTCTCATATTCCTAATCATTTGCCAAAACATCGCATACTGTCTTTGCCATTGTCTCCCGATTTTCAGCTTTCGCTAAATATTTCAAATCTTTTTTGTCTGTCAAAAATCCCATTTCCAGCAAAACAGTAGGCATTTTAGAATTGTGTATAATATAAATTGAATTTCCATCTAACACCCCGCGATTAACTAAGCCGGTAGACTGCTGTAATTCATTTACAAACTTCCTTGCCAGCTTTTTAGACTTCTGTTTTTGACTATTACTTTTATATAACACTTCAATGCCAGTACCATCAAAATCATCCGCACTATTACAATGCACGCTGACAAACAAATCTGCCTTTAGCGAATTTGCAAACTTAACACGATCCGACAAAGAATAAAAGTCATCCTCCCATCTTGTCAGATATATTTTTCCATTATCTAAATTCCAGTTCTTCACTATTCTTTCCACAATATCCAGATTATAGTCTTTCTCGTACCATTCTCCAAAGACAGCCTCTGAACCAACATCTTTCCCGCCATGACCTGCATCAAGTACAATAATGCGGTCATATACCTCTTTCGGTTCTTTATACACGACATAAATATAATCCTCATCTTCATAGAGAATATACCCATAATAATCATCCATAGCAATGAGAATATTTGCCATTTGACTTTTCCCATCAAATGTTACCTGCACTTTTTCCTGAAATAATTTCCCCTCAGAAGAATTATTATCTATTTGTCTACCATTTTTAATCAAAGAAATACCGTCATTTTCGATGAATAATTGTGACATTTGAAATACAACTATTTCAACCTGTTTTGTTTCGTCTATTTCCCTGACGCTGGCAGGATACAATTGATTAGTCGTCTTTTTTATTTTAATATAATTATTCCCCAATTTTTTTGTAATATTATTGGTTCGAACTACCTCATCCGATAATTCTACTTTTGGAGTAGCCTGTATAATACTTTTTTCTGTACTTTTTACAACCATCTTGGCACTTTCTACAATCTTGGTAGGTGTTCCATAAAATGAATGCCAAATACAAAAGCCAAATAATACACTGGCAAACAATATACACTGTATCATCAATGTATTTAAAAAATTATTTTTCAATTTTGTGTCTCATCCTTTTTTCTCTTAGGTGGCTTTGGTCCCATATACTGATAAAAATATGTTTTCATCATACCATTGTATATTTTTCTGTTTTTTGTCGCCTGTTTTCCAATATACTTCTGCGCATCTTCATATCCTGTAATAATAAAATACGACCAGGAATCAAGTGCCTCAAATGTTTCTCCAATTTGTCTGTATAATTCAGGCATATCTGCCTTCTCTTCCAAACGTTCTCCATATGGAGGATTTGTTATAATAAATCCATATTTCTTTGGATGCCTTAAATCCTGCATAGCGCGCTGCTGAAAATGAATATACTGATCCACACCGGCTAATTTCGCATTTTCTCTGGCAGCCTTAACAATCTCGCCATCTAAATCATATCCCTGAATATTTAGTTCCACATCTTCCCTAATGGCATTGTTCGCTTCTTCAATAGCATCATACCAACACTTTTTAGGAATTAGATTCTTCCAATTTTCCGCCAAAAACTCACGGTTCATACCAGGTGCAATATTTGCCCCAATCATGGCAGCCTCGATTGGAATCGTTCCACTACCGCAGAAAGGATCCACTAAAATTCGATCCTTATTCCAAGGAGTAAGCATAATTAAAGCAGCAGCCAAAGTTTCCGTAATAGGCGCTTTACTGCTCAACTTACGATATCCACGCTTATGAAGCGATGCTCCTGACGTATCCAATCCAATAGTTACCTCATCCTTCATAAAGGTAACTCGAATTGGATAATCACTTCCATCTTCTGAAAACCAGTCTTTTTTATACTTTTGTTTCATTCGATCAACCATGGCTTTTTTCATGATAGACTGAATATCTGAAGGACTAAATAATTTACTCTTAATAGAAGTAGCCTTAGCCACCCAGAACTTACCGTCTTCCGGAATATATTCCTCCCAAGGAATTGCCTTTGTTTTCTCAAACAATTCATCAAATGTTGTTGCCTTAAATTTTGCAATTTTTATTAGAATTCGTTCTGTGGTTCTAAGAAAAATATTTGCTCGACAAATTGCGGCAACATCCCCTTTGAACGTAACCTTTCCATCTTCCACCTGAACAATCTCATATCCAAGATCTTGTATTTCTCTCTTTAACACAGCTTCCAAACCAAAATGGCATGGCGCAATATACTCAAATTCTTTCATATGTTCTTCTCTTTCTATCATATACTATAACGACAGGTGCAATAGTTGTTTCATCATACGCATTTCTCGTCTACCTTTACACTTTAAAACAAGAATACTATGATTTATAAAAACAACACATATAAATCTTATATGAGATTTTCATTATCGTCAATGAATTTTTCCAGTCACTTTTTCGATTCGTACTTTCAACGGTATTGATATGAGCTACTGTTTCAAATCATACTTTCAGACTTTTCTTTTTGCGCTTTATTATGCCCCGACTTTTCTTCCTAATTTATCCTTTTCACAATTATTCTTCGCAACGTATTTTTTCAGTTACAATCTGATACTATTTTTTCACCATTTTTTTCCACGCTTTATACCCTTCATACCCTCCACATAGGGTACAAACCCGGTACTCCATTTCTCCTAATCGCTTTGCAAGCTGCATACTGGCATTCCCCTTGTCACAATACAATAAANNGCACAAACGGCTCCTGGTATATGTCCCCGTTTATACTCCTCCTTAGAACGAATATCAATAATATGAACTTTTTCTTTTTGTATTAACTCTTCCATTTCCCAAACTGCTACTATATTTATTTTCATAGTCGGCACCCTACCATGTTTCATCCTATTTATTATAATATATGCATGTTTTATCCTTCTTGAACTTTTTAGTATCATATATGTTACAACCTTCTACTTAGATAAACACTCTGCAAGGATACGTAGCAATTAAACGCCATCCTACTCATTCCGCATATGGGCAGATTACTTTATACAAAAAACTTTTGACTCGTTTTTTTTATCATTTTTTTGCCTTTTTTACTGTTATATGTACCTTTTTGACATAATAGGTGTTTATTCTCNNAATAATCACTGTCGATAGAGTTCACCCTTCAGAGAGAATTCTAATTCGCACACTATATAACCCCTTATTAATTATTTATACTCCCCTCATAACCTTGCTAGTCCCCCCTAGCAAGGTTTTTTTTCGCTTTGACCTCGCGGTCTGTGCTTAGGTCGTAAACTGTGCATGCTCATTCGGGCAGCTGTGTTAACAGCTGACTTTCAACATTCTAAAAAACCAATAATTATCGTAATTTGCGCCTGTAAATTTCATTTTATAAACAGCAAACAAAATGTACGCCAAACTTATCCCCATTCCTACTAAAGTAAATACAATTCCAGTTTTTACCCGATAATGTTTTCTATTACAAAAATTCAAAAGTAACGAAACCAAACCTAATAACATTGTTTCTATTGGTAAAGTGATGATATTTACCAAAAAAGTTAAAACTCCTATCATCAATCCTGCTCTGTATATTTCTTTCTTGTTCTCCATATTATTCCCTCTCCTCTCATTTTTTACCTTTAAACGCTGTTGCTAACACAGCTACTTCTGTATTGGCAATCCAACTCAAAGGGCTACTTGCTCATACAGATGTGGAAATAGGTTTTCACGTATCCAAATTGAATTACATGCAAGCACGAATTCTGATTTGTCTACATAAAAAAAGGATATCATTTAGATATCCTTCAAGCGTGCGCGAGAAGATTCGAACTCCCGACACCTACATCCGTAGTGTAGTGCTCTATCCAGCTGAGCTACGCGCACGTACAATATAAAATTGTAAAAAGCATTCAAAAATAATAAATATTACTTTTGAATGCCGGCGACCGGAATCGAACCGGTACGGGTATTACTACCCACAGGATTTTAAGTCCTGG
>LXOW01287500.1_pt1 | contig 18816 bp, 22 predicted proteins | sample 1368591 | NCBI WGS metagenome assembly LXOW01 (sample SAMN04884650, study PRJNA319009) | bovine gut metagenome | isolation source: Cow rumen | host: Bos taurus | place: Italy: Legnaro (PD) | collected 2014-07-09
ACCCGTGCCTGCTTCAACGAGGGCAAGTTCGACGCCCCCGGCAGCAACAAGGCGTATGCGTTCTCGATCCCGCAGGAGAACTGCGACACCGTTTGGATATTCGAGAGCGCCATCGACCTGCTCTCCCACATGACCCTGTGTGGGTATGCGAAGAAGCAGTATCCGGCCCACCGGGTGTCCCTGGGCGGCTGTTCGCCCGTGGCGCTGCAACGCTACCTGATCGACCACCCGGAGATCAGGTTCGTGAACCTGGGCCTGGACAACGATCAGCAGGGCCGCAACGCAGCGGAGATCATCAAGGAGATGCTGGGGGATACCTACAAGGTGTACGACCACACGCCGGACTTCGGCAAGGACTACAATGAGGATCTCATGTACCGGCAGGAACAGTACAGGGAGAGCAAGAAGGAGAAGGAAGCCCCGGAACCGGAGCGTTGAAGGGTGACCTTCACACAGAATAGGGAATAAGAAAACAGCCTCCGGAATCATACGGTTCGTAGTTCCGAGGCTGTTTCTTGCGGTCANNTTGACGATCTTTGTGACGGGACTGAATTCCCATGTGGTGCGGTTTTGAGCATCCAGCTTCTTTCGGGCACGTTTGCTCATCTTGCCCCGTGGGACAAACGATTTCATATTTACCATCTCCTTTCGTCTTTCCAGTATACCCATTGTTGTTGTAAAAAGCAACCGCATTGATTCAGCTCCGCGCCTTCGGCCCGAGCTGAGACCACAGAACGAAGGACAATCGGCTCTGCCGTTGTCCTTGCAAGCATCGCCTAAATATATATTTCGGCTGCTTGTTAGGGCTGTTGCCCTAATACCCATATGCCGCAAAGCGGGAAAGGAGGTTAGTTTGAGCGATCACAAATACAAGCAATATCTTTTGTGGATGAACAAAGAGGAAAGCGACACGCTAGATACTCTATGTCAAAAATCAGGGCTATCGAAAGCTTCTTTGCTTCGTCGCCTGATTCTAAGCAATCCGATACGCGAGCGCCCTAATGTTGATTTTCTTAGGTTGACCGATGAGATCAATCAAATCGGCGTCAACTTCAACCAGCTGGTGCGGAAAGTGAACGCCACAGGCGTGGCCTCGGAGAGCGACCTAAGGGAGGCGAAGCGGACCAATCAGCAGGTGTATCGCCTTATGCGCGAGTGGGAGAAGACATGGCGATAACCAAGATCCTCTCTAAGAACATGCGCTTGGACAAACTGATCCGCTACATCCAGAATCCGGACAAGACTGAAGAATCCGTACTAACCTTTTGCCAATTTTGCAATCCAAAAGACGCTGCCCGGCAATGGGCTGAGACAAAAAGACACATTGGAAAGACGGACGGCATCCAGGCCTTCCACATCATCCAGAGCTTCGCACCGGGAGAGATCACCCCGGAACTGGCCCATGAACTTGGCAAACAGTTTATTCGGGAGCATTTGTCCGACTATGAAGTTGTCCTTGGAACTCATGTGGATAAAGGCCATATCCATAATCATCTGGCGTTCAATTCTGTCAGCATCGTATCCGGGAAGAAGTATCACAGCACGGCGGAGTCCTACTACCAACAAATCCGAAAGATCTCTGACCGGCTGTGCCGTGAGCATGGCCTGTCCGTGGTCATGGAAACGGGCGGCAAGGGCATTTCATACGCTGAATGGAAACTCCACAAAGCGGGAGTACTGACCCTGCGGGAGCTGTTCGATCAGGATGTGGAGGAGTGCCTGTCCCAAGCCATGGACCTGGGTCAGTTCTATGCCCTCATGGAGGATCACGGGTACACTGTCAAACACCACAGCAATTATCCCTCTTTTGTTCCCGATGGGTATTCTCACCCGTATCGGATCAAACGCAACGGAAAGGCGTGGACGGAGGACGATATAGAGCGATTCATCGACCGGGCCATGTCCGATCCCACCTTTGAGGTCATCATGCCCAAGGTGCAGAAAGCGTTTGTGCCCTATGGCAAGCTGCACGGCTTCCGCGCTCTATATGTGTCCTGGATGTATGTGCTGGGTATCATAGGGCAGGGCAAGCGTACCCAGTATCCACGGGTGAACTACAAGGAGCTAAAGCGGTTTGAGCAGTACAAAGCCCAAGCCGCTTTTCTGGATCGGAACCACATCGACACGGCGGAGCAGCTGCAGGCGAAGATGGACGAGATCCACGGGACCATGGACACGCTGACCAAGAGCCGGATCATTTGGAACAGCAAGAAGAAGCGACAGAAAAACTTGTATGCCGCCTTGGCTACCGTGGAGCATTTGCGGGAGGTCCCCGAACTATATGCCCAGGGCGTGGCCGGGATCGAGGAGGACTATAAGCGGTATCTGGAGGCGGAGCAAAAGTTGACCGGCGTGGATGTCGAGGCGTTGAGGGCGGAACGAAGCGAGGTATACGAGAAGGTCGCATCCATCAACGCCGAGCTCCGCGATTGCCGGAAGGAGCTTCGGCTCTGCGAACAGATCCAGGAGGATTCTCCGAAGATTCAACGGGCCCTGAGCGAGGAGATCGAGCTGGAGGAAAGCTACGAGCTGGACGAACCGAGCTACGAGCCGGAAGAAACGCTCTGACGCCTTGCACCTCGGTCAGCGATATGGTACTATAATCGCCGATTCTTTTCTCAGAGGTCCACATGGGCAACCTATACGACGACCTGCTTTCTTTGCAGACGATGCCAACCGCATACACGGACTGGGCCGGATACCGTGAACGGCTCACGGGATTCATCCTGGAGCATACCGAGCCTCGTACCACCGCCTGCATTGTTGGGGCGGGAGCTTGCAACGACTTCGATCTTCGCAGGCTCAACAGCCATTTTGACCGACTTTTGCTTCTGGACAGAAACGTGGACGCCATGCAAGAGGGCATGGAAAGGCAGGGCGTCCGTATCCCGGAGGAGTGTCTCTTACAGGCAGACCTCTTAGGCATCCCGGACGAGACCTATCGCTCCATCGCCGATCACATGCTGGCCGCCATACGCGAACAGCAGCGCAGGACCGCACCTGATGTAAAGGCCGTCGAACGACTGTTTCTCCGGGAGATAGATGCGGCGTATATGAACCGTCAGCCGGACGAGCTCATGGAGCAGAGCGGGATCGCGGACTATGTGATCTGCTGCGGGGTCCATTCTCAGCTGCTGACCATGTTCCCGCAGATGGCCAGCGTATATCGGCGATACATCGACATCCGCCCCGAAGCGATAGAGCAGAAGGTCCGAAGGTGGATACCCGGCGTCATGGCGGAACTGAACGACGCTTTGTTCCGCTGGGCCGGGAAGGGCGTCATCATCGGCCTGGAGGAGTACCGCATCGGTGAGATCGGCGGGATCGACGGGGCAAGTCAGGCCCTGGACCTTTTGAAGAAAAGCGGGCATACGGTCCTGGCACAATCGTCCCTGCGGTGGGACTTTGACCCGAAACGAAACAAGGCATATCAAATGCGGATCATGCACATAGAACCATAACAGTTCGGTGAGCGAGGGAGATCGAAAGGTCTCCCTTTTGTTATACCCAAATGAGGAGGAAAACCATATGAACGGTGAAGCGGCGGACGAAGTCGTCCGCATGGTGCTGAACGGGAGCGAGGTCGCCATCCGGCTGACCGGCTCCGCAGCCAAGAACCTGGCGGCCATCCTGGTCGCCTGGTCCAAGAACCATAAGAAGGTCTACGGTAAGACCTCCATGATGAAGCTCCTGCGCTCCGGCGAGGAGCTTCAGGTTTTATCCCTGACCAAAGAACAGTATCAGGACTTCAAGGCGTCCGCGAGGAAACAGGTGCTGTTTGCACCCTTCGTGGATACGAAGTCCGAGGACGGAAAGGTGGATGTGGTGATCGAGGCAAAGAGCATCCCGCTGGTCAACCACATCCTGGATCGGATCGGGTACACACAGATCGAACCCGAGAAGGAGAAGGAACCGCCAAAAAAAGATATTCCGTCGAGGCAAAGCTCAAGCGACACCAGGGAACAGCCCGCGCCCAGGCGCTCCGACCGAAGCCCGACGGAGGAACGGAACAGCAGCGGTAAACCGTCCGTGATCGCCCGGCTCGAGGCGAACCGGCAGCTTCTGGAGCAGCAGGAGCGGGAGGCGGATGCCCCTGTCCGCAGGCGGAGAAAGGCCAAGGAGCCGGACAAAGAACGATAAGGAGGTAAGTGTTGAAGAACCAGAAGTATTATAGAGTGATTCTCAACAAGAAACAGAAGGATGTTGTGATCGATGCCCTTTCCCGCATGAAGTACGTTTTGCCCGAGGACGCGGACTACCGCAGCGAAGTAGTGCGGGTGCTGTATATCTTCGAGAAGCTCCGGGCTGTCAAGGAGAGAAGGTGCTTCTGATCGTATGTCCAACAATCGCAACAACAACCGGCAGGAGGACCTGCTACTATTCGGGATACTCCTGATCCCTACAGTCTGGTTCGCGCTGATCCTGGCTCCGTGCCTGGGCGGGAGCCTGGTGGATGTCTTCTCCCGGCTGACGGAGCGGATACAGACCCCGTGGCAGATCGAGTGGTGCGCCGACAGCCCTCGGAGCATCCTGCTGTGCCTGCTGCTGTACGGCTTCGGCGGGCTGGTCTATTTCGGCACACGACCGAACCTTCGGCAGGGGGAGGAGCATGGCTCCGCCAAATGGGGCTCTCCCAAGGAACTGAACGGGCAGCTGGCGCAGAAACTGAGCTTCCCCCTGACACGGAATGTGAAGATCGGCATGGACACCCACAAGCACCGCAGGAACCTGAACATCCTGACCCTGGGCGGCAGCGGCGCAGGCAAGACCCGGTCCCTGGCCCTGCCGGGGATCATGGAGTGTAATTGCAGCTATGTGATCACCGACCCCAAAGGTGAGATCCTGTCCGCCGTGGGCCATCTGCTGATCGAGCAGGGGTACACGGTCAGGGTGTTCAACCTGGTGGATTTCTCCCGATCGGACGGGTACGACCCCTTCCGCTACATCCGGGACGATAAGGATGTGCTGCGGCTCATTACGAACCTGATCCGCAACACCACGCCGAAGAACGCGGGCGGCAGCGACCCCTTCTGGGAGAAGGCCGAGACCGCGCTGCTGGAGGCGCTGATGTTCTACCTTCTGTACGAAGCCCCGGAGAACGAGCAGAACTTCGGCATGATCATTCGGATGCTGTCCTACGCAGATGTGAAGGAGGAAAAGGAATCCTATAAATCCCCCCTGGACATGCTGTTCAATGACCTGGGCATGAACGACCCGAACCATATCGCCGTCAAGCAGTACCGCATCTACAAACAGGCGGCGGGCAAGACCGCCAAGAGCATCAACATCTCCCTGGCAGTACGATTGGCGGCGTTCAATATGGACCAGATCTGCTCCATCACAGACCACGACGATATGGACATAGGGGAGATTGGGAAGCGGAAGACGGCCATCTTCGCCGTCATCCCCGACAACGATACCGCGCTTTCGTATCTCGTCGGTATGCTCTACACCCAGATCATCCAGGAGTTGTACTACCAGGCCGACCATGTGTACCGGGGGAGGCTGCCCGTCCATGTGCGGATGATCCTGGACGAGTTTGCCAACGTGTCCCTGCCGGAGGAGTTCGACAAGTCCCTGGCCACCATGCGCTCTCGTGAGATCAGCGCGACGATCATCGTCCAGAACCTGGCTCAGTTGAAGGGACTTTACAAAGAGCATGGCTGGGAGACCATCACCGGCAACTGTGATACGCTCCTGTACCTGGGCGGCAACGAGCAGAGCACCCATGAGTACATCTCCAAACTCCTGGGCAAGGAGACCATTGACACCCGGACCCACGGCCAGACCAAGGGCAAGAGCGGCAGCTACTCCACCAACATGCAGACCACGGGCCGGGAGCTAATGACCCCAGACGAGGTGCGCCTGCTGGACAACAGCAAGGCGCTTTTATTCATCCGCGGCTTCCCTGCGGTGATGGACGACAAGTACGACCTGAACCGGCACCCCAACATCCGAAAGACCGTCAACGGCGGGTATCCGCCCTATATCCACAAGGCGAAAGCCTATCCCTATATCCCGTTCGACAAAGCCTTCGACTTTGAGGACGCTGAACGATACATCTATCTTGAAAACGAAATGGAGGAAAAGAAAGAATGAACCGAAACAAAACTATCCGTACCCTGTTCGCCCTGTTCTGTGCGTTGGTGCTGACCTTTGCCCTGGCCGCCACCGCGTTTGCGGACGGGGACCCCATCGCCGTGGTGAACAAGCTCAGCGACTTCATTTTCGGCCTGATCCGTGCCGTGGGCATCATCCTGCTGGGCTTCGGCGTTTTGCAGCTGGGCCTCAGCCTGAAGTCCCATGACCCCTCTCAGCGGGCCAACGGCATGATGACCATCGCCGGCGGCATCGTCATCACCTTCACCAAAGAGATCCTGAGCCTGATCACCGGCTGAGTGCGGACGCAGAGAAAAAAGGGGGGCAGGCACTTTGCCTGCTCCCCGTATCGGAGGTGAACCATGGGAACCAATTGGGTACTTGAAAACCTGCTGAAAGCCCTCGCGACCTGGACGGAGAAGATGCAGGAGATATGGACGCTGCTCACCACCTCCCCGCAGGAGTTTCGCGGCGGCACCATCTGGAGCATCATCGCCAACATCCACGGCGGCATGAAGTCCATCGCGTATGCGTTGCTGGTCCTGTTCTTTGTGATCGGCGTGGCGAGGACGACCACCAACTTCTCCGAACTGAAGCGCCCGGAACAGGCCCTGAAGCTATTTCTCCGGTTTGCCATAGCCAAGGGGGCAGTGACCTACAGCATGGACATTTTGTTGGCCATCTTCTCCATTGCCCAGGGGATCATATCGAGGATCGCCGGGAACGTGGGGAACGTGCTGACTCAGGGGGTCACACTGCCGGATGTGATCCAACAGAAGATCCTGGAGTGCGGCTTCTTCGATTCCATTCCCCTGTGGATCGTGGCCATGATCAGCTCCCTGCTGGTCTGGGTCCTGTCCTTCGTGATGATCCTGACGGTGTACAGCCGGTTCTTCCAGCTGTACATGTACACGGCCTTGGCTCCGATCCCTCTGGCGACCTTCGCCGGGGAAGGGACCTCCCGCGTGGGATGGCAGTACCTGAAGAGCTATGCGGGTGTCTGTTTGCAGGGTGCGATCATCGTCATCGCCTGCATCATCTACTCCGCGTTTGCGGCATCCCCGCCCCAGATCGCGGACGCCAACGCTTCCGCCGTACAGATGGTGTGGAGCTATATGGGCGAGTTGATCTTCAATCTGTTGGTCCTGGTCGGCGCGGTGAAGATGAGTGAGCGCGTGGTCAAGGAAATGATCGGATTCTAAAAAAATGATCGCCTCAGCGGGCGATCTGTTGGTGCTTCAGTTTTCGGATGGCGGCGGCGATCTCCAATCGCTGGACCCGGCGCTCAACCATTTTATCATACACGATTTGGCCGACACCGATCAGCCAAAGGAGGACGTTGAACCCGATAAGCCCGAAGAAGATACCGTTGGACAGGACGGGGTGTGCCGATGACCAGCCGGGAATCCAGACGATGACCAGCGAATACAGCACCGGCAGCCCCAGCCCCACAAGCTTCGGGAGCTTCAACACGATCCCAAACAGGAATCCGGCGATACAGCCGATCAGCAACCACTTCATATCTATCACCATCCCTTCGACTACAGTATACCGTATAGAACTGTGATCGTTGAGGATGTCGATTCGATTTTGGACGGCTTTTTTTGCCGTCTTTTTCTATATTCAAAAACTGAGAATAAGGAGGTTTTCCAATGGAGACCTACGTTGTCAAGGAGATCCGCGAATACGAGGAGTCCATCCTCATGGGCCTCAATAAGCGGCAGCTCCTTTGTTCCATACTGGCCATCCTGTCGGCGGTGGGCATGTACTTCGGCCTGCGCCGGTTCGTCGGCACGGAGATCATCGGATGGCTGTGCATCCTGGTGGCTATACCCTTTGCTCTGGCCGGGTTCGTGCGATTCCAGGGCATGACGGCGGAGAAGTTCGTGATCCAGTTCATCCGCTCCGAGATCCTCATGCCCAAGTATCTCGTCTGCCAGCCGTACAACCTGTACGCCGAGATCCTGAGCACGGACAGCAAGTATAAGGAGGTACTGAAGGTTGATTAAGACATTGCAGACCATAGAGAAGCGGGACAGGGAACCCTACCGGGTGCCCAAGTCCGTGCGAAACGCCATACCGATCCAGCGGATTTGGGAGAACGGCATCTTCCAGATCGGGAAGGAGAAGTATTCCAAGACCTATCAGCTTACGGATGTGAACTACGCCGTGGCGTCCCTGGACGCCAAGCAGCGCATGAACAAATCCTATCAGGAACTGTTGAACAGTCAGGAGCCGGGGACCACCACCAAGATCACCGTGTTCAATCGGACCCAGCCCAAGCGGACGATCCGGGAGAATCTAATCCCCTTGCAGGGGAACGATCTGGACAAGCTGATCGAGGGCCGAAACGACATTCTGCTGGCGGATGCCAAGGTAGGGAACCGGATCACCCATTCCATCTACGCCACCGTGTCGTCCTTCCACGACAAGCACGACGATGTGGCCCGGTACTACAACACCATCACCACCAATCTCCAGTCCGGCCTGGATGCCCTGGACGCCAAGTGCGTGGAGCTGGACGCTAAGGAACGCCTGCGGGTGTTCTATGACTTCTTCCATCCCGGCGAGGAGGAGCATTTCCGCTTCAACATGAAGACCCTAATGCGTCGGGGCCACTCCTTCGTGGACGTGATCGCACCGCCTTTCCTTTCCTACAAGCCGGACTACATTCGGATAGGGAAACGATACGGACGGGTGCTGTACCTGAAGGACTATCCAACCATCCTGAAGGATTCCATGATCGGGGAGATGTGCAACCTGAGCCGAAACCTCATGCTGTCCATCGACCTCATCTCTATCCCCACCAGCGAAGCGGTGAAGGAGGTCAATAACATCCTGCTGGGCATCGCCACCAATGCGGCCAAGTGGACCCAGAAGCAGAATCAGAACCTGAACTGGTCCGCCACGCTCCCATACGACATCCAGCAACAGCAGCAGACCACCGAGGAGCTGCTGAAGAAGCTGACCCAGGATAACCAGCAGCTGAAGTTCGTGACCGTGACCTTGATCCATCTGGCCGACAGCAAGAAGCAACTGGACGGGGACACCGCCACACTGATCTCCACGGGCCGGAAGTACAGCTGCGAGTTCGATGTCCTGAAGTACCGGCAGAGGGAGGGCATGGACACGGCCCTTCCTTACGGTCTACGGCGCATCGACGCCTTGCGAACCATGACCACGGAGAACGCGGCCACGCTCACACCGTTCCGAGCGCAGAGCATAGAGCATACCCATGGCGTGTACTGCGGCAGGAACAAAATCACCGGGAACCTGATCTTCATCGACCGGGGGAAACTTCAGAACGGCAACAGCCTGATCCTGGGCATCTCCGGGTCCGGCAAGTCGGTGTTTGCGAAGACCGAGATGTTCCAGCTGGCCGCCCGCAAGGACTGTGATGTGATCATCATCGACCCGGAGCGGGAGTATTCGCCGCTGGTCCGATCCCTCCATGGGGAGGTCATTACCATCTCCGCCAACTCGACGAACCATATCAACGCCCTGGACATGGGCGCGGAGTACGCCCGCGCCAAGGACGCCTGCAAGGAGAAAGCAGACTTTGTGACCTCCTTCTGTGAGATGATGATCGGTTCCATCACGGCGGAGGAGAAGTCCATCATCTCCCGCGCGATCACCATGGTGTTCTCCGATTACATCAACCGCGGCTCCACGGGACCGGCTCCCACCCTGAAGGACTTCTATTGGTGCCTGAGGGAGCAGCCGGAGCAGGACGCCCAGGACCTGGCGTTGAAGATCGAGCTGTACACCGAGGGCCTCTTGGACATCTTTGCCCAGCCCACCAACGTGAACACGAACAACTCCCTGATTTGCTACGATATTCGGGACCTGGGCAGCTCTTTGAAGGCGGTGGGCATGTTGGTCATTCTCGATTCCATCTACAACCGCATCCTGAAGAACGCGGCCAAGAAGCGGTTCACCTATGTGTTCATCGACGAGTTCTATCTGCTGCTCATGGGCGAACACAGCTCTGAGTTCCTGTTCACTCAGTGGAAGCGGGCGCGGAAATACTACGCCTGCTACACGGGCATCACCCAGGATGTGGACGATATGCTCCAGAGCCATCGGGCTCAGACCATGCTGGCCAACTCCGAGCTGCTGGTCCTGTTCAATCAGTCGGCCTACGCCCGGAATACGCTGTCACACCTGCTGAGCATTACCCCGGAGCAGCTGTCCTCCGTAGCCAACGCACCCACGGGCAACGGCCTGATCCTCTGCGGCGGGAACATCATCCCCTTCGTGAACCGCATACCTACGGACAATCCTTTGTATCCGCTGGTCACCACAAAGACGGAGAAGGATGTTGCCGGGCAGGATGCCTCTGCGCAATCGGTGGGGTGATGCGGTATGGAAAAGAAAGCGAGGCCGGAAAGAAAACCGCAGGCTCAGACTTTTGTTAAGCAGGAGCTTTTGCGCAAGAAGCAAGCTGCGTCTTCACCAGCTTCCGAGAACAGGGAGAGCGGTCATGAACCGACCGCCCGGAGCACTATCCACCGGGTCCAATCAGTTGCCGATAAGGCAAGGGAAGAAGTGAACGAGCAGCCGGACCTTTCGCCGGGTGAATATGCAGAGCAGAGGGTGGAATCGTATACCGGTTCCACCCTTCGGTATGCCGAGGCAAAACTGGAATCAGCAGGGACCGCCTTGCGAAAGCAGGCGATCCGGCAGTTTCAGGAGAAGCGGCAGGAGGAAAAGCTGGCCGACGAGGAGCAGACGGTAACGGATGCAGAGACCAGGGCAGAGGACCCCGCGCGGAGCAATTCCACAGCACATACCGTAGTAGAGGCAGAGCCGTCAACCTTCGGTGCGGAAGGAACCTCATCGGAGCCGCTTCATCCTGAGCCGGTCCTGGAACCGGCAAAAGAACCCATACAAGCCGAACAGCCCCGGCAGGAGGCGCAGAAGCAACTGACCTACCGGGACAGAGACACAGTTCAACAGACCACGGAACCCGCCGACAGGGACCCTTCGGCAGGTTCCTCCATTTCAGAGGAAAAAGGAGGAAGGGCTCATGCCCAGAGGCAAACCAAACGCTCNNGCGGGCATCCAGCCTACGGGTACAGGATCAGACTGGTCGTACCTCGTCCGCTGCCCCTGCCGAGGGATCGCGTCGCCCGGTATCGCCGACGCAAGGCGTCCTACCGGGAGCAGAAAAAGAAACGGGTCTTGCTGGTCCGACCCAACGTACCCATGTAAAAGGTGTCCGACAGTCACTCGCCACCGCAGGAAAAGCGGGACAAACCACACAACAGACAGCCAAATCGGTCCAGCAGACCGCGAATACGGCCAGGAAGACGGCGCAGGCCTCCGCGAAAGCGGCCCAGGCTGCCAAGGAAGCCTCCGTGAAAGCGGGTCGGGTTGCCGTGAAGGTAGGGCAGGCAGCATACAAGGTACTGGAAGCGGTGGTCAAAGCGATCATAGAAGGAGCCAAGGCCCTGTTTACAGCCATAGCCGCAGGCGGCTGGGTGGCGGTGCTGGTGATTGCTATGATCGCCGTGTTCGCCGTCATCCTCAATTCCGCCTTCGGCCTGTTCTGGTCCAATGAGACCACGGAGGGACGGCCTATGTCGGACCTGGTCCGTTCGATCAATTATGACTACGAGCAAGAGATCGAGAACATAGTCCAGGGATATGAGCAGGACGCCCGGTACGATGAAGTCCAGGTCACCTATAAGGGCGACAACGACGGCGATTCAGCATCCGTCAACAACTGGAACGATGTGTTGGCCGTGTACTCCGTGCTGACGACCACGGACGAGACCGATCCCCATGATGTGATCACGCCCTCCGCCGAGGACGAAGCCGGGATACAGGCCGTGTTCCGGGTGATGAACCGATACAACTACACGACCAGAGTGGAGGAAGAAGTGGACGAGGACGCGGTGGTGCCGAAACCGACACCGGACAAGGACGGGAAGATCCCGGAGGTGGAGCCGCCCATGAAGATGGTGCTGTACCTGACGATCACCCAGTATGCCATGACTTATAAGGAAGCGGCCCAGCACTACGGGTTCACCGACTACCAGAACGAGATCCTGGAGGAGATGATGTCGCCCCGGTATTTCACCTACTACGCGGCGCTCATTGGCGTCGATTTGACCAACGGTGTGGATCTGACCGAGATCATGACCCACCTTCCGACCAACAGCAAAGGGGCGGAGGTGGTCAAGGCGGCGCTGTCCAAACTTGGCGCTCCCTATGTGTGGGGCGCAAAGGGCGAGAACAAGTTCGACTGCTCCGGTCTTGCGTACTGGGCTATAAAGCAGGTGGACCCGGCGCTGGGGGACAAGATGTACACCAACGCGGCAGGTCAGGCCAGGTATTGCTATGGCCTTGGTAGGACCGTAGCCCGCAGCGAGCTCCAGCCCGGAGACCTGGTCTTTTGGGTCAACCTCACGTGCGAAGGCTGCCACCGCTGGAAGGAGATCCACCATGTGGGCATCTACATAGGCGACGGCAAGGTGTGCGAAGCCTCCAGCGGCCACGGACGAGTGATCGTCCGTGACCTGTGGGAATCCAAGAATTACCCGATCTATATGTTCGGCAGACCATATTCAGACTGAAAAGGAGAGAACATGAAAGCAAAGCTGACGATAACACTGCTGATCGTTCTGATGGTGCTGGTGGCTGCACTCTTTGGGGTACTTATCTTCCGGGAGCAGGCGGACCGCACCCCGGTTGCGATCTTGCAGCCTACCAAAACCCCGATAATAACCCCTACCCCGACAAGAACGCCGATAGTCATCTACATCCCTTGTCCGGATAGTTCCGTGTACCCGGTCATGCCCACACCGCCAGTCCGTACCCCGGAGCCTACCCCGATCACTACGGAGGAGCCTGGCCCGGATGCTTCGGACGATCCTGTGCAGGGATCCTCCGGCCCCGGCAGGACCGGAAGCCCGCATACGGCGACCGCCACACCGAAGCCCACTGTGGAAAGCGGCATGGCGTTCACGTTGACGATCCTGGGCAAGAACATCTCCGTGGCCGGAAACGTGGAGGCGTCTACTCTGGACAAAGCTCCCGGCTGGCTGCCCACCTCCGCGAAGCCGGGAAAGGATGGCGTCTGCGTGGTGTACGGGCACCGAAATCGGAACCATCTGCTGGTTCTGAAGGACATCGACTACGGCGACACCATCCTGGTGACCATGCCCAACGGCAAGACCTACACCTACACCGTGGAGCAGACGGAGATCCTGGACAGCGACGATGAGCTTCGCATCCCGATCATTGAGGGCAAACACCTGATCCTGATGACCTGTTACCCCTTCTACTACTCCGGCCACGCACCGAAGCAGTTCGTGGTAACATGTACCTTGAAAAGCTAGCAAACACCCCCAAGCGGGTGTTTCCTGCTTGGGGGTGATTCTTGTTATTTAGAGACAATTATCCGTATCAGGTACACATCACCGTAATGCTTTGCGGATGCAAATCCAGTTTCTTGGCGATTTCTTTGACAGTCAGTCCTTGATATCTCACCTCCATGACGTGCAATACCTTACTGACATTCTTGTTACTCGTCTTTCGCTGTGCCTCTACGATCGCTGTGTATTCTTTTTCACTTACTTGGTGCATAAACCATATAATGAAATGTAACACTGTTCAAGTGTGGTTTTTATTCGTTATGATGGGCAGTGTCCAAAAGGATTAGATACTGGGCGCTTGATGCACCCGTGTTCTATGTGTGACTGTGGCCGATCAATCAATTATTTGGATAGGAATAGAGAACACATCAAACTGATCAGCATCATTATAATAGCCGCTATAGGCATACAACAAATTGTCGGATTCGTAACAATACTTTGCTATAAAGAGGAAGATCTTATTTTCTGTATTACAAATGGAATCGAGTATTGATTTATAGTAAAGCTTATCGGCTTCTGAAGGGGTTGCTTCTGTTCGATGCGTATGAATGAATCCGCAGAAACGTATTTGGTTTTTATTCCAGATATCGTTGATAACCGATTCACACGCAAATATATCCGGCTGATAATAACTGTATGAAACATCTGCAGTTGTATCTTCATAGAATGATGAGATAATGCCGTTCTTTTCGCCGAGTATTCCTCCTGCTTCCATTGTTCGGTTGCATATGGTGTTTTGAATTTTTATAATAATCTCTCTTTTTATAAACAATATCATAGCAAGATAGTATTCTCTAATATTGTTCCCACAAAAAAGCGGTTCAGTGTGAGCAGGTACACTGAACTGCTTTTTTGAGTATGGTTCAAAATATGCTTATCTGTGACGGAAATGACTACACATGTACTTAGAAGATTCAGTGGGATATTTATATTTTCCAGTTTGAGTGCAGTAATAAGCAGTGCCGCTGCTGCCAGGTTCGCTCAAATCAAGAAAAAGGCAATCCCCACAGTATCCTTCCTCGCAAAAATGCCCGCACGGTAAAATGATTTTTTTGACTTCTGTATTATTTGTCATGTTATTATTGTTCATTTAAGAAGCCTCCCTAAGAAAAAGGATTATTAAGATCCAATACATGAACTAAATAACCTGCTCACGGCTTAGACTAAGCTGGATTGGGTTTTTGAATGCATTACATGACGATAGTTATTCTAGTACTCAAACCGCGTGATTTCGTTACTTACCACTTTGATAAATAGGACAGTTTTCATATTCAAAAGAACCGTCTTTATTACAAAGATAATCTACTTTAGTGTTATTCTTTTCAGTGCCGACTATCGCGCCAGTCTGCGTGCAGATATAGTCCCAACTAAACCAGCCAGTATCTTTATATAACAGATAGGGACATTTTGCCATACAATTACCTCCTGTACACTATATTATTTATATTATATCAGCATTTAGGCTTATGTCAAGGACAATGCTTTACCATATAGTGATCACATTGCCATTAGAACTCTAAATTCTGCTTGCGAAGTAATCTTTTAACTGATATCATATATTTGATAAAAAATGAAGAGATACACTTTGCTTATCCGTATATTATAGACACTCAGAAAGGAAATATATTCATGTTGACTACATCGCTCTCTTTCCTTTTCCGATCAGACGACGATAAACGGGAAGTATTCACCTGTGGGGATTATCAGTACTCCCTGCTGAAGGATGGATCTGCAATGATCACCAGATGCAAATGCCACTGTGACCACATTATCATACCGAATGATCTGAATGGCATCCCGGTGACCCGAATCGGCACAAATGTATTTGGGGAGCACAGCCCGGAATCCATCAACATTCCTGACGGCGTTACGACCATAGATAACTATGCGTTTTCTGGATGCCACCGCTTGCGTATAGTCATTATTCCTGACAGTGTCGTCTTCTTAGGCAATAATCCATTTGTTCGTTGTGCCCGCCTAGAAAAGATTCGAATATCGTCGAATCACCCTGTTCTTGAAGTGATCAACGGTGTGTTATTCGATAAAACCACAAAGAAGCTGATTTGTTACCCCTGTGGATTACTCTTTCACGACTACTATACTATTCCGCAGGGTATCCGGCGGATCGGGGACAGTGCATTTTACAATAATGAACACATTAGAAGGGTCATCATTCCAAACAGTGTCATCTCCCTCGAAGGCAATCCCTTTGCTGAGTCCCATTTGAAATCCATCTATGTACCACCGGATCACCCCACCCTCTCTGTGATCGATGATGTTCTGTTTGAGAAGGCTACCAAAAAACTGATCTGTTGTCCCGGTGGCAAAAGTGGTGCGTATACTGTTCCGCAGGGTATTCAGCAGATCGGAGATAGCGCTTTTTACGGGTGCCATCTTCTGACGGATATTACTCTTCCTGATAGTGTCACCTCTATTGGCAACCTTGCTTTTCAAGGCTGCGGGCATTTGAATAATCTCGTTTTTCCCGACAGCGTTATGACCATTGGTGACCGCGTGTTTATTAATTGCGAATCACTAACAACCCTTTCCATCCCCGATAGTGTCACTTCTATTGGCAAGGATATGTTTTCTCATTACTCCATGACCGTAACAGTGAAAAAAAACAGCTATGCTCATCATTACTGCAAGGAAAACATCATCCCTTATACTTGTCCCGGTGATTTCAATCTTGACTGGCTCAATCACTGAGTCTTGCAAACAACCCCAGGTTGTCGCTATCCATTCCCTCGGAAGGCCAAGTGCCGAGGAAACGCTTGCAAAGCGGCATACCTCCTTTGTTTGTCAAGTGCCAAGTGGGGAGAATACCTGGCAGCGGCGCGTTGTTGCGTAAGCATTTAGTGGGTGTGACAAGCTTACAACCCTTTCTATCCCCGATAGTGTCACTTCTATTGGCAAGGATGCGTTTTCCCAATGTTCCAAACTGACCGTCATCGTGGGGCAAGATAGCTATGCTCGTCATTACTGCATGGAAAACACCGTCCCCCATACTTGTCCCAACGGTTCCAACCTTGACTGGCTCAATCGCTAAGTCAGGTAGTTACGACATTAATCAAGTTGGCGCCTTTCGACTGCTAGATGTTTTCAATGATAGATGCCGCCAGACGGACCTGAAGACTTTAACCTTCAATATAGATACGGAGTATGAGAGCTACCAGGAAAAGAAAACCTACAAACAGCTCTTTACCGACTATAAGTACCACCACCAGATGAAGGTTGAGGTCGATTCCGACAACGACCGGCTGGGGAAGGTGCTTTACGCCCTCTCTCAGTACCCGCTGTGACCGGAGTTTCGCCTGAGTTACGTAGTGAAAGACCTGGAGGCTGTCAAGAACGAGCTGCTGGGCAAGGAGGTGGTGGATGCCCCGGTGAAAGCCCAGGTGCTGACGCAGCGGCGAGCGTCTCCTTGAAGGACATCCAAAGCATCGACTGTTTCTGAAATATAATCAACTATGGGATCCAGTCCTTGAGCCGGATGCTCATGGTGATGGACTGCGCAGCCAAATACGCCAACAGCTACAACATGGACACCAAATCGGACACTATCCAAGTCTCTGATACCGTGATGATACTGTGGGAGATAGTCTGATGGAGGTCCACCGCTACGTGGGCATAGTAAAAGACGCCCATGGAGAAATGCGTTGAAGGAGAAAACTTTGGCTAATCTTGAAGTAACAGAGACCATCCCTTCCTGCGCCATCTTCTCGACCAACTGCTATCTCTGCTTTTCCCGATCGATATACACGCAAAGAACCTGATCACCGCTTGCTGATCAGGTTCTTTGACAGACTGAGACTCTCGGGGCTTTTCCTCGAGGGTCTTTCCGCTTTATTAGGACTTTTTACAGCCCACTTGTTAGTTTGCTCTCCTCAGATAACATACAAGATTTCTCAATTGATTTCTGTTGAGCTTCCACTTATTTCTTCTTGTAGAGTGTTAATACGCAGCACCCCAAGGTGAGGGCACAAGATGTTGAATCATCACCCGATGTACTATAATCCTTTTTTTCGTTTCCATTACATAGAATAATCAAAGGCTTTTCATATTTCATATATTACACCTCCTTTCTTTATATAAGTGTACCTGAGATGAGCAACTTCACAATTGAACGGGTCAACAGCATTAATACTATGGAACTCTCTCTCTACATCTGCAGGACAAGTGTTACAGAATGGTAAGTATTCACACGATGCACATTGAAACGCAGGACTAATTAATAGAGAATCCAATTCTTTGTTGATAAACTTCCATCCTTCTGCAAAAAGCCCTTTCCTCAGATCAAACGTTCTTATTCTGTCGTGAATACAACCGGACAATTGTGCATCAGCGGAGATACAAAAGGTAAACTTGGCAGTTTTGCAATTGAATATTGGTAACTCTCCGTATGGTACATCAGATATTGTAGCTAATTCCTGCTTTTCCCAATGTTTTTTTCGCTCACTATCGTTGAGTTCTCTTTTTACAATTTCTTTTGGAGTTAATCGGTGGTCATAATTATATGTATTTCCATTAATCGTTGGGGCAACTTGATAAGAGTACCGAAACGATACGTTTTTTGATTTTGCGTATGCCTGCATTGTCGGAAGATCTTCAACATTTTCTTTTAATACGCTTGCTTTCAGTGAAAATGGAATTTTGTTCTGCTCAAGAAGATCGATACCATGTAAAAACCTATCATACCCTTTTTTGACGCGTGTTACGCGCTCGTAAGTTTCTTCTGAAGCGCCATACATAGTGATGTCAACATTAATAGGCGGGTATTGTTTGAACAATGCGATCGTTTCTTCAGTGATTAATGTTGCATTCGTGAAAACCTCAACAAAGAAGCCCTTCTGTTTGATATACCTATATATTTCTGAAAAAGATGGATGCGCGAGAGGATCACCTCCACTTATAGTTAAAAGAAATGTTCCTGCTTCTTCAAGTTGATCAACAATATCTTTGATTTCTTGAAAACTCATATAGGATTCATTATGCTTCTCATCAGCGTAGCAATGTATACATCTAAAGTTACACTGATACGTTATTTCAATGGTGCCAATGATAGGAATCTGCTTACCTTCCCAAAACTTGTTATAAATCTGTTGTAATTCCAGTTTCTCTAAATATGCATAACCTTCTTCACAGTCCATGATTACACCGCCTTACAATATCCAAGTTCAATAAATGATTTAATTGTTTCTGCAATGTCTTTTTCAACTAGCTCTTTGTCTTCAGATTCTAAATGATATTCATCTTCAAATGTATCCATAATTACATCAATTGTCACTGGGAACGATAAACATTCCCATATGGTTTTCCCGGTTTGGTTAATAAC
>LXOW01434125.1_pt1 | contig 18811 bp, 15 predicted proteins | sample 1368591 | NCBI WGS metagenome assembly LXOW01 (sample SAMN04884650, study PRJNA319009) | bovine gut metagenome | isolation source: Cow rumen | host: Bos taurus | place: Italy: Legnaro (PD) | collected 2014-07-09
CCGCTGTCCAAACGTCGCACCAGGCGGCTTTCTACATGCTTATCCTGCCTTTGGTTTTCGTGGTGAGCCAGCCGGAAGGCGGGCAAACTCACCCTTAGCCTTTAAGTCTTAGCCGGATTTAGAGGCGTCCTCCGGAGCAGCCTCAAATGGATGATACCCCTTGAGGGGCCCTTAAGAGGCGGAAGGGCCGAGGGATACTCGTCGGCCTCGCAGCCTTGGCGAGGCGGATTAAGTTAATTTGCTTGGCAAATTAAGCAGCGAGTGCGTAGTTGTTGTTGGCAACTAATTTTTCGAAGTCTGAGATTTACGGGCAAGGCTTCCACGCCCGACATGCTTACCGTCCAGCATCAGCGCTGTCAAAACCAAAACACCCCCGCTTGACGTGAATGCAAAGATAAGGATTTTTTATTTAACTTTGCAATCATGAGAATAAGCCTCATACTCCCCGTGTTGCTGCTCTCGATGCTGTCCTGTGCTTCGGTCCGGCGGGCTACTCCCGTTGCCAAGGAGGACGTCAAGACCTATTCCACCGGCCAGACCGATGATAAGGCGCAGTCCCCGCAGGGGAAGAAAGCTTCGGCCCAGTCCGAGAAGTATCCCGCCAAACTTACGCCGGCTCCTGATGAACCTGCGCCCAAGAGCAAGCTGCCGCTCTCTGAGCAGGTAATCAATTATGCACGCACCTTTACGGGAACGCCCTATAGATTGGGCGCCTCCGGTCCCGGCTACTTTGACTGTTCGCACTTCACCACCCACGTCTTCAAGAAGTTCGGCTATACCCTCACTCCTTTCACCCAGGCCCAGTATAAAGAGGCCCGGGAAGTCCCGTCCTACGGAGACATGCAGGTGGGAGATCTGGTGTTCTTTGGCAAACGGGGCAGCGTCCGGGACATTGGCCATGTGGGCATTGTAGTATCCCTGAACCGCGAAAACGGCAGCTTCAACTTTATCCACGCTTCCACTTCCAAGGGCGTCACGGAAGACAATTCCAACCAGCCCTACTTCATGATGCGTTACGTGGGCGCCCGCCGGGTTCTTCCGGATGAGTAAGTATTCATGCCTTATTATTCGAAGGTTATGGGAAGATCCTCACTTCCCCAAGCTGTTACGTCCATAGAAAAAGTAAGACGGTAGGCGTCTCCTGTGGGAAGAGTTCCCGAAAGGTTGTTGGTTTTTCCTGCTACTAAAGTGACGGCTGTGGTTTTGGTGTATTCCTTACTGTAGTCACCCAAACTCAGAGTGTAGTTTATAGTAAAAGTATAGGTGCTGGGAATACACCAGATATCGTTGGGGGAGGTAGAGGAAAGGGTAACCGCTTCTCCATTGTCGGTATCGGACCAACTCTGTGTCCGTATGTTGTAAGTGCCGGTGATAATGGGGGTAAAGGAAATGGAATTAATTACGGCATCATATTCGTCGGGCGCTTCCAGGCTAATGCTTCCCACTCGAGCCAGGATATGATTGAAGTAAAGGATGTTGGGGACCCTATATTGGGCTGTTGGTATGTATGAACAGATAACATCGGTGTCAGTGGAAACCGCCACGGTCCCGCCGTTTTCCGAATAGGCAAGGGGCACATTGCTGGCATAGAAGTGGTACTGGGGGTCTACGGACGGCCACCATTTTCCTCCCATGTAAACGCTTCCGGATCTGGCGAAGTGCACGTTGGTCCATTTTTCGGTTTCGTTTCCGGCGTCTCCCATTGATGCCGAGACGTAAAAACCGTTCACCCTCAGTGAATTTCCATCTACAACACTTGCCTTGGTCTGCTCATCGGCCACGGCAAATTGGATTTGCTGGCCATTGATCGGGATTATTTGTGCCGTAAGGTTTTGCCGGTCCAGGAATTGCTGATGGGCCGATTCCTGAGCAGTAACAGAAATATTTAAAGCAGTTTCTCCTTCTTCGAAGGCTTTGTAGTTCAACTCTACATACTCGGTTGTCCCTGTATGGGCCAGGAAGGTCAGGCTCTCACCATTTTCACTTAGAACGGTCAGGTCCCACAGATTGACTCCCGGGCCCTCCACCAGGACGGCCAATTGAGGATAGGTAAGTTCCTCTTCACCCATATATCCGTCCTGGATGCTCAACGTCAGGGTGTAATCGTTAATGTCAAAACTCAGGGGATTCTCACAGGATACTCCACCTAATGAGAGGAGGCCTATCATAAAGGCCGTTAGACTTTTTTTGAACAATTTTTTCATGGCGTAATTAATTTGTTATTAGTGTTTTATTGAAATATTAAAATCGAAAACATGAGTTTTCGCCAGTCTTCGAGACGGTCGGTTCATAAGCTGTCTCNNCTCACCGAAGTCCGATCTTCCAAAACCTTCCATTGGCGGGTCTTTCAAGATGACCTGGGCCATTGGATTACCGACAATGGGGAAGAGTCCATCCGGACGCTTTATGTTACGGCTTATAACAGCCCGGTTGTCTTGGAAACCACCTCTGAAGTGAATGTAGAGTCTTCTGATGCCAAGGTTATAGCCGTGGAGCGCAAGGCCGAAGGCAACAACCGTGTGTTCTATCTTCTCTATAAAGGGGAGGGTCAAGCAACCATCCGGATGTGGAATGGCTCCGGATCCAGCGAGGTTTCCCAAAGCTTTGGTGCCCAGGGGAGAGAGTACGTGGCTTTGGAGGGAATCCTTTTTACCTACGGTGGAGAGCCGCTTCCCATTACACATTATACTACCTCCAGGCCTCCGCTGCTGTGTAAGTTCCCGGAGGATGCGGCTAACGAGGACGAGCCCCGCCCAGGTGCTACCGACTTCTCTCTTATTCCCTATGCTAAACCTATGAAGTGGGACGTGGAAAAGTGGACAACGGTAGTCGACCCCGATCAGGGAACGCTCCTTACTTTTGAAGGCCTCATCCCCGAGAACACCTCTTTCCGTACGGTTGAATCTTTTGAGAGTGAGTGGGAATGCATTCCCAACCGGCTCAAGAACATGATTCTTTATGGCGTAGTGCAAGAAGGAGAATATGAAGGCAAATGGCCCAATATCCAAAACTCTCCCAAAGATGTTTCCGAGTACATAGGTGCCGAGATGTGGATTGCCTGCTGTAATGGCAGATTTTACATGGCCTCCTTGAAAATCTCGGCCCCTACTACCCAATTCTTTTATCTCTATCACGCGACGGAAGATTATCAGGAATAACAGCGGGCTAAAAGCCATTTTCTTTTCCAAAGTAGTAGACTCTGCTATGAATGCCCCCGCTTCCTACTATCCCGTTCATTAGATAGAGGACGAAGAGTTTGCTATCATCTCCTGTTCCATGGGAATATCTTTTTTCCTTTCCCGATGGATCAAAGTACAAAATGGTGGATGAATGGCGGAAAAATGCATCCGGGATCATCTCATTCAGGGTCCAGGAATTCTTAAAGATATAGGGCGCCGTTGTATCTAATAAGAATTCTCGAAGGGATGAGGGGGTATTCACAGCGCGGTGTCCAATGATCCCCCATGTAACTGAACCGGAACTGCTTTGTGTTTTATTGATAATGCCTGGGGTTAAAGCCGATTTGCTTGCTAGAAAAACTCCGTTGAAAATCTCTTCCTGCGGTTCCGTAATAACATGACCGTCGAAGATATAATTCAATGCAGGGATGTGATTCCCTACAGGGGCCCAAAGTGAAGCGCTATAGCACCAGTCTGCCGTTGTTAGTTCGGAGGCATGGGGGGTGGATCCGGAAAATTGGTAGGGCTCAGGAGCGAAAGCCACAGGCCAGATATAGATATGCAGGCGCATCCATGCTTCGGCAATTTTGCATTCCAGATAGGAATGGTCGTACAGATTATGGATACGCATGAGCATGTTGATCTTGCCGGCACCATGTGTGGAAATATCGCTCTTGCTTTTTCCCTTCATACCGTAAACCATAGTCCATTCGGAACGGTACGCATTGTAAACAACCCGGAAGGTCGTGCCTTGAATGGAGGAAGGCGATGAGGCCGAAACTCCGCTTGGCGCATCCCGCCAGGCAGCATCGGATGTGCCATAGGTACCGCCGATGATAAAAGAGTGATTGTACTCGGATAGTTGCATGTCCATGTCCAGAGTGTCGTAGAACCCGAATCCACGGCCATACAGATAATCGTACAGTCTCTGTTTGTCGTAGTAGACTGGATCCGTTACATCAACGATAAGAGACCAGGTATTAGGATTAAAATCGGCCGAAGTCTTATACAGTGGATTAGCCGGATCTATCGAACAGATATTGCCCAGATACTTGTCTGTCCCGTCAAACAGGGTGTTGAACGATACATTTCCTTCGTTGGCAACCACCGGATTCTGAATGTTCAGCGTGGCGTTATCTGCCGGTTGAGGGGGATTGTAACCTTGGCCGGACGTTTTCCAACCATAGTTTGGTGTGTCGGAGTAGCAGTTGGGAATGCAGTATAAGGTATAGTCATCGAGAACGGTACCAACGGAACCTGAATGAATATTCTTCCAGGGATTCCATGCCCGGTAGGCCGTGGAATGTACGCCTCTGTCGGAAGCGTGCCCTTTTATGGAAAGGCGCGCTTCGTCTACCAGGAACGAAGTCCCGGAAGGGGAGAGACCGTTGTATGTGACGATATGAGTATTGATATTATAACTTCCATCTTCTGCATTGAAAGTACGGGTAAAGCCCAGTTTTCCCAGTTCGCTACTTGTTTCGGGTGCCAGGTATTCTTCGACTAAGGCCAGATTGAGTTTGTCACCGGTTGCTATCTCGTTATCGGTTATAGTCATTCTTGTCCCCGAATTCTGCTGAACGGCATCGCCGGTGCTGGCATAATAAGCGAATTGAAGGTTTACGGAAGCGTCTACATAAGTGGTCCAAAGGTCAGTACAGTTAAACCAGGGCACACGGCCTTCCAGGGGTACGTTACAACTCCTGTCGCCATCTGTATCTGTGATGCTGACGGCATCTTCAAGAATGGTGAAGGCTTCTTTCAGTGTAACGGTAGCTGTGCCGTCTCCGTTTTCTTCCAGACTGATTTTGGAATCGTAACCTCCCTTGAGATGAAATACCCCCTCCGTTGAGAGTTGTCCGGTATACGGGTCCACGCAGTGCAGGATGCCTCTTTGGGCTACATGATTGGGAATGCCGTCGTCCAACCAGTAAAACTGGAAGGGCAGGTCTTCAACATCCAGCTCCAAGCCCTCGCTATCAACGATTCCGTCCATTGTATGCAGGCCGAAACGATGCCGAAGGGTGGCATCCTCGGTGGTTACCATGGCTTCGGAAGAGGCCGAAAACTGCAGCCGCATGGCCACTTTTCCACCCACGGTGGCCGTTCCCAGGCACTGGACTGTAACGCCATCGGCTACGGTATAGTAATCGCCGCTGCCATCGTGCCCCGAGAGCGTGGCGCCGTTGCCGGTGAGATACCAGCCATAGGGATAGGACGAGATGTCTTTTCGGCCCTCTAATCCATTTCCCGCTGCAATGTCAAAGTAGGCATAGGCTTCTCCGCTGCCCTTTTTATGGATTTTCAGGTAGTTGATAGCGTTTCCATCGGCATCCAGAAAAGCCAGTCTCCGGCCGTCGTTCCAGTCGCTTCCCCGGTCAATGCGCCAACCATCGGCCTTCCAGGTAAATCCGTCCCAAGTCAGCCTTAGGGTGGCGGTATAGCGGCGGTTTCGCTCGATGGAGAAGTTGTTGGTCTCGTTGGATCCCAGGTAGCCGCGGTAAACCAGGCTACCGGATACGCCGTCGGCCTGTCCGTTCTTGGCCGAAACATATTCCAGATAGGTAAGCCGACCTTTCTGAGGAAGGGATTCGATGGCGGTATTGAGGGCCGATTTATCGGCCTGGACGGCGGCACTGGAGAGCAGCTTCCCTTGACAGTTTTCGGGCACATAGAGCGTGATTTCTCCCGAATCCTGGTTCCATGCTTCGGTGGGGGAGAATTCGTAGTAGTCGGTGTCTCCGGAAAACACATCGTTGTCTGCAAGGGCCAGGGATCCCCCGGTTCGGAAGGGATAGAGTCCCCGGGCTACCTGCCTAAGGTGAATCGACGCCGATTGCAGGACCTGAGCCACATCTCCGCCGGTGATGCCCGATTTGTCAATGCGGACGTTCACCTGAGCCATCAGTCGCTCTAGGGAGATGGGAATCTCCACATGGGAGCCTTCGGCCACCTGTTGGGCGCTGACGCTTTGGCAGACGGCCATGGGAAGGGCGGTTATCTGGTTGTATGGCGGCACTTCGTAGCGGAAACGGGCCATGTCAAAGCCTACTTCTGTCCGGGGAATGCTGCTCAGTATATTCCCCATATTTCCTACGGCGTAAAGGGTATAGTCCCTTCCAGCCGGCATCCTCCATTCTACCGAGTTGCTTTGAGGGTTTTGCGTGAAATCAAAGTACTGGTAGCGGGAATAGCCGTCTTCGCTGGTCATGAGCACAAATGCGTTGTCCAACCGGTTTTCTATTTCGGCCGGAAGAATGCTCTTGGTGTCGGTTCCCTTCTTTAATGTAAAATGCACCACGCACTCTTCTTTTGAAGGATTGATAGAGGGGTCCCGGACTTTTTCCCGGTTACAGGAAAGGGCCAGAAGACCGGTGAGAAAAGCCAGGGAATAAGTAGAGAGTCTCATAGGTCAAAGCGTTTTAAACGTCAAACAGCAAGTGTTCTCCTTTCTCCCATGCATCCACTGTTATTCGGAACTGGACCTGGGTATAGTCAAATTCCAGATACACATCGGAGAGGTTTTTGTCCTCCCAGGAAAAGTCAGTCTGTTGTCGGAATAGGGTCCAGAGGTTGAAAGAATCCACCAGCCCTTCTTCCTGCCCCAATTCCGGGATGCCATACAGTTCCAAGGTGAGGGAACGGTCGGCCTGGCGGGGGACGGTAAAATGGAACACGCCTTGCGCTTCTTCCTCGGGCTCGTAGTGGAAATCCCCTTTGACGGGAATCCCCGTGGTGGCGTCAATACCTACGGTGTGCCCGGAAACGCATAAGTGAAAGGGTATACGTCCGTGGGCTTTCTTGAATACATCGAAGTTCACAAACCGGAGGGTTACCCGGGTGAAGTCTTTTACAAATTCCACAGGAATCAGCACTGACTCCTCCCGGGCCGGAATCTTCTCATAGGCAAAACGGAACAGGGGAATGTAGTCTTCTCCCCAGTCCACCACCCAGCAAAAATCACCTTCCTTACGGGCGCCTTCATACCCCATCACACCGTATCCCATCACCGAGTCCGACTTCTTGACCTTCATGTAAAAAGACTGATCTTGAATGTCGGTCACCATGGTGGTATCGGCTTCCAGAAACAGTGCTTCCGGCTGCGAGTAGGCTGCAATATGGACGTGGTTCACCCCATCAAAAGCCTCGGCGTTTTCAATGTCGAAGAGCAGCAGACTGGGACAGGTCTCGCGGTTCTCCAACACCAGATTGTGGCAGGAAAGAAGGAGGCTCCCGGCCCCCAGCAATGTGATGAGGCGTTTCATAACTAGAGTTCGTAGGTGAGTATGGTATGTCCGCCCCACTGGCCCACGGTTACGTTGGCGGTAACCTTGCCGTACTTGGGACGTTTGTCGGGCTGGTCGGATATACCGCCTGCCATTGTAATGGTTATGGTTTCAATGTCGTAGGTGTGATTGCTCTCGATGCAGTTCACCTCGGACGATTTGGGGATATCAAAGCAATAGTAGGACTCTTCTGCATGGGCGATATTATCCCCAGAACCTCGGCCGGCAGCCCCACGGATGTATCCGTGCAGGATGAGACGGGTCAGGCGGACATTAGGGCTGGATACGGTTTTGTCATTGGCTGCCGGAGAGACGTTGGGATACACGTAGAAGTAGCGGTTGAGGTCTTGTGTGCCCGTAGTGGGGCCTATGGTCAGGTTCAGGTTTCCGCGTTCTCCCAGGAGCTCCTTGGCTGCGGCCGGAGTTTCATCATTCCAAGTTTCCATATTGTACCAATAGGCATTGGAATTACTCAATTCGTCAACGGAGCGTGGTGTGCCGTTCAGGGTTACGGTGTTGATGGCATTGAGAACGTAGACTTCCTTGATGTCCAGGTAGCATCCTTCCAGAGAGGTGTTGGTAAAATCCACATTCACGTTTCTGATAGAGATACGGGCTCCCAGGCGCTGAACGGTGATGCCCAGCTGGGTGGCTGAACCTAAGGAAGCGGCGGCATTGTATTCAGTCACCTCCGTAGTACTGCTTCCAACCATCACCAGATGGGTGGGCGAGTTCTCTTCCAACCTGGAGTAGTGGGTTATTAACTCGTCCTCGTTTTCAAAAGCCAGCCTGGGCGCATTGACCAGGGCCCAAACATTCTTTTTACCCACATAGGTATTGAGCGTGACGGAGGTGCTTCCGTCGGCCACCCACTTGTCGGTCTCCTTCACATTGAGAGCCAGATTGGTTTTGTCGACGCTTTTGAATACGAAGATTTGCAGGGTGTTCACCTTGTATTCGTCCGTGGAACCGCCCGGCGTCTTGGTCCCGGGGCTTCCCGGAACAAACAGGTTTACGAACAGCGTTCCGCTGGGCGTTTCCTCTTGTGTGATTTCGTTCTCTTCAGGAATCGTGTTCTGCTGGCAGGAAAGGAGGGCTCCCACAGCAAGGCAGGATAGGATGAATTTTTTCATGATGATTGTTTTAATAGTTGTTGTCGTTTTGTTCTTGGTTTAGTCCATAGCGCTGTATGAGCACGTTGATTTCTGGATCCAGATTTCCGCGAAATACGTAGGAACGGTCTTCGTGACAGGCGTTGAGGTAAGACTGGACGGCATTCTGGTCGTCTCCCTTACGGGCATACAGCAGCGCCATCATGTACTGCACCTGGGGAGTAGGAGCCAAATCTTTCAGGATAGACATGGCCGAAGCGTTGTAGTCCAACGATACATATGCTATAGCGGTATTGTAGTCCTTGTATTCTTTGAGCAGGGACAGGGCTTTTTCGTATTCCCTTTCCCTTAGGGCTTCTAATCCAGCCATATAGGTGCTGTCCACTTCGGTGGTGTGAACCGTGTCTTTGACCATTCCCTTGCGGTGCAGGTGAAAATCAAAGCGGACGGTCCTCAGGCGCGGATACAGGTTCTCCCGCAGATAGCGGTAGCAGGAGAGTCCCTGGAGTTTCCGCTCCCTTTCATCGGGATCTTCGATGGACCGAAATTCTGTGTATTTGTCTTTATCGGCCTGATGGAGCGTGCTGTCCTTTTGTACCAGGGCATCCAGCATGGCCCAGTTTTCGGCGTCGTAGTGGGGAAGGAAGCGGATGGGGGTGCGGGCCTTTTCCTGAAAACTGTTGTCCAGGGAAAGCACCACGCCGCGGCTTCTGCGGAGGGAATCTTCCCGCCTTTTCAAGAAACCCTGGTAGTGGTTGGAAACAGACTGGGAGCGCTGTACGGAGAGTTTTCGGTTGGTTTCCCAAGTGCCCTCCGGAGAACACGAAGCCGTAATCACAATGGAATCCAAATCAAATACTTTGTCTTCCACCAGGCTTACCAGATTGTCCTTGATGCGGCCCATCTCGGCCGGATTGTTACCCAGTTTTTCCCGGATGTCGGTCTTCCCTTGTTCAAATTCTATGTAGCAGGCTGTGTTGGCCTGGACGCTCCGGCTGATGACCTTGGTCTTATAACGGATGCGGTTGTCTGTGAGCGTGCTTAAGGAACTGATATAGAAGGTGAGGGGATCGCTTGGAGGAACCCTGTAAATTACCTGCCCGTCCTGGAGAATCTCTCCGCCCAGCACAACGGATGCTTTGCGCATCTTGGGACGAACCCGGATGGTCTGCACATATTCGTAGGCAATGTCGCCTCCTACCTGCACAATCACCGAGTCCAGACGAAGCCCCTCCGAAACAATGGGAGCTTTGACATATTGGCGGAACACTTCGTCTTTCCTTTCCACCTTGCGCCGGTTCAACTTAACCCGAAGATTGTTGGTGTAATGCTCCAAGGCGTTCTGCTCGGTAATGCCAAAGGCCGAAGTGAAACTGCTGTCGGAGACAAAACTGCTGTCGGTACGGAACCGGTAGATGGCGGGAATGTTGCGGCGGAGGAAATTCTCCAACTGCCTGCGGTCTACGAAGTGAAGCGAATCGGCAGCAATGGATTCCAGAAAGCGCCGGTACTGTTCATATCCTTTCAACTGGGCTTTCCGGTATCCGCTGCCGGTAATGAGGACGGGCTCCAGGCGGATACTGTCCTCCAGGACAAACAAGTCGGGGTAGAAACGCAGCTGCCAGTCGCTGTCTTGCATCTTTTCCGGCACCAGGATCTGGAAGCGAAGGTCTACGCTGCCGCCGCGTTCCGCCACATTGCGGAACCGTGCGGTGACCCTGGCGGCGTCCAAGGTTTCGTGGGCCACCATATCTCCGTTTTCATCTTTGACGGCTTTCATTATGATTACCTCACGTCCTTCCGGATCTACCACCACCAGGGTATCTCTTTGGACCGGAGCCCCCACATCCAGGGTAGGAAGTTCCCTCTCTTCGCTCAGCGACAACTGCGCCGTCACCTGTCCCTCCCGTATTTGTCTCAGATGGGAGGTAGGGGCGCAGGCCAGGGGAAGAAGGAGCATAGCTGCCAGGAGACAGCGATGGAATGCTGCGTTCATAGGATCTAGTCTCTTTGGGGTTGCATCTGGTTGTTCTCGTCCTTTTGGATGAGCTTTACGGTATGGGCCACTACATCCATCGTGGTGCGTTCTTCGCCGGTTTGAGCGGTGTACTTGCGCGCACGCTGGCGTCCAATAACATGTACCCAAGCGCCCTTCTGGATACTGTACAGGTCGGTGATGCTGTCTCGTCCTGCCCAGGCCGATACATTGAACCACGTGGTTTCAATGATGGAGTTTCGCTCCCGGTCAATGGTGCTGTACTCTGTGACCACAGCGAAGTTGCAGACCTGGCTGCCGTTGATGTTGTTCACTTCGGCGCGACCGACCACGCCTTTGAGCTCGATTTTGTTGAGAAATTCCATAACTTACTTTTATTATAGCGTTAAACCTGGGCAGCAAGTGGCTGTTTGGCCACAAGCCCCGGGAGCAAAGTAAGGGTGGAATTGCCGCGTTTCTTTTTAAGATCGGCCTGCAGACTGCAGATTTTGCTGTTTCTAATTCTGATTGTTTGTTTTGCCTGTTGTTTCACAAGAAAAAACGAGGAGCATTAAAATCATTTTTACGGTTCGTGTTTCTTGTTGTAAAAGAAAAACAGCAAAACTTTTGGGAATGTTTTTTACGATGCTTGGAATTGCCGGTCTGTTTGTTCACCTTTGCCAAAAACCGTCCCATGCCCTATGTCCTCAAATACATGAACATCCAGGCCCGCTGCTTACAGTGCGGGAAAGACTTGTCATTGAGTGGAAGGCCGGACCGGAAGTTCTGCTGCAGGGACTGCAAGAACCAATACCACAACCGACAGCGCCGTTATCCGCTTCGGGAAGAGCTTGAAAGCGCCGTACTGCACGCCCTGGATAAGAATCATGCCATCCTGGACCGGTTGTACAAGATGGGAGTAAGGACCATAGACCTCGCCACCTTATCCCAACTGGGCTATGATACCCGCTTTGTGACCTCCTATCTCCGTATGGGACGCCACAATATCTTCACACTTTTCGACTTACAGTTTGAAATGACCCCTTCCCAGCTTAAGCGCCTCACCTCCCTCTGCCTGGAANNGCTTATACTGTGTAAGTTCCATTTCACGGGCGGAATGCCCGGGAAGGAAACCTTAAGCCTGGGCTTTCTTCTGCGGGTCTTTGAACAGGATCCAGAAGAGGATGGCTACCACCAGGGCGTAACCGGCGAAGATGTACCAGGCGTTGGGCCAGTTGGCAGGGGTGTTGAACACGTCGCAGGCATCTACCACGGCGCCGGCGGCCAGGGTACCCAGGGTGGCACCGAAGCCGTTGGTCATCATCATGAACAGGCCCTGGGCGCTGGAACGGATGGAAGGTTCTGCATTCTGCTCTACGTACAGGGATCCGGAGATGTTGAAGAAGTCAAAGGCCATACCGTAAACGATGCAGCTGAGCACAAACAGCAGCACTCCGGGCATAGCGGGATTACCCATGCCGAAGAAGGCAAAGCGGAGCACCCAGGCAAACATGGAAATGAGCATCACTTTCTTGATGCCGAATTTCTTCATGAAGAAGGGGATGAGCAGGATGCACAGGGTCTCGGAAGCCTGCGAGATGGCGATGAGGGCGTTGGAGTTCTTCACGGCAAAGGTGTTGGCCAGGGAAGGATCCGAGGCAAAGGAGCCCAGGAAAGTATTGGCGTAACCATTGGTAATCTGGAGGGATGCGCCCAGCAACATACTGAAGATGAAGAAGATGGCAAACTGTCCGTTCTTGAACAGGGCAAATGCCTTAAGGCCGAAGGCTTCGGCCAGGCTCTGCTTACCGCCGGTTCGGTTGACCGGGCACTTGGGCATGGAGAGGGCATAGCCGCAGAGGATGAGGGACAGGATACCGGAGGAGATCAGCTGGGTGTAGCTGTCCTGCATGGCCACTCCGCCAATGTGCAGGAAGTTGGTGAGGAGCATGCTGCAGATGAAGCCCACGGTACCGAACACGCGGATGGGCGGGAATTCCTTCACGGGATCCATGCCTTCCTTGGCCAGGGCGTTGTAAGCCACGGAGTTGACCAGGGCGATGGTGGGCATGAAGAAGGCCACGCTGAGGCTGTACAGCAGGAACAGCGGGAAGAATTCCACCGTGTCACCGGCCGACAGGCAATAGATACCGGCCGAAATCATGAACAGGCCGGCCAGGGCGTGGCAGATGGAGAGCACCTTCTGGGCCTCGATCTTCTTATCGGCCACAATGCCCATGAGGGTGGGCATGAAGATGGACACGACGCCCTGCATGGCGAAGAACCATTTGATCTGGCTTCCCAGGCCGATGTTGCCCAGGTAGCGGCCCAGCGAAGTAAGGTAGGCGCCCCAGACGGCAAACTCCAGGAAGTTCATCACGATGAGCTTGATGGTAACGGGTTTGATCTTAATCTGCATAATGGTATTTTGTGTTTTAGTTATCGGAAAGTCAATTATGCAAATTTACGAAAAAATCCGTACTTTTGTATGATAATACAAATAGGATGTTCAAATTTGAGAAGATAGCCGTAGATCCCGCCAGCGCAGCCCGTGCCGGCAAGATTTCTACAGACCACGGAGAAATCCTCACCCCCATCTTTATGCCGGTGGGAACGGTGGGCTCCGTCAAAGGCGTCTATCACAGGGATTTGGAGAACGATATCAAGGCCCAGATTATCCTGGGTAATACCTATCACCTGTATCTGAGACCCGGTTTGGACACCCTTTACAAAGCCGGTGGCCTGCACAAATTTGAGCATTGGGACCGTCCCATCCTTACGGACAGCGGCGGTTTTCAGGTGTTCTCCCTGGCCCCCATCCGCAAGCTCACGGAGGAAGGCTGCAAGTTCTCTTCCCACATTGACGGCAGCAAGCACATCTTTACGCCGGAAAACAACGTAGACACGCAGAGAAAGATAGGGGCCGATATCATCATGGCCCTGGATGAGTGCTGCCCCGGAGATGCAGACCTCCGCTACGCCGCCAAGTCCCTCAAGCTTACGCAGGGATGGCTGGAGCGCTTTGCCAAGCACTTTGACGAGACCGAACCTCTCTATGGATATCAGCAGGTCATGTTCCCCATTATCCAGGGCTGCGTGTATCCGGAACTGCGCAAGCAGGCCGTGGAGCACGCCCTTAAACTGGATAACGCCAACCGCGGTGGTTATGCCGTGGGCGGTCTGGCGGTAGGGGAGCCCACGGAAAAGATGTACGAGATGCTGGAGGTGACCTGCCCGCTGCTGCCGCAGGACAAGCCCCGCTACCTGATGGGCGTGGGTACGCCGGCCAATATCCTGGAAGGCATCGCCCGCGGAATTGACATGTTTGACTGCGTAATGCCCACCCGAAACGGCCGCAATGGCATGCTTTTTACATGGGATGGCATCATGAATATGCGCAACTCCAAGTGGACAGACGATTTTACCCCTCTGGATCCCCAGGGTACGTCTTTCGTGGACAGCTATTACACCCGCGCATACATCCATCACTTGTTCATTGCCAAGGAGATGTTTGCGGCCATGGTAGCTTCCGAGCACAACCTGGCCTTCTATCTGGATCTGGTCCGTGTGGCCCGCGAGCATATTCTGGCCGGAGACTTCCTCGCCTGGAAGAATGCCGTGATCCCTAAACTGACGCAGCGCCTATGACGTTCAATGGACTCCAACGGCTGGACTGGTACATCATCAGGAAATTCCTGGTGACGTTCTTCGTGGCCCTCATGTTCATGGCGGTTCTCATTGTCATCTTCGATATCAGTGAAAAGATTGAGGATTTCATCAAGCTGGAGGCCCCTCTGGAGAAGATCGTCTTTGACTATTACGTGAACTTTGTTCCGTACTTCATGAACCAGTATTCGCCCATGTTCGTGTTCCTTACGGTCATTTTCTTTACTTCCAAGATGACCATGGACTCGGAAGTGGTGGCCGTTCTTTCCAGCGGTATCAGTTACCATCGCTTTGCGTTGCCCTATCTGATATCGGCCCTTTTCATTGCGTTGATTTCCTTGGAGATGGGCCAGTGGGTTTTGCCCCATGCCAATGGTGTCCGTGTGGAGTTTGAGCAAAAGTACAACCGGTGGGCCAAGGTGAAAATCGGCCATGATATGCATTATAAGCTGGAGAATGACCACTTTGTGTATCTGGAAAGCTTCAGTGCCTACAACAATACCGCCTACAGTTTTACGCTGGAAGATCTTTCCGGAGGAAAACTTCACTCCAAGCTCACGGCCGAAAGTGCCCAGTACGATACTTTAACAGGTGTGTGGCACCTGAGAAACTGGTTTATCCGGGATTATGACGAGGGTATGAAGGACCATATCCGCAGCGGTCGTCAGATGGATACTACGCTATCCCTTACCCGAGACGACTTTTTCATGAACAAGGTCACCATCCAGAGGCTGAATAAGCGGGAACTCAACCAGTTGATAGAGACACAGAAGATGAGGGGAGACGCCTCCGTGAACCGGGCCCTCATTGAAAAGAACAACCGCATGGCCCTGCCCTTCTCAACCATTATCCTGACGATGATCGGTTTGGCTCTATGCACCAAGAAAAAGCGCGGCGGTATGGGATTGAACCTGGCGGCGGGTACGGCCCTGGCCTTCTCCTATATCCTTTTCATGCAATTCAGTGAGATGTTTGTGATAACGGACACCCTGCCGGCATACATAGCCATTTGGATGCCCAATGTCTTATATACCATCATAGCCACAGTCCTTTACGTTAAAGCGCCCAAATAATGGTTGTAAAAATCGTTAATCATTCTCCTTATCCCAGCCCGGCGTATGCTACGCCGCAAAGCGCTGGAGTTGACCTTAAGGCCAACTTGGAACAGCCTGTAACCCTGCAGCCCCTGCAGCGTACGCTGGTCCCTACGGGTCTGTTCATAGCCCTTCCGGCCGGATTCGAGGCCCAGGTGAGACCCCGCAGCGGACTGGCTGCCAAGCATGGAATTACGGTTCTCAATACCCCCGGTACCATTGACGCAGACTACAGGGGAGAGATTAAGGTAATTCTGGTTAACCTGTCCCAGGAACCGTTTGAGATTGTGCCCGGTGAGCGCATAGCCCAGATGGTGATTGCCCGCCACGAGCAGGTACAATGGGAAGAAGTAGAAGAGCTGGATGCCACGGAGCGTGGCGNNAAGTGCAGGCGTATGTACGGACACCCGTACCCTCAAGAAGAATCAGCTCTTCTTCGCTCTCAAAGGAGAGAATTTTGACGGCAACCGTTTTGCCCTGCAAGCCTTGGAACAGGGTGCCTCCTACGCAGTAGCAGGGGAGGATTTACAGGCCGAAGATACCCGTCTCATCAAGGTACCCGATACCTTGGAGACCCTCAAGGCCCTGGCTTCGTATCACCGCAGGCAGCTGCGTATTCCTGTGATAGGCCTTACCGGCACCAACGGAAAAACCACCACCAAGGAACTGATTAAGACGGCCCTGGGAGCAGCCTACCGTGTGAGCGCCACCGAGGGCAACCTCAATAACGAGATTGGCGTTCCGCTTACTGTCCTCAAGATTGGTCCCCGCGCTCAGATAGCCATTGTGGAAATGGGCGCCAGCCATCCCGAAGACCTGAAGCCCCTGCTGGCCGTGGCCCAGCCCAACCTGGGACTCATCACCAACGTGGGCAAGGCCCATCTGGAGGGCTTTGGCAGCTACGAAGGTGTCAAGCATGCGAAGGGCCTGCTCTATGATTATCTGAAAGAGCACGACGGTGTGGTGTTTGCCAACGCCGACGATCCCGTGTTGCAGGAAATGTTGGCCCAGAGGGGCCTGGAGGCCATTGGCTACACCAAGGAAGGCATAAAGGTCACGGCCGATCCTTTCCTGGAAATGGAGTGGGAAGACGCTTCGCTGCAGACGCAGCTGGTGGGCGCCTACAACGCAGCCAACGTGCTGGCCGCCCTTAAGCTGGCCTGGTACTTTGACGTTTCCCGCGAGGATGCCCTGCAGGCCATCGCTTCCTACGTTCCTTCCAATAACCGCAGTCAACTGGTTAAGACAGAGAAGAATACCCTCATTGTAGACGCTTACAATGCCAACCCCTCTTCCATGGGCGTAGCCCTGGATAATCTGGCCCAGATGAAGGGCCGAAAGGTGGCCATGCTGGGAGATATGCGTGAGCTGGGGGCCGATGCCGCCGCCGAGCATGACCGCATTATAGCGCGACTGGAGGGCATGGAGGCTTATCTGGTGGGCGAGGAATTCACCCGCGCCGCTGCCGGAAAACCGTATAAGACATTCGCCAAGTCCGAAGACCTGGCGAAGTATCTTACTGAGCATCCGCTGGAGGGTTGCACCATCTTGCTAAAGGGCTCCCACAGCATTTCGATGGAAAAGATTATACCTTCGCTATAACCAGCAGCTTGTGCGCGCCATAAGCCAACGCACAGCCTACGGTTAGGCCGAAGAGGGCTCCAACCAGTATATCCCCCAGATAATGGGCGGCCAGCATGGTACGGCTCAGGGACATCATGAAAGCCCAGATCATAATGAACCAGCCATAGAGGCTGTAATTGTGTTCTTTGTCGTTTAACTGGAGAGCGGCCCACGTTCCGGCAGCAAACCCAAAGGAGTTGCTGGCATGGCCGGAGAAGAAGCCAAACAGGCCGCCGATGATACCATTGGGGCATACGATACCGTTCTCAATCATCCAGGGATCCCGGCAGGGTCTGAGCCGCATGAATCCGTTCTTGAACAGATTGGCCACCTGGTCTGTGATGACAGTGCCCAAGAGTACTGTGAAAAACACAGCCAGCCCTTTTTTCCAACCCAGGCGCCAGAAAATAAAACCGAACAAAAAAACGTACAGCGGAATCCATTCCCTTATGCCAGACATAAACTGCCAGAAGCCGTTAAGGGCTTCCGGATTATGCTGATTAAGCCAGAGACTGATTCTCTGATCTAACTGGACAAGGCCTTCCATAGGGCTTCTTTTAGTTCGTTGAGGCCTGTCTGAGCCACCGATGAAATAAAGACATGGGGAATGTCGGTCGGAAGCTTCTTCTCTATCTTGGCCTTTTGCTTTTCGTCTATCAGGTCTGTTTTGGTGATGGCCAGCACGCGGTCTTTGACCAGGAGCTCGGGGTTGTATTCCTCCAATTCTTTGAGGAGGATCTTATAACCCTTGGTAACATCCGGTTCATCTGCTGCCACCATGAAAAGGAGTACGCTGTTGCGCTCTATATGCCTCAGGAAGCGCATGCCTATTCCTCTGCCTTCATGGGCGCCCTCGATGATGCCGGGGATATCGGCCATCACAAACGAGCGGTTGTCGTGGTAACGGACAATGCCCAGGTTGGGTTCCAGGGTGGTGAACGCGTAGTTGGCAATCTTGGGCTTGGCGCTGGTAATGGCCGCCAGCAGGGTGCTCTTTCCGGCGTTGGGGAAGCCCACCAGGCCCACATCGGCCAATACCTTCAACTCCAGGATGAACCAGCCTTCCTGGCCTTCCTCTCCGGGCTGGGCGTAGCGCGGTGTCTGGTTGGTGGCACTTTTAAAATGGTCGTTGCCCCAACCGCCACGACCGCCCTGGCAGAGGATGTATTCCTGATCCTTTTCTACCAGTTCGGTTATGACTTCTTCGGTTTCTGCGTCCTTGACCACCACGCCCTGGGGCACTTCAAGAATGATGTCTTCACCATTCTTGCCGCGTTTGAGGGCTTCGGCCCCGTTTCCTCCATTTTCGGCCTTTACTACTTTTCTGTAGCGGAGGTGGATGAGGGTCCAGAGCTGAGGGTTGACCTTAAGGATGATATGGCCGCCGCGGCCGCCGTCTCCGCCGTCCGGGCCTCCTTTGGGCACATATTTGGCGCGGTGAAGGTGGGCGCTGCCGGATCCTCCGTGCCCGCTGGCACAGAAGATTCTTACGTAATCTATGAAATTGGATTCTGCCATTAGTCTGTCATTTCTGCTGCAAAAATACGAAAAAAATGCGTATCTTTGAAAGATGAAAAGCCTTGTGTTTCAGTTCAGCGGCGCGTATGCGGAGCAGGGGTTCCTGCCCTGGCTGGAACAACAGACGCAAGGTGTTCAGGTACTGGATTTTACCTCCCTGGAAGGGTGCTGTTGTTACTGCGACGCGCAGGCATCAGCGGTGTTGAAAGAGGCGTTCCCCCATCCTTTGCCCAGGTTGCGCTGGTTGGACAGTGGGGACTACCATTATCTCTCGCACCTGCTGGCCCTCCGGGAGACGGAGCCCTTTCACCTGATCCTGCTGGACAACCATCCGGACAACCAGGATCCCGCCTTTGAA